>Ga0160452_100423_pt1 | contig 31138 bp, 16 predicted proteins | sample HID1971I_E6MG_FD_108230 | JGI IMG/M metagenome (GOLD analysis project Ga0160452, IMG submission 108230) | Enriched millipede-associated microbial communities from UW Madison campus, WI, USA - HID1971I_E6 MG | ecosystem: Host-associated > Arthropoda: Insects > Digestive system > Unclassified ...
CCTGCATCGTAATCATAGCTCACCTCCCGACCTCCAGGCTGTGTGACGCCGATCAGACCGCCGGCGGCATCGTAGCTGCGGCGGATGCCAGCACTCGCATTCATGCCCGCATTCTGGCTCGCATCCACATACGTACTCGCTCCCATGTGCATGCCCATACCCTCGTTACCGTCCATGTCCTCGTCCTCGCCGGCCAGTCGGAAAGTCGCTAGGTCGTCCAGCGCGGTATAGGTCATCTCGTAGAGGGAGCCTCCCGGCAGCGTGACGCCGATCCGTTGGCCTTGCTCGTCATAGCGCTGTCCGTATTGGCCGCCGCCTGGCTGCCGGACGCCGATCAGCCGGTTCATCTCATCATAGCTGAAGGTCTTGCGGCTGCCTGCCGCATCCTCGGTCGCGATCAGTCGCTGCTGCTCGTCATACGTATGACGGATGTATTGATCGCCCTGGCGGATGACCGCGATATTGCCATGCTCGTCATATTCATACTCGATCGGCGAAGCATCCGAGCCGACGCGAGCAATGCGGGCCACATAGTCTCGTTCGTTCATCACAGTCTGTACCTGCTGCCCGGCCCCGTTCGTCTCGGTGTAGGTTCTCCTCGCCTTGTCGTAGCTAAGCGAGCTGGCGATGCCATTCATCACATACCGCTCGGTCCAGCGCGTCAGGCTGAATGGATCGTCCGCCGTCTTCAGCTCGGCTGTCCGCTCATACACATTAGTCACCTCGTAGCCCGAAGACTGACGGACCTCCACGCTAGACGTATACGGCGCCTGCATCCCCCAGACCGGATCGGCGCGGAGGCGCGACTCGACGCGCATGCCGTCCGGGTGCTCCGTCACGGTCCGTCCGCTCACATACCGCAGGCTTACGGTGGATGCGCCTGTCGGCGTCACCGTCTCGCGTCGGATATGATCCCGCAGGTTCTGGACCTTGTGCGTCGTGACGCGCTGCATCGCATCGGTCACCTCTACTTCATAGCCGCGCTCGATCTCGCGCCGGACGAGTGTCCGCTCGCCGCCGCCGACGAGCTCTGCGCGGATCAGATACCCTGACGGATCATAGTCGTAGCGCTTCTGGCGATCGCCGGGAGCCGTCCACCCGGTGAGCAGCCCGCCGTCATCATAGGTCAGGTTGTAGCTCGCGCCTGACGGATCGGTCACGCGGGCGAGCCATCCTGCCGTATCGATTGTCAGCTCCGTCCGCTGGCCTCCCGGCGAGACGATAGCTAGCGGCTGACCCGCGTCATCGCGCTCGATCTGCACCGTGTTGCCGTTGCGGTCGGCCACGGAGACGAGCCTGCGCTCGGTGTCATAGCCGAAGCTGTAGACCTTCGTCCCGCTTAGCGCGTCCCATGTCCCGACATGCTGCTCCGTCTGGTTGTCGAACTCATAGATCAGCCTGCCCCCAGGATCAGGCACCAGCGCCCCGTTCGTCAGGCTGGTCTTGGTCGTGTAGCGACGCAAGGCGGGCTCGGTCCGGTAGGTTACGATATGGTACAGATCGCCGTCGCGCGACACGGCAGCCTGGCCGGCAGCGAAGAGGTCGCCTTCATCAGAGATCCGTTCATAGCGCCCCTCCGCAGTCAACCGGTACAGCACGTGCTTGTAGCCCGGCGTGTAGTGGACGAGATACAGATTCCCGGCTCCGTCCACCTTGAAGCTGCCGACAAAATTGCTGGACAGCTCCTCGCTCACATAAGCGCCGTCATAGATCGGACGGTCCCTGGCCCAGAGCCTAGGCTGTACGACGATCTCGACCTGCCCCTCCGGCGTAATCTTGCGGATCCTCGACAAGTCACCCTCATCCTTCAGATAGATCGTGCCGTCTGGTCCCAACTGAAAGTCGTAGACCGCGCCGATCCGCTCCGGCGTCGCCGGACCCGGCGAATCATAAGCGGCGTCCCAGGGGTCGCCGCTGAGCACCTCGACGCGCCCGTCCGGCCCTGCCTTGTACAGTCGAGCCCCTACCACCGCGTACAGGTTGCCAGCATTGTCAACCTCGAAGTTGCGGAGGCCGCTGACCGGGAGCCGCTCGATCGGATCGTCCTGGGCCATGTCGTCCTTAGGATGCTCAAACAAAATCCACTGCTGCCAGCTCCCGTCTGCCTCCTGCCGCCAGATCGCATTATATTCGAAGCTAACGGCGTATATGAAGAGCTGCCCGGACGGGGAGCTGCGGAGCATCCGATAGCGATGGGGCGGCAGCTCGGAGCGCGTCTCTTGGCCGAAGCGGTCGATCGACAACAGGGTATAGCGAGAGCTGCTGCTCCCCTCCGGCTCGAACACCTCCATGAGCATATGCACGGTGCCATCAGCAGTGACCGTCACTTCATCCGTCTTGTTGACCGTATATTGACCCTGAATCGAATGCACGAACTCGTCGCGGTATTGCCGCACGAGCGGCTGCGAGCCATTCCCGCCGAACTGCACCTCATGATCTTGGAGCAAGTGGTGCAGGTTAAGTCGCCATCCCGCCAGGCCCGCCTCGCGATCGGCGTCTTGCGGACTATTCACATAACCTTTCCACTGGCGGCTCAGCTGCACCGTCATCTCAGAGCGGTCCGCAAGCAAGCTCTCTTGCCCCAGTCTGCCGAAACTCTGGGTGAAGTCGGCACTCGCCTGATGATATACCAACGGATAGTGGCGATTAATCGTCAAGGTGTACGCCACATCGCCCAGCCTCGGTCGGCCGTAGACATCCTTCCCCTCCCACTCATAGCTGTAGGTCAGATTGGGCTGCGGCTCGAACGACTCGACGATGCGATGTCCGGCGATCTGCAGCTCCACCTCGATCGATTGCAGCGAGTCTGGCACCGTATCCTCCGTCAGCGCCACCTCTATTGTGCGCTTCGGCGTATAGCCCGCTGTCCGATCGCTATTGTACACCAGACTCAGCCCTGTCCCCGTGACGGGAATGACCTGGCTGAGCGTCTGATTCTGACAGCCGATGATCGAGCCGCTGGCCTGGCAAGGGTCGTCGAGTTCCGGACGGTCCTCTCCCGGCTCCCGATCCGAGGGCGGCTCTGCGTCAAGCGGCGGGCCATACGGCCAGTTGCAATCCCACGGGGTAAAATGCGGGATCGGCGATCGCCAGAAGCTCTGACCCGGCTCATACAACCCTGCCAGCTCGCGGCGTTCCTCTGTCGTCAGTCCGATCGCGACCAGCGCCGCTTCGTCGTCCGGACTGCCGTCACCGTTGATATCCAGCTCTGCCAGCCCGTCCCGGATCGAAGTGACGGCGACGATCCGGCCGTTGTCCGACGGTATCCAGGCCCCGACCTCGCGATCATAGTAGCCGATCGGCACGGCCGACCCGACAGGGAACTCCAGGAAGTTGTCGACATACAGCCAGAGCGGCTGGTCGAAGCGCACCTCGGCTGCGCCTGCCGCGACCGCCTCGTCGGCGGACAGCTCCACCGCGTACGTATAGCCGACCAGCGGCGGCAGCTCGCCAGGCATCGCGGCGGCCCCCAGCTCGCCGACCGTATATTCGGTTGCCCGGATCGTCAGCTCCTCCATCGGCTGCTCGCTGCCGTCAGGCAGGATGAGCGAGCCTGACGTCCCGCCCGGGATGATCAGCGTCGCCTGACGGCTGCCATCGCGATCCGCCACCGGGCTGCCTTGCGCCACCTGGTATGTCGTCGCCTCGGAGCCGAGCTTCACTTTCGTCGCGCGGCTGTCATACGGCAGCAGGACGACATCCGCCAGTGCGGCGAAGTCTCCGGCGGCAGGCGTGATCCGGCGTTGGGCCGGCATATAGCCTTCCTTGACATAGTCGATGACCAGACTCTCGTAGCCATTCACCGCCAGATCGAACTGGCCGTCGGCGCGCGTCGATGTCTGGCCGTACCGCTCCTCGTGCAGCACGGTCACGCGCACCCCCGGCAGCGGCGCACCCTCCCTGTCCCGCACGGCGCCGCGCACGACCGCTGCCAGATCAGGCGCGATCGCGCCGTCGGCGACGCCAGTCTGGATCGGCTGATCGCCGGCATACAGGAACTCGATCGTCTCCGCGAATGGCAGCCGGTGCGTATCCGGCAGCGCCGGCGCGACAGACACCGGATCGGGCGGCAGCGGCGACACTTCCTCTGCGCGTGGCGCGGCTTGTACAATGGCGGAGCGCGGCGACACTGCGCCGTCCCTGGCATAGGCCGCGACGGCAAACCGGTACGTGACGCCATTAGTTAGCCCCGTCACCGTATAAGTCGTGCTCGCTCCTGCATCCAGACCGGCGGACCAGTCTCCCTCGCCCTCGGCGTGATAGACACGGTAACCGGTAGGAGTCGGTCCCTGTTGCGGAGCGATCCAGCTCAGGATGACCCGCCCATCGCCCGGTTGTGCGCGCACCCCTGTCGGCGGCAGCAGATCCTCGCCGCCCGGCGGCTCGCCAGGACCAGGGGGCTCTCCGGGTCCTGGCGGCTCTACAGGGCCGCCGCCACCTGGCGGCGTAACAACGCCCCCGGGAGGCGTCCCGTTATCGCCGCCTGCACCTGGTCCGCCCGTACCTGGCCCGTCGCCCCCTCCCGTACCTGGGCCCGTGCCCGGCGTACCGCTACCTGTGCCTGGCGCGCCGCCGTCGCCGCCTGTACCCGGCGTACCTGGCCCGCCTGCACCCGGCGACTCGCCGCCTCCGGTTCCCGCAGTCCAGCCGCGATGCAGCAGGACAGCGCCTTCGGCTCTCGTCAGCGTACGGGCGCCCCCGAATGTGCCGTCCGGGTAGCCCTGCATCCAGCCTGCGGCAGAGAGACGTCTGACCGCGTTCGCCGCCCAGGGCGGGATGCTCGCCTCATCGGCATAACGCGCCTCCTTCTGCCCTTCGATAGCGGCGGGCGCGAAGGCCAGCTCCAGCATGACGGCCGCCTCGTAGCGGCTGACAGGACGATCCGGGCGGAATGTGCCGTCCGGATAACCCTGCACCAGGCCATCCGCCGCCGCGCGACCGACTGCCTCGGCATGCCATTGTCCCGCGATGTCTGTGAAGCGACGAGTCACAGCCGCAGCCCGCTCCGTCCGCGGGCGGACCTGATCCAGCAGCGCTACCAGCTCCGCCCGCGTGATCGCCTGCTGCGGGCGCATCGTGCCGTCAGGGTAACCTTGTAGCAGACCCGCCGCCTGCAGCTCCCCGATCTCCGCCGCAGCCCAGCCGGGCAACGTCTCCTTGGTCGCAGCCGACACCGACGACCGCCAGGCCCCCGCTCCTGTCCAGGTTTCCAACAGCAGCAGCATTGCGAGCAGACACAATAGTCCTCTTCGATATCCGGACTTCTTCACGAATCGACCTCCTTATGATCGTAAACACCTACCATTCCATCCTAAATTAACCTCCTCTCGAAAAATACCGCCCTGAGGCTTATTTACCGAACGCATAAAATGGGGCCTTTCCTTCAGATACGACATTTTTTTCACATTCGACCATTCATCTGCATGCCCGGAAGGTAGACAGAAGTCCCGAATCCCCTTAAGATAACCCTGTCAGCCAGGATCGGTACCTGTCCCATAGGTGAACGCTCAAATACTTGAGAGATTATGACCTCCCGCTTCGTTGTATAGGGTGTAAGAGCTCTTACATTCATTAAGAAGGGACGCCCGAACGCATGAAAGCAAACGAAACCAACTTTATACGACGCTTGCAGCGCCGCAAGGAGGATGCCCTCGACTATATCGTCGATACGTATCTGCCGCTCGTCAAAGGCGCCGTCGTCAAAATACTCGGACCGCTGCGCAGCGACGGACTGATCGAGGAATGCGTCAACGACAGCTTCCTCGCCGTCTGGCAGCATGCCGACGCCTTCCAGGGCGATACCGAGGACTTCCGCAAGTGGATCTATGCGATCGCCCGCTTCAGGGCGATCGATGCCTACCGCAAGACGATCCGCCAGCAAGGGCATCTGGCGCCCGAGGCGAGTCTGGAGACGCTGCGATCGGAGTCGGCAGAGCAGGAGATGCTGCTGGCGGAGGAGCACGCCGAGGTGTTGCGACTGCTCGATCAGCTCGGCGAGACCGATCGTGCGATCTTCACGATGAAGTATCTGCTCGGCCTGCGCACCGAGGACATCGCATCGAAGCTGGGGCTGACGCGCACCGCCATCGACAACCGGGTCTTCCGGGGCAAAAAGAAGCTGCAGGAAAAAGCGCGACATATGGGACTGGGAGGTCATACGATATGAAGGACATCTACAAACAATTGAACGAGATGAAGCTGGACGAGCAGGAGCTGGCGGAGGTTGAGGTGAGCGAGCAGGAGCGACAGCAGGTCAAGCAGTCGCTGCGCGCCGCGATTCGTCGCAAGCCTAGACGACGCGCCTGGGTACGTCCGGTGGCGGCGGTTGCTCTGCTGCTGACGCTAGGCGGCGCGGCGATTGGCGCGACATTCCCCGCCTATGCGGCGAACATCCCGCTGGTGGGCGATATTTTCAAGCTGGTCGACGAACGGCTCAATAACGGCGACTGGTATACCGACTACAAGACTTACTCCACCGAGATGAATATGAGCGCCGAGAGCAACGGCATTAAGATCACCCTCGGCGACGCCGTCTTCGACGGCAAGACGGTGACGCTCGCTTATACGCTGGAGAGCGATCGGGACCTGGGGGAACGACCGATGATCCAAGGCTTCCCGGATATCCGCGGATCAAACGGCGGCGGCGGCTCGCAAGTCTCGTTTAAGCTGGAGGAGGGGAAATATGCCGGTATCCTGAACGCCGACAGCGTCAATCATAACGGGGTGGACCACATCAAGCTCCGCTGGCGGATCGATGGGATCTCCATTATGGAGAGCAAAGAGCGGATCGAAGGCGACTGGCGTTTCGCGCTTGCGCTCGACGCGACCGAGCAGTCCGTCCAACTCGTCGATCAATCTCTGGAGCAAGACGGTGTGAAGCTAACGATTGACAAGCTCGTCGCCACGCCAATGACCACCATCTTGAGCTACCGATCGCTCATCTCTGAGGAGGTCTATGCGGACTGGGATGCTGTCGACATCGAACTGACGGCGCGCGATGATCTGGGGCATGAATACGCCAGTCGCAGCGGCAGCTCAAAGGGCACAAATCAGGATGGCGGGATGGCGTGGGCGCACACCCAGACGCTGGAGAAGCTGAACCCCGAAGCGAGCAAGCTGATCGTCACGCCGACACTCCGTTACTATGTGCATACCAAGGAAAATCACGGCGGCATCGACGAAAACGGAAAGTCTTACACCGGATCCGACAAGCCAGCTAAAGAGGATCGCATCATCGTCCTCGACGACATCGTTATTCCGCTTACACAATAGTATCCAGACGACAAGGCCGCCCTGCGGTGCAAGGTCATTAAGAATCTCTTCTTAATGGCCTTGCCCCTGGGCGGCCTTTTTCCTGTCCTTCTTCCTATTCCTTCTCCTTCGTGTGCGCTGGATCACTGAACTGTGTTGACGCTCCGCGTTACGGTTAAGTAATCTCAGCGGCCAAGCTCTGTCCTTGCTCGGGTAAAAATAACTCGGCTCGTATGGGCAAAGCTGGATACCATCATTTCGACTTCCCGGAGGTTCGTCACATGGCTAACACAAACAAGAGCAACAACCGTCCAACCGAGCAATTTTCGCGGCTCGGCTTTATCATGGCTGCCATCGGCAGCTCGGTGGGATTGGGGAATATGTGGAAATTCCCTTACATTACCGGAGAGAACGGCGGTGCAGCGTTTTTCCTGTTGTTCATCATCTGTCTTGTGCTGGTGGGACTGCCTGTGCTGCTGGCCGAGCTGGCGATCGGTCGCAGCGGCCGGGCGAGCGCGGCTTCGGCGTTCACACGGCTCGGCGGCGGACCGCTCTGGCGTGGCGCAGGTCTGTTGCAGGTGCTGACGCCATTCCTCATCTTATCCTTCTATATTATCGTCGTCGGCTGGACCTTCCACTACTCAATCCTCGCCTTCAGCGGCCGGTTATTCGCCAGCAGCGATTTCGGCGGACAGTTCGACGGCTTCATCACCAGCTACTGGCCGATCTTCTGGCAGGTTGTGGCGATGATCGCGATCGCCTGGGTCATCGCCAAGGGCGTCTCGAGCGGCATCGAGAAATTCAACAAAATATTGCTGCCCATCATGGCAGGCTTGCTCGTGCTGCTGATGGTGCGTGCGATCACCTTGCCCGGCGCCTCCGAGGGCGTCGCCTTCTTCCTGCGTCCCGACTTCTCGGTGCTCACGCCCGAGTCGGCGCTCGTCGCGCTCGGACATGCCTTCTTCTCGCTCTCGCTTGGCATGGGCATCCTGATGACCTATGGCGCCTATGTCGATCAGCGTCAGTCGCTGGGCTCGGCGACCGTGGCGATCGGCATCGGCGACCTGATCTATGCCTTGATCGCCGGGCTGATCATCTTCCCGACGACGTTCTCCTTTGGGATCGCACCGGACGAAGGGGCGCGTCTCGTCTTCATCGCCCTGCCCGCCGCCTTTTCGGCGATGCCGCTAGGCTGGCTGTTCGGCGGATTGTTCTTCGTGCTGCTGGCGATCGCGGCGATCACCTCCGCCGTCTCGATTCTTGAGGTGCCGGTCGCCTTTGCCAAGGAGCAGTGGGGATGGAGCCGGACGCGCTCAGCCTGGACAGTCGCTGCGATCTGTTTTGCATTCGGCATGCCGCTCGGGCTGTCCAACGGCATCATGCCGGGACTGGTGATCGGCGATAAGACGTTGTTCGACTGGATCGACTTTATCACGGCCAACATCCTGCTGCCACTCATGGGCTTGCTCATCACGATCTTCGCCGGCTTCCGCTGGAAAGCCGCAGCAGAGTCGACAGCCCTCAGCCAAGGCTGGCTTCGCTTGTGGCTGCTCGCGCTGCGTTACGTCGCCCCGATCCTGATGCTGCTCGTGTTGCTCTACACCTCGGGCGTGCTCGCGTTTTGAGGCTGCGTCTGCTCCCACAGCTAGACTGACAGCCATAGAGCCGACAGAGCAGCCCGATATCTATCGCGGCTGCCCTGTGCTCACCTGCCCTCGACGTCCCCGCTGCAGAAGATCGCCTGAACCTGGCAACGACTGACGCCTAGCCAGGAATGCGGAGCTCCATCACCCCTCCTGTGTAGATCGCTTGCACCTGCTCGGCGCTACGCGCATATCGGTCATCCTGGGCCGAGTAGAAGAGCACGGTCAGCTCGATGTCCTGCCGCATCCCCGGATATGCGCCCTGTCTGTCGCCGATCTGCAAGGTCTGCTGTCGCTCATCCCAGCTCATCGGTACGATCGCATAGCTTCCCTGCTCATAACGATAGCTGTCTCCCTCATCCTCGTAATACTCGAAGCGGGCATCCGCTCCTGTATACACGTGAATGTAGAGCCTCTCCCCCTCGCGATCCGCCGCATGCTGCATCCGCTCCTTCATCGGCAGGATCGACCCGCTCCGCACATAGAGCGGCATCTGGTCCAGCGGCGCGACGGCCTCGATCGTCTGACCGCCTGCGTATACCCGATCGCTCCAGTAATCGAACCACTCGCAACCCTGGGGAAGATAGACGCTGCGAGTCATCGCAGCCGACTCCAGCGGACGGGAGCGACGGTCGTACAGCATCGGCCGGGTAACCGGACAGACGAGCAGCGACGGACCGAACATGAACTGATCGTCGACTTCATAGGTGGCTGCATCGGCTCTAAAGTCAAATGGCAGCGCACGCAGCATCGTATAGTCATCCCTGTGTACGCGGAAGGCGACGCTATAAATGTACGGCAGCAGGCGATAACGAAGCTGAAGGAAACGAACCAGCGCCTCGTAGAACGGCTCGCCTGGCTCGCCGAATCGCCAGATCTCCCGAGGGGTATCCGTCCCGTGCGCGCGGAACATCGGCAGGAAGGCCCCATACTGAAACCATCGGACATACAGCTCGCGATAACCGAGGTCATCGACGCCATCGTCATAGTCGCCGCTCCAGAACCACAGCTCCGGCTTGTTCTGGACGAAGAAGGCTCCGATGTCCGTCGTCCAGTAAGGCGAGCCCGTAGCGCAAAAGTTCAAGCCGTCGGCGATCTGCTTGCGCAGCGTATCCCAGTTGGCGCAAATATCGCCCGACCATGTGATCGTGCCGTACCGGTGCTGCCCGCCATAAGCCGAACGCGTCAGGTTGACGACTCGCTTCTCCTCGGTGGTCTGTCGCTGCCCCTCGTAGATCCCTTGTGAGTGGAGCAACGAATAGGCGTTCGTCAGCTCCGGGTCGAGATAACGCTTCGCTTCGTCCGTATTGATCCGCATCCGCTCTTCGGGCCCGGGCTTGACGGCCCCCTTCCAATCCGCCTCGAACGGCTCTGTACAGTCGCACCACCAGGCGTCGATCCCCTTGGAGAATAGCCCTTCCTTCGCTTGCTTCCAGTAGAGCGCACGCGCTTGCTCCTGGAACGCGTCATAGGTCGCGCGATTGCCGAGCAGCGCATCGTGGGCCAGCATTTCCTTATGGTTGTCGCTATTCGGGTTCATGATCGGCCAGATCGATACCATCAGCCGGGCATCCATCCGATGCAGCTCGGCCATCATCCCTTCGGGATCGGGGAATCGTGCCGGATCGAGCGTCTTCTGACCCCACAGATCGCCTGTCCAGGACTGCCAGTCGAGGACGATGCAGTCCAGCGGCAGCTCCCGTCTTCGATACTCGCGGACGACGTCGATGAGCTCCTGCTGCGTGACATACCGCTCCTTGGACTGGACATAGCCATACGCCCATTTAGGCAGCATCGGCGCTTTGCCGGTGATCGATCTCAGCTGCCGTACGACCTCGTCGAGCTCCGGACCATAGACGAAGTAATAGTCCAGCTCGTCGTCCGTCTCGCTCGCGAGGTAGGAGCCGAAGGCATCATCATGGAACGTCATGGCTGCGTAGCTGTCCATCAGCACGCCGTATCCATGCGTCGATACGAGCACAGGCACGACGGCCTTCATATTTTGCTGATACAGGTATTGATGCTGACCTCGCAGATTGAACATGCCTTCCTCGTGCGAGCCTAGCCCATACAGCGCCTCCCCATCCGACCATTCAAACGACAGCTTGCTCTGATACGCCCGGCGGTCGACGACTCGCGTCGCCGCATCGGCGCGCACCCGGAGGCCGTCCGCTCCTTGGCCTGTCTCCAGCTCGACATCGGCGTCGAATACCGTCTTCACGACCTCGATCTCCGACAACGTCTTGCCGCCCTCGAGCGGCTCCCGGACGAGCAGTGTCCCTTGACGATCATAGTAGCTGAATGCCCCGGTCTCCCGATCGATGCGAAGGTGAAGTCGAGACGTGCTAACGGTCAGATGATCGGCATGCTCCGCCACCTCAGCCCGCGCATTAGGGTCCGGCTCGGCGATCACCATATAGCTTGGCTTCGTGCTGAATTGCTCTTCCAACGTATACTGGATTCGCAGGATACTCTCGTTATACACTGTTAGCCTCATTTGGCCTCGGCTTGTCGTCAGCTCGAGACTGCCCTTCTTTTGGATAGCGCTTTCAATCCTCATTGTCATTCACTCCCCTTGTGCTTCCTGTAATCGTTGATCCGTGTTACTATCATCATATTGATTCTGATGCTCGATATCTAACGCAATATTGATATTCAGTAGCACAATTTTGATCGGAGCTGAGCAAATGCTAGAATATCGCTTTCGCGAAACGGTACGTCATGGCTCCTCGGAGCTTCCGCTTGCCGTCTACCACGTCCACGCCCTCCCCGGAGAGTCACGCATCCTGCCGCTGCACTGGCATGAGGAGATCGAACTGATCTCGATCCGCCGCGGGGAAGGCATCTTCACGATCCATCACCAGGACTATGCGCTGCGCGCCGGCGAGTCCGTCATCGTCAACGCTGGCGAGCTGCATAGCGGCAGCTCTGAGGGGGGCTGCGACTATACCGCGATCGTGTTCAAGCTGTCGTGGCTATCGGCGCTCTACTCCGACCGTTGCCAACGCGAGTACCTCCATCCATTGCTCGGCGGCGAGCTGCTGTTCCCGACCCGCATAGCCGAGCTGCCCGTCGCCGCTGATGCCCATGCCAGCATCTCGCGACTGATCGACGCGTATGACCGCCCAGGCATCGCTGGCGAATGGGCGATCAAGGGGCAGCTCTATTCGCTGCTTGCCGAGCTCAGCCCTTATCTGGTGCCGCGCCAGCAATATGACAACATCCATCCCAGCGCGCCCGAGCGCTGGAAGCCGGTCATCGACGTTCTGGAGTATATCACGCGCCATTATCAAAAGCCGCTCACCCTGGATGAGCTGGCAACGGTCGGCTCGATGACATCCTCTCATCTGTGTCGACTGTTCAAGCAGCTCACCGGTTCGCGGCCGATCGAATATATAAATTACTTGCGTGTGAATCGCGCGGCGTCGATGCTCGAGTCGGGCGACTGCAGTATTCTGGAGGCGGCGATGGACAACGGCTATCAGCACCTCAGCTACTTCGCCAGACAGTTCAAGAAATTCAAGCATATGACGCCCTCGGACTACAAACGCCAAGCACTGCTTACTAGATCTGAATAATAATCGGCAATATCATCGGCCGCCGCTTGGTCTCGGCGTAGACGAACTTGCCCACCGCCTCCTTCACAGACTGCTTGTACAGCGACCAGGAGTTCGTCCGGTTGTCCTGGAGCTGCTCGACCGCCGAGACGGCTAGCCGATTGACCTCCTCCATCAGTCCCTCCGACTCCCGCACATAGACGAAGCCTCGGGAGATGACATCCGACTTGGAGACGCTCATTCGGCCATCGATGCGAGTCAGGGAGAGGATGACGATCAGGATGCCGTCCTCGGAGAGCACCTTGCGGTCCCGCAGCACGATATGGCCGACATCGCCGATCCCCAGACCGTCGACCAGCGTATCGCCGCTATGGATCTTGCGCTCCTGCCGGGCGACGCCTTGCTCGATATCGACCACATCGCCATTGCTCAGGATAAAGCTATGCCCCTTGGCTATGCCTACCGCTTCCGCCAGCAGCCGATGCTGGTAGAGCATCCGCAGTTCCCCGTGGACGGGGATGAAGTACTTGGGCTTCATCAGCGTCAGCATCAGCTTCAGCTCCTCCTGGCTCGCATGTCCGGACACATGCATGCCGGTAACGGAGCCCGAGCCATAGATGATGTTGGCTTGCCGGTCGAACAGATGGTCGACGACGCGGGCGACGTTGCGCTCATTGCCCGGGATCGGCGTCGCTGCGAGGATGACCGTATCGCCGGGCCGCACCTCGACCTGCCGATGCGTGCCGCTGGCCAGCCTCGCCAGCGCCGCCGCCGGCTCGCCCTGGCTGCCGGTGCAGAGGATCGCTACCCGCTCCGGCGCATAGCGGTCCACATCCTGCGGCTCGATGAGCATCTCCGGCTGCAGCCGGAGATACCCGAGCGGCGCAGCGATCTCGACCGCATTGACCATGCTGCGACCGAGCAGCGCGATCTTGCGGCCAGTATGCGCAGCCGCGTCGATCACCTGCTGCAGCCGATTGATGTTGGAGGCGAAGGTCGCCAGGAAGATCTTGCCCGTCGCGTCCTCGAACGCTTTCATGATCTGCTGCCCGACTGTCCGCTCCGAGGGCGTGAAGCCCGGCCGCTCGGCATTGGTGCTCTCCGAGAGCAACGCCAGGACACCGCTCTCGCCGATCGCCGCCATCTTGTGGATGTCCGCATACTGCCCGTTCACCGGCGTCAGATCGAACTTGAAGTCGCCGGTGTGGACAACCTTGCCCTGCGGCGTATGGATGACGATACCGAGACAATCCGGGATGCTGTGATTGGTGCGGAAGAAAGTCAGCTCCGTCTCCCCCAGCATCAGGCGGCTGTCGGCGTCGATCTGATGCAGCCGCGTCGTGCCCAGCAGTCCGTGCTCGGAGAGCTTGCGCTCGATCAGCCCAAGCGTCAGCTTGGTCGCATAGATCGGAAGATTGAGCTGCTTGATCAGGTACGGGATGCCGCCGATATGGTCCTCATGCCCATGCGTGACGACGAGAGCCCGCACCTTCTCCTGGCGCTCAAGCAGATACCCGATGTCCGGGATGATGACGTCGATGCCGAGCAACGTCTCATCCGGAAATTTGGAGCCGCAGTCGATCACGATAATATCCTCATTCGATTGGATCACGTACATATTTTTGCCGATTTCGCTGACGCCGCCCAGAGCGGCGATCGACAGCCGGTCGTTCGCAGATTTCACTTTTCCCGCCTCCATCTCGCATGTGTTCCCCCGCGCAACTTTCATTTACTATGTCTTGCGGAGGAACATTTTATGCGATCTTGCGAGGCAGACAGAGCGGGTTAGTCGAACAATGCCTTCTTCTGCTCGAACGTTTCGTTCGCCCAGGCGACCAGCTTATTCAAGCCGATCTGCTCTGCGGTTTTCAGCAGATTCTGGTAATGCGCCATCGCCTCCTCCTCTGAGCTGGCGAGATAGATTTTGACCTTCTCGTTTTTGATCATCTCGTCGATCTTGGTCTTGATCGTTCGCTCCTCCGAGTCGGGGCCGCTCTGGATGACGCCGAGCTGCGGCCGATACTGCGTGATCGCCTTGATCTCCGTCAGCGCCTGCGTCGTCGACGTGCCCGGCACGTAGCTCCAGAGTCCTTCCGTGATTGCATCGTTATAGAAGTAAAACCATTTGATTCCGGTCGACTCGACAAAGCTGGCGTCGTTCGGATTGTACTTCAGATCCGGGTAGCCTTCATCATTCCAGGACCAATGCTCGCCTTCGATACCGAACATCGTCAGCTTCTTGCCTTCGTCGCTGCCCAGGAACTTCAGGAAGTTGATCGCTTTGTCCGGGTGATTGTTTTTCTTCGTGACGAAGGTGCCGGCGAAGCCGACGCCGCCGCTGACGATCCGCGCCTCATCACTCAGAGCGGACGGCAGCATGCGGAAGCGGAAGTCGCCGCCTTCGTTTTCGATCGCGATATTGTCGCTCGCCGCCACGCTGACCGTGTGGGCATGAGCGAAAGCTCTGCCGCTGGTCGCGTATTGATCGTCGATCTTGTCGTTGGCATGGGCGAAGTTCTCCGCCAGGATATAGCCGTTGCGGTAGAGACTGTTCATGAATTTGAAAAACTCGGGCATCTTCGGATGATTGATATAATAATCCACCTTGCCGTCAAACTCGGTCCACGAGCCGAAGTAAGAGCCTACGCCAAACTGCACGAGGAAATATTGCTCGAGCCACTCCTTATCCAGCACGAGCGGCACAACGTCGGGATACTTGCTCTTGACCATGCCGAGCACCTCAATGAAGTCATCGAGCGACTGGATCTCGGGGTTGCCCAGCTCCTCCATCATGTCCTCCCTGACCGCGATGCCCGGATTGCCGTCATTTCCGAGCGCATACTTGTTGGCCGCCCACTCCTCTTGCGTCGCAAACGAGTTGCGCACCGTATAGAAGTTGCCGTCCGCCATCGTATGAATCGCGATACGCGTCGAATCGATCTCGAAATCAGGCGCATACTGTTCGATCAGTTCGTTCCACGAATACGAAAGCTTGCTATCGGATAGCCGGCTGACATTGTTGTACGTGAATACGAGGTCCGGCAGATCGCCCGAGGCGATCATCAGCGGCAGCTGATTGTCGTCGGTAGCGACGGTAATCTTCAGCTTGACGCCCGTCTCCTCCGTGATCTTGTCCGCGATCGGTCCCTTCCACTCCTTGACCGGATACCAAGGCGCATCGATGAACATCGTCATCTCTACCGTCTCGTCGGAGTTGCTTGGCGAGTCTGTCCCCTTCGGCTCCTCCTTCCCGCCTGTCTCTCCTGCGCCGTCGCTCCCGGGACTGTTGCCGCCGCTGCATGCCGTCATAGCCAAGGCCAACGCCAGCAGGATCGATAGGACGAGCATGCCTTTCCTTCTTGCCGATGATCTTCTCAAGAGAACCCCTCCTGTATAAGTATGAATCGCGATTCTTATCCTTTGACCGAGCCGAGCATGATGCCCTGGACAAAATACTTCTGCAGAAACGGATAGACGCATACGATCGGCGCGATCGAGACGACCATCGCCGTCACCTGCAGCGAATAGCTGGTCACGCCAGCCGAGCTGCTGTTAGCCGCAGCGATCGCGTCCATCGGCGAATTGCTCTTGTTGATCACCTCCATCATGCGGTACGTCAGCGTACGCAGCCCCTCCGACTGGACGAAGTAAGCCGAGTCGAGCCAGGCGTTCCACTGTCCGACGCCCAGGAACAGCGCCATCGTCGCCAGCAGCGGCGTCGAGACTGGCAGGATGATGCGAGTGAAGATAACGAGCTCGCCCGCCCCGTCCATATGCGCCGACTCCTTGAGCTCGGGCGGAATCTCCCGGAAGAAGGATATGGCGATAAGCAGGAAGAAGGTGCTGAGCATCGTCGGGATAATGTAGACGCCAAACGAATTGAGCAGCCCAACCGAACGAAGGACGACATAGTAGGGGATCAGTCCCCCGGAGAAGTACATGGCGAAAATGATGATCGTAAAATAGAGCTTGCTGAACACCAAATTGCGATGAGACAGCGCATAGCCGACCAGGCAGGTGAGCAGCACGCCGAGCAGCGTCCCGGACACCGTCCGCGCGATGGTAACGAGGAAGGCGTTGTACCAGCTCGGATCGGACAAAAACGTCTTGTAGTTCTCCAGCGTAACGCTGCGCGGCCAGAGATAGACGCCTCCGAGAAGGGAGTCGGAGCCTTTGTTGAACGAAGCGATCAGCACATAATAAAAGGGATACAGCATGCTGAGCATGATCACCGTCAGCACGACATAAATAAAGCTGTCCAGCACGATATCCTTCTGGCGTTGGGTCCTCAGCATAGGGCGCTTCTCCTCTCCTCTCTTCTAGAATAAGCTCGATCCCGAGACGCGCTTGGCCACATAGTTGCTTGAGAAGATGAGAATGACGGAAATGACCGATTGAATCAAATCGATGGCGGCGGCATACGAGAACCTGCCGTCGCGGAGCCCGACCTTGAAGGCGTACGTCTGGACAATCTCGGAGGTTGGGTTGTTGATGCTGTTGCCGAGCAGGTACGCCTGCTCGAAGTTGGAGCCGACCAGACCGCCGCCGAGGATGCTGCCGATCGTCAGGATCAGCACAACGACGATCGTCCCCTGGATGCCCGGCAGCGTCACATGCCAGATCCGCGCCAGACGCCCGGCGCCGTCGATCTGCGCCGCTTCGTACAGCGACGGATTGATGCCGGTGATGGCCGCCAGGAAGATGATCGTCCACCAGCCCATCTCCTTCCAGACGGCGCTGCTGACGGCGAGACCCCAAAAGTAGTTGGGACTGGTCAGGAACGGCAGCGGCTGGTCGATCAGGCCGAGGGCGAGCAGCGCCTTGTTGATCATTCCGACATCCGCCGAGAGGAACGTAAAGGCCAGGCCGACGACGACGACCCAGGAGATGAAGTGAGGCAGGTAGCTGATCGTCTGCACCAGCCGCTTGAACGCCATATGTCTTACTTCGTTGAGCAGGATCGCCAGCAGGATCGGCGCCGGGAAGGCGAAGATCACCTTGAGGAAGCTCAGCACCAACGTATTGCGGACGATCATGCCGAATTGATAGTCCGTCACGAACTCGCGGAAATGCTTCAGCCCCACCCATTCGCTCGTGAAGATGCCTACGATCCCGGAGGAGATGCTGTAGTTTTTGAAAGCCATCACAATGCCGAACATCGGCGTATACGAGAACACGAGCAAAAACAACATGCCAAGGCCCACAAACGCGTGCAGCATCCGTTGCTTTTTGAATCGCTTCCACGTATTGGCGCGACGGCTGTCCGGCACAGCCGGGCTTATCGACTGCGAGTTATGCTCCATAAGCGCTCCTTCCCTGAACATTCTGTCTGTCTTGACCCTATTGTACCTTTGGGCGGTTAGCGCTCAAAAGCCGACATTTTTGAGAAAGCGTTGTCAATTTTTGAAGACACCACCCGGATGGATGAGCGGAGCGTTCTCCTCATCCCGGTAGCCCTTGGGCGTGCGGCCCGTATATTTCTTGAATACCTTGGAGAAATAATGCTTGTCTTCGAAGCCAACCCGTTGTCCGACCGCGCTGACCGGGAGCTGACGCTGCGACTTCAACAGCTGCTGCGCCTCGCGGATGCGGAGCGCATTGAGGTAGTTGACGAAATTGTCGCCGGTCTCTTTTTTGAACAGTCGGCTAATATAATGCGGATGCAGATCCATCAACTCCGCCAGCCTCTCCAGCGACAGATCCTCCGCGTAGTGAGCCTCCATGTACATCAGGATGCGCTTGGCATGTACGGTATAACAGGAATCCGCATCGCTCGGCAAGCTGTCGTGGATGCCGCTCAGCAGCGCTGCAATCTCGGCCTTGTCCACCGGCTTCATCAGATAGTCGATGACGCCCGCTCGCAGCGCCTTGCGCACATAATCGAAGTACTCGTAGCCGGTCAGGATAATAAATCGCTCGCACAAGCTAAGCCTGCGCGCTTCCTCGATCAGCTCGAAGCCGTCTCGCTCCGGCATATGGAGATCGGTCACCGTCACATCCGGCATATATTCCTGCATGACAGCGAGCGCCTCAGAGACGCTGCCCGCCGGGCGCACCTCAGCCCCTGGCGGCGCAACCTCGCGTACGATTTTGACCAGGCCGTTCAGGATCAACGGTTCGTCGTCGACGATTAATATTTTCATGGCTTTGCCGCTCCCTTCTTGTCGATGAGGATCGCCAAGCGCGTGCCTGCGCCCTCATCGCTTGTCAGCTCCAGACGGGATTCCCCGCGATAATACGATTGGATCCGTTCGCTTACATTGTAGATGCCGAGCCCGCCCTCTCCGTCTCCAGGGAGCGCCTCTATCTTGCCCTCCAGTCTCTGACGGATCGCTGTCAGCCTGGCCTGCGGGATGCCGGGACCGTTGTCGGACACGGCTATACAGACCTCGTCATCGGTCTCTGTCACCTCGATCTGGATATGGACCGGCCGCAGCAGCGCCGCCGCCCCGTGGACGACGCTGTTCTCGACGAGCGGCTGCAGGATAAAGCGCGGGCAGACGAAGCTGTCGGTCTCTATCCTGACCTCGATCCCGTATGTCAATCGATCCTGCAGGCGCATCTTGTGGATATTGAGGTAGAAGGCCGCCGTCTCCAGTTCCTTGGACAGCACCGTGTCGTCCTGCTGCGACGAGAGGCTGTAGCGCATCAGCTTGCCGAACCAGAACGAGATGTCCGCGACCTCCTTGTCATTGTTGGACTCCGCCAGCATCCGGATCGTCTCCAGCGTATTGTAGAGGAAATGCGGCTTGATCTGCGCCTGCAGCACTTGATAGGCCGCCTCCTTGTTGCGCAGCTCCGCCCGATTGGCGTTGTGCAGCAACTCTTCCATCCGATCGATCATCGCATTGTACGTCGTCATCAAAAACCCAATCTCATCCTTGGCGTCGGACCCGCTCTCGATCCGCTTCATGTTATCGTCGCCCAACTGTCGCATATGTCTGGCGAGCCGCAGGATGCGCTTCGTAATCGTGGAGGCGAGCACATAGTAGAGGAAGGATAAGGCCACCAGCAGCGCAAATACCGTCAAAATCATCAGCCGCTCTTCATTCTTAACGGTGCGGAACACATCCTCCACATTGCCGGTCAACGCCACCTTAACCCCTAGCTCCTCGATCGCGAGATAGTTAATAATCGTATGGCGATTAATAAAATAGCCGCTCGGCTGGTTAGGGTCGATCATAGCCAGATGCCTCGGGTCCAGCCCGTCGGCCTGGCCGGTGCTGCTGTCTATCAGGTAAGCCGACCACTCGCCCTCCACGCCGGCCGCAGCCAGGAAGCGGGAGAACAGCTCGCCGTTCAGCTTGACCTCCAGCACGCCCAGCTTCTCGGTAATATTGGGGTTGTAGATGTTCTGGTAATAAGCCAGCGGCGGCTCGCTCGTCTCCGACTGCGGGATGACCCACTTGCCTTCTCCAGCGATAAGCGCTGCAGAGATATCCCGGACGTCCCCGGTCGCCGAGGCCAGCTCGACGAACCGGTCGGTAATCGATAAGACTTGCGGCTTGAATTTGTAGATCCTGAGCGCGACAATCTCGGGATTGTTGAACAGCGACTGCCCGATGACTGGGTTGATGTACCGCGTAAAAGCATAGATGCTCTCAGCATCCGTGCTGTAATCGCCCTCCAGGTAATCCGTCACATTGGGGTTGTATTGCAGCAAACGATGGATCGACTGGATGCGGACGAGATCGGCCTGCAGGTTGGCATAGGCTTGCCCGAGTATTTTTTGACGGCTCTCGACGAATTGGGCTGTAATGCTGCCGTAGATTTGATTGTAGTAATAGTAGCCAAACAAGACGACAGGCACAAAGATCAACACGATGTACCCGACGACGATTTTTTTCTTGATGCTCATGCCGCAGCCTCCCGGAAGTTCGTGGTCTGCCTATAAACGTATCACGAGCCCGTCTGCGAGGTATAGATATCGCCTTGCAATAATCCGGGCTGGCGGCTGCATAGCGGCCACATTCCTATACTACTTCCCTTACGCTTCTTCCGGTAAGTGGACTTTTTTGAACATTAATTGTTCTTTTTTGATGCTCTCGGCCACCGCATGAAGCCCGCTCTTCCGAGGAAGGCGGGCGTCAGGAATTCGTCGCTTTGGACCGCCGTTGCATCGGTCTGTTGGCGTCCTGCTCCTCTTCCGACTCCTCGCCGACCCTGATCGCCAACAGACCGTACAGGATCGACACCGTTCCCAGCCCAGCCAGCACATAGAACAACGCATTGGGGAATCGGCTCATCGCGACCGAGACGAGCGGCGGTCCGAGCGCGACGCCGATAAAACGCATGCTACTATAGAGCGATGTGACCGTGCCCCGCTGCTCTTTGTCGATCCCTTGGGTGATGAGCGCGTCCATACAGGGCAGCGCTGCGCCGATTCCGATGCCACCGATACCCATGCACACGAATAGCAGCCAGATCGCCTTCGACTGGACGACTGCCAGTACGACCAGCGCTGCCGTCAACAACGCCAGGCCGATCAGCGACACCCATTTCATCCGGTATTTGTGCTCGCCGATCCACTTGCCGCCCAGGAACGAAGACAGACAAAGCGCCGACAACGGGATCGCTAGCATCGCTCCCTTGAGGACGCCCTTCATGCCGTAGGTCCCCTCCAGCACCTCCGAGAGGTAGAAGAGCAAGCCGAAAAGCACCAGCATGGAGGTCGCGCCGATGACGAATATGGCCGCCAGCCACTTGCCTTCTGCCCGCGCTGTCTTGGTCAGCGTCGAAAGGAACTCCCGGAAGCTCTGTACCTGCTCCTTGTTGTCCTTAGCCGGGACACGGATAAAAAACAAAATTAAAACGACGGAAACGACAGAAAAAACAGGAATGGAAAGAAAAAGCGCCTTCCAGGTCCATAAGGCCAGCAAGGCGCCAACAATCGGGCTGACGACCTTGCCCAGCGTGTTCGATGTCTCGACAATCCCCAGCGCACCGCTGACTTCCTTTTCGCTGCGATACATGTCTCCCACTAGCGGGATGACGATCGGCGCCGCACCGGCCGCACCGATCCCTTGCACGAGCCGTCCTGCCAGGATGATCGCATAGACGGAGTCGCCTCCGAACCATGGGGCCAGCCCCGACAACAGTCCTCCGAGCCCGGCGATGATCAGGCTCGGGATCATGATGCGCTTGCGCCCGAAGCGATCGGACAAATAACCCGCCAGCGGGATCATTAGGATCGCTGCGACCGAGTAGACCGTAATCAGCATGCTTGTCTGCAGGGAGCTGATGCGCAGCGCTCGTTGCAGCGCAGGCAGCGCCGGGATGAGAATTGAGTTGCCTAGCGTCATGATGAGCGGCACGGACGCCGTTGCGATCAGCGCTTTGTATTTGGGGCTTGCCATCTCGCTTACCGTTCCTTTCCACCGCTCGTTCCGGTCTTGCTTGGACAGTCCACATAGGGTGAGCGGATGCTCTGGTATTTATACCCCCCGCAGAGGCCGGGTCTATAGCTGCCCAATGAGCAATATTGCCCAAAGGGCACTAATTGTGATAAAGTATACAAAACAATCTGAGAGGAGGGAATCGCACTGATGAGTCAGCCCGGCTTGCGTGATTTGAAACGGGAGGCGACCTCGCGCGCTTTGGCCAATGCGGCTCTGGAACTGGCGATCGAACGGGGAATGGACGGCTTCATCGTCGACGAGGTCGCTCAGCGCGCCGGGTTCTCCCGTCGCACGTTTGCCAACCATTTTGCTTGCAAGGAGGAGGCTGTGGCGCACGCCGCCATCCTGATCAATACCGAGCTGCAGCCCGAGGCTGAGCAGCTCCTGGACGACATCCAGGACAACGCCTCGCTCCTCGAGCTGCTGCAGCAGCTGATGCAAATGCAGCTGACGGCGGAATTGTTCGGCCGGATGCGGCTGGTGCTTCGGTTGTCCAAGACGCATCCCACGCTGGAGCCTTACATCCTTAGCGCCTTCCGGCATTTGCAGACCTCGGCCTTCCAATTCCTGCGTCAGGTAGCTCCCGAGCGATACCCGGAAGCCTACGTGCATATGCTCATCGGCGCTGTGTACGGCGCTGTCTTCCCTGTGCTGGAGGGCTCGCTTCCGGTGCGCCTGCGCGAGGCAGCGGACGAAGAGGATTCGGATGCCGCCCCCGTCCCCTTCGAGCAATATTTGGAGACGGTATTCAGCTATTTGCGGCATGGGTTTTAGAGAGAGGACAGGCTGATGAAAAAGAAAGCCTACGGTCACGGGATCGCCTCTTCGGCGTTTTTCATCAGCCATATCATTTGGATAAAGGGAGAGAACTACACTTTATGTCGACTTTTCTGTATAGCTTGGGCAAAAAAGCCTATGCCAAGCCGTGGTATGCCATCGCAGGCTGGCTAGTCATCCTGGGTCTCGTCGCCGGTCTGCTCGGCGTCAACGGGGTCCAGGTGAGCCCTGACATCAAGATCGAAGGCACCGAAGCTCAGAATGTCCTCGACAAGCTGGAGGCCGAGCTGCCGCAAGCGGCTGGCGGTCAGGCCAGCGTCGTCTTCACCGTGCCAGGCGGAGAGCGGCTCGACACCCCTGAGCGGATCGGCGCGATCCTCGAGGCGGTCAACTCCGTCTATCAACTGGAGTATGTGATTAACCCCGCCGAGCTGGCGGCAGCCGCCCAAAGCGGCGCTATGCAAGGCGATCCGAGCGCCCAGAACGGCGCTTCGCAAGGGGACCCTGCCGCGCAGAGCGGTGCAATGCAAGGAGATCCGGCGGCACAGGGCGATGCGGCATCCGCGCAAAGCAGTGCGGGTTCTGACGCCCAGGCTGGGGCCTCGCAAGGAGACCCAGCGGCACAGAGCGGAGCGAGCGCAGATGCCCAGGCCGGGGCCGGGCAAGCAGCCGGTGACGGCGCTCAGGGGCAGATGCCAGGTGCGGAGATGCCGCCGTACGGCCCGCTCATCGTAGACGGCATGCCCGTACCGGGCGTGCTCGTAGCGAACGACGGCAGCGTCGGGCTGTTCCAGTTCCAATTTACTGTTCAACAGAACTCGCTGCCCGATGGCGTGACCGATCAGGTGATCGATACGATCTCCGCCGTCGAGCAAGGCACCGGTATTACCGCGCTCGCCAGCGATTCCTTGAAGACGCCGGACATCCCGATCGGCTCGCATGAGATTATCGGTCTGGCCGTGGCGGCTGTCGTCTTGATCCTCACGCTCGGCTCTCTCGTGGCGGCTGGCTTACCAATCGTCATCGCGCTAGTCGGTGTAGGCATTGGCGTCGGCGGAGCCTTCGCGCTCTCGACCTATATGCCGATGACCTCCTTCACTCCAGTATTGGCCCTGATGATCGGTCTGGCGGTCGGGATCGACTATGCGCTGTTCATCGTCAATCGCCAGCGCCGCCTCATCCTCGACCAGGGCTTGACGGCCTATGAGGCTGCCGGGCGGGCAGTCGGAACGGCAGGCAGCGCCGTGTTTTTCGCCGGGCTGACCGTCATCATCGCGCTCTGCGGCATGCTTGTCATCGGCATATCCTTCCTGAGCATGATGGCGCTGGTCGCTTCGGCTACCGTGCTCGTCAACGTCTTGATCGCTCTGACGCTGCTGCCGGCGCTGCTCGGCCTCGTCGGAGAACGCATCTGCTCGGCCAAGGCGCGCGAGCGCCGTCAACGCGAGGGCGAGAAGCATGGCTTCGCTGAGCGTATGGCTCGCGGCATCGTCCGACTCCGCTGGCTCATCATTATCGCCGTCATCGCTGTCTTGGGCGTCGCCGCTATTCCTGTCCAACAGATGGAGCTGGGTATGCCATCGGGAGCGACCGCCAACCTGGACACATCGGCCAGACAGAGCTATGACGCGATCTCCGAAGGGTTCGGAGAAGGCTTCAACGGCCCGCTGCTGCTGGTCGCCGAGCCGTCTGCGCCAGACGGCGTGATCGCGCCGGAGATGCTGGGCGGACTCGTGCAGCAGCTCATGGGCTACGAGCATGTCTCGGTCGTCTCGCCGCTTGGGGTCAATCCCGATGGCAAGCTGGCCATCCTGAGTCTCATCCCGGATACCGGTCCGACAGATGCGGAGACCAAGGAGCTTGTCCATCAGCTGCGCGACCCGGACTCTCCGATTGCCCAGGAGCTAGGCTTGACGCTTGGCGTGACCGGCTTCACGGCCATTAATATCGACATGTCGTCGAAGCTGGCCGAGGTTTTCCCGCTGTACATCGGAGTCATCGTTCTTCTTTCGCTTATTATTCTGTTGCTCGTCTTCCGTTCCATCCTGGTGCCGATCAAGGCGACTGCGGGCTTTCTGCTGAGCGTCATGGCGACGTTTGGCATCACGACCGCGGTGTTCCAGTGGGGTTGGTTCAACCAGCTGTTCGGCTTCGATACCGGCGGGCCGTTGCTCAGCTTCATCCCAATCATGGTGACCGGCATCCTGTACGGCCTGGCGATGGACTACCAGGTGTTCCTCGTCTCGTCGATGCGCGAGGCGTATGTGCATGGACATCACGGCAACGCCAGCGTCACCCATGGCTACAGCCAGGCAAGCCGCGTCGTCGTCGCCGCTGCGATCATCATGGTCGCGGTATTCGCAGGCTTCATCTTCACCGATGACATTATGATCAAGCAGATCGGCTTTGCGCTGGCGATCGGTATCTTCATCGACGCCTTCGTCATCCGCATGGCGCTCGTGCCAGCCGTCATGGCGATCTTCGGCGACAAGGCGTGGTGGCTGCCAGGCTGGCTCAATCGGCTGCTGCCCAACCTCGATGTCGAGGGCGACAAGCTGATCGCCAAGCTGGAGAGCCAGCGGGGGGACAGCGCTCGCTAAGCGGTGCCTGTGTGGCGATAGCGCTCGCTAGAGCGGGCGATGTCGCTCGGCAGGCACCACTAACAAGCATGGCCCACTTGAACTGCGGGAATCCCGCAGTTTCAAGTGGGCCATGCTGCATAGAGGGGCTTGAGTGAATCGATGCTTCCGTACCTCTTCGGCCTTTTGAGAGCAGTCTGGTTTTTCGCACAGATCAGGGCCGTTGGACAGTTAGCGGCGATACTTGTGCGATTTTTAGCACAGATCGAGGCAGTTTGGACGATTAGTGGCATCACTTGTGCGATATTTCGCACAGATCAGTGCCGTTGGACGGTTAGCGGCGATACTTGTGCGATTTTTAGCACAGATCGCGGCGGTTTGGACGATTAGCAGCGCCACTTATGCGATTTATCGCACAGATCGAGGCTAGCGACAGAAGAGTCGCACGGCTCAATCAAAGCACGGGTTGCCGATAGCTGACCGGCAGGCGCGACAGGACACTGTCGTCGAAGGGGAAGCTGCCGCTGCGCGCGCGGTGCAGCAGTCTCTCCAGCGCCGCTCTCGCCTCAGCTTGCAGCTCCTCTGAGTAGCCGAATGTCTGGCTGTTGATGACGAACTCGTCTTCGTCGACCACTTCCCAATCGCCGCCAGGCCGCTTGACCAGATCCAGGTCGAGATCAACGAAGGTGACGCCTGTATCGGTAACAACCGACGGCATCGCCACATTGCAGTAGTACGATACGATAGCGCCATCCTCGATCCCGATCGCCACCGTATACCATTCCTTGAGGAAGAATAGCTCAATCGACGCAGTTGCAATCGTAAAAGTGACGCCCTTGGTATGATGCTTTAATTGTCGCCCCGACTTGCAAAGCACCATGACGTAATCCTCAGTCTGCTCCAGCCATTCGCCATGCCACTCATAATGCGGACGGTTCGGATGCTTTAAGGCTTGCAGATGTATCTCCTTGTTCAATACGCTCCCGACTTTCTAACCTAGAATACGCTAATTATATCATGTCAGGAGCGCATTGGCACAGTCAGCCATCCCCTGACGCTGTCGCCGCGCCAGGCAGGCTTGCACGATCTCCGCCTCGCAAAACGGAATGCGCTCGCCGCCGATCTGCTGCGTTTTCTCATGCCCCTTGCCCGCCAGCAGGATGACATCGCCGCGACGGCTCAGACGGATGGCCTGTTCGATCGCTTCCTTGCGATCGGGATAGACGAGATGGCCGCCTCTCCTCATCGCCGATCGGATCTCGCCGAAGCTCGTATCGATCGGCTGGTGCTTCGAGTTGTCCGAGGTGACGATGGCGAGGTCCGACCACCGGTCCGCCACCCGTCCCATAGCCTGGCGCTTGGCTCGTCCTGCCTCGCCGCGATCGGCATACACGCCGAACACGACGATCAGCCTTCCCCGCACATAGGGTCTGACCGTCCGCAGCGCTTGCTCCAGGCCGTCCTCCGTATGGGCAAAATCGACCACCACCTTCAGCTCCTCATCCTGATGCACCACCTCGAACCGCCCCTTGATCCCCGACAAGGCCGCCAGCCCTCGTTGAATCGCAGGAAGCGGCACATCATCGACATAGGCGCATGCGATCGCCGCCAAGCTGTTGTACACATTGATTACGCCAGGCAGAGGCACCCGGACAGCTATAGCGCCGGACGGCGTACGAAGCATATAATCGCTATGGGTCTCGCTATACCGGATATCGCAAGCGCGCAGGTCGGCATCCGCCTCGATGCCATACGTAATATACTCAGCGTCCCGCTCCATGCACTTGTCGATCAACCGTCGAGCATAAGGATCGTCGCTATTGAGGATCGCATGCTTGTCAGCCAGCTCGAACAACCGGGCTTTGGTCTGGAAGTAATCCTCCATCGTCTGGTGCAGCTCCAGATGATCCGGGGTCAGATTAGTAAAGATGGCGCGGTCAAAGCGACAGCCTGCCACACGCTGCAGATGGAGCGCATGCGAAGACACCTCCATCACGCAATGCCGCAGCCCTGCATCGACCATCTGGCGGAACAGTCGCTGAAGCTCCAGAGACTCGGGCGTCGTATGTCGCTGCTCCATCACCTCCCGACCGATATAGGTGCCTAATGTGCTGACGCAGCCCGCCGCTCTGCCGCTATGCTCGTAGATCGACTTGAGCATCATCGAGGTCGATGTCTTGCCGTTCGTCCCGGTGATGCCGATCAACTGCAGCCGTTCCGTCGGATAGTCAAAAAAGGCGGCTGCCACCTCGGCCAATGCGAGCCGCGCATCCGCCACCCGGATTACCGTGGCAGCGCTGGCTTCGGGCACATCCCGCTCGACGATGACAGCGGTCGCCCCGGCTGCGAGCGCATCCGCAATGTAGCGATGCCCGTCCGTCTCGAAGCCGCCAATCGCGACGAACAAGGTCGCCGCTTTCCTCACCTCTCTCGAATCGAATTGCACCGCTTCTATGTTCTGGGACAGATCGCCCCGGATCAGTTCGTAATCCACTTTGCATAGCAAATCCTCTAACCGCATCCGCTCTCATCCTTTCCTTACCTCGCCGAGTGCTGGTAGTTTTTCCTGCGGGGTCGCATTGCATGCAACCTCTCATAGCTCTACAGTACGGGAGCGATGTATCCTCAAGATCTCGAGATGCGGCCAGATTGTATCCGTAGCGTAAACAAATCGACCAGCTCCGGCATGGGGCCATCGCCAGGGGCGCTAGATATAGAGAGGTCGCGAGAGATAGGTCCGCAATAAAAACTGGCGTCTGGTAAGGTGCAAGACGCCAGTCGAAAACCGCTATGACTCCTATGAATCCAGCGCTCGGAGCAGGACGACAACCGCTTCAGCGCGTGTAGTCGATGCTGCTGGCGCAAACTGGCCTCCCTCTCTTCCTGCCAAGATGCCCTGCGCGTAGAGCGCTTCGACTGAACCGTGCGCCCATGTGGGGATAGCTGCTCCATCGACGAAAGGCAATCCCTTCGACTCGCTCGCAGCGATACCGAGCACTCGAGCCAAGACGACAGCCATCTCTGCGCGGGATATCTCTCGGTCAGGTCGGAAGCTGCCGTCGGCATAGCCTCTGATCCATCCCAGCTCGACAGCCAGCTGGATCGATGGCTTCGCCCACGCTCCCCAACTATGCTCATCGCTGAAGCTTGGCGAGGCGCCCGCAGCAGCATCAGGTCGCAACGCCTGGACGAGCATCACGATGAACTCCGCTCTCGTAACAGCTTGCCCCGGTCGGAAGGCCTGGTCCGGATAACCCTGCACCCAACGCCCGGAGGCGGCGCGCCGGATCTGCTCCTCTGCCCAGTGGCCGATCGTATCGGTGAAGACTGGCGCGACAGGCGGTTCGCCCTCCTGCGCCGGCGGTGTCCCGGTCGGCGGTTTCGGCTCGGCTACCTGCTCGTCAGCGAGACGTTGCACAGTTAGCGTGTAGATGCCCTCCGTTCCATTCTCTGCCTTCACTGTAATCCGATAACGGTTGGCCCCGAGCTGCAGCGGCCAGATCGTCCCCGCTTCCAACCTCTGCCCATCCCCCTCCCGGATGATCGACAAGGTCGCCTTGGCATCAGCCGCTTCGATACGGAGCGCCAGCTCGGAGGCTGTCGTCTCCGCTTGGTAGCTCGTCGTCTCGGCATTAAAGCCCGGCATGAGCGGGAGTACCGTCCCTGCGGCTGACAGCTGCAGCACCTTTAACTGAGTGTTGGCCGAAGGACTCACTCCGATGAATGTCGGCGCAGGCGGATCAACCGGCCGAACCACGGCCTGATTGTAGCCGACGATTGCCTGCTGAAGCGTTGCCGCCGCAGCATCAACTTCCTGCTGGAGCGATTCTGTCTGCTGTGCGACTGCCTTTGCCGCTGCGATCGCTGCTGCCAAGACAGCTCGCGCCTGAGTTGGATATTGGCCAGGTCCGACACCTTGTGTCGTATCCATCAGTCGTCGTTCCGCTAGGGCGATCTGACTGTTAAGTGAGGTCAGGTCTGGCAACGTCATCGTCTCGACGGGCAGCCCCTGACTCTCCCCGGCGGCATTGTATGCCCGGATGAGGAACACATATCGTGTGCCCGAATCAAGCGCAATCGCATCATACGAAAGTGATTGGTCTCCCGTCAGCTCGGCCAGCAGTCGCGCCTCCGCGCCGATATAGATCCGGTAACCTTCGATGCCGGCGAGCGCCTGCGCCCCAGGCCAGCTCAGCTTAATATGGGATATCCCCCGCTCCTCTACTAGCGCCTCCGCGCCGCTCTCCCATTGCGGAGCGTCAGGCTGCGGTACGGCAGAGGCCCGGTATGTCGCCAGCGCCGAAGCTACAGCCGCTCGGGCCTCCTCCACTTGCGCCGCCGTTGCCTGCGCGTTGGAAGCGAACGCTTGCACTGTCGTGATTGCATCGTTTAACGCAGCCCGCGCGCTCGCTGGATACTGCCCCGGATCGGTGCCCTCGACCGTGCTAGACAGCTCCGCTTGCGCTTCCGTAATCGCGGCATTTAGCGCAGTCTTGTCCGCTTCCGACACAACAGCCGCTTGGTAGGCTGAGATCGCCGACGCTAACGCCACTCGCGCCTGCTCCACCTCGGCCGACGTGGCAAACGCATTGCCTGCGACTGCCTGTGCTGTCGCAATCGCCGCAGTCAGAGCGGTTCGCGCACTCGCTGGATACTGCCCCGGGTCGCTGCCCTCGACCGTGACTGATAGCTCCGCTTGCGCTTCCGTAATCGCGGCATTTAGCGCAGTCTTGTTCGCTTCCGACACAACAGCCGCTTGGTAGGCTGAGATCGCCGTGACGAGTGCATCCAACGCTTGCTCCACTTGGGCTGCCGTCGCTTGTGCGTTGGAAGCAACTGCTTGCGCTGTTGTGATTGCATCGCTTAACGCAGTCCGGGCGCTCGCTGGATACTGCCCCGGGTCGCTGCCCTCGACCGTGCTAGACAGCTCCGCTTGCGCTTCCGTAATCGCGGCAGCCAGAGCGGTCTTGTCGGACTCTGATACGACCGACGCTTGGTAGGCTGAGATCGCCGCGAAGAGTGCATCCAACGCTTGCTCCACTTGGGCTGCCGTCGCTTGTGCGTTGGACGCGACTGCTTGCGCTGTAGCAATCGCCGCAGTCAGCGCGGTACGAGCGCCCGCTGGATATTGGCCCGGGTCGCTGCCCTCGACCGTGCCAGCAAGCTTCGCTTGGGCTTCGGTAATCGCTGCGGTCAGCGCCGTCTTATCTGCTTCCGACACGACGGCCGCTTGGTACGCCGCTATCGCCGACGTCAATGCAACTCGTGCCTGCTCCACCTCGGCCGACGTAGCGAGCGCATTGCCTGCGACCGCCTGCGCTGTCGCAATCGCCGCGTTTAGTGCGATCCGTGCGGCCGCTGGATACTGCCCCGGGTCGCTGCCCTCGACCGTACCAGACAGCTCTGCTTGCCCCTCAGCAATCGCGGCAGCCAGAGCGGTCTTGTCAGACTCGGAGACGACGGCTGCATTGTAGGCGGTGATCGCCACGACTAGTGCCTCCAACGCTTGCTCCACTTGGGCTGCCGTTGCCAGTACATCGCTCGCGACTGCCTGTGCTGTCGCAATCGCCGCCGTCAGCGCCGTCCGCGCGCTCGCTGGATATTGCCCTGGATCGGTGCCCTCGACCGTGCCCGCAAGCTCTGTTCGCGCTTCGGCAATCTCCTCAGTCAGCGCCGTCTTGTCCGCTTCCGGCACAACAGCCGCTTGGTACGCCGCCAGCGCTGACGCTAACGCCACTCGCGCCTGCTCCACCTCAGCCGCCATTGCCAGTGCATCGCTCGCGACTGCCTGTGCTGTCGCAATCGCCGCCGTCAGCGCCGTCCGCGCGCTCGCTGGATACTGCCCCGGGTCGCTGCCCTCGACCGTACCAGACAGCTCTGCTTGCCCCTCAGCAATCGCGGCAGCCAGAGCGGTCTTGTCAGACTCGGAGACG
>Ga0160452_100426_pt1 | contig 30888 bp, 23 predicted proteins | sample HID1971I_E6MG_FD_108230 | JGI IMG/M metagenome (GOLD analysis project Ga0160452, IMG submission 108230) | Enriched millipede-associated microbial communities from UW Madison campus, WI, USA - HID1971I_E6 MG | ecosystem: Host-associated > Arthropoda: Insects > Digestive system > Unclassified ...
CCACACCACCTTGCCCTGATCGATCAGGACCAGGTAGTCCGCGATCTTGTCGAGATCGGAGGTGATGTGGGTGGACACAAACACGCTGTTGCCCTCGGCGACATAGGCGAGCAACAAGTCCAGCAGCTCCTTGCGCACCTGCGGGTCCAGCCCGCTTGTCGGCTCATCCATTACCAGCAGTCTGGCCCGATGCGACATCGCCAGCGCGATCGCGTACTTCATCCGCATACCCTTGGACAAAGTGCCGATCCGTTGCTTGCCCTGCAGGCCGAAGCGCTCCAGCAGCTTGCGGAATTGCGACTCATCCCATTCGCTGTAAGCGGCGGCGACGACATCCTTCATCTCCAGCAGCGTCAGCTCCGGATAGAAATACCCGTCATCCCACACCACGCCGATCTGATTTTTGAATTCCCGCTCCCGCTTGCAGATATCTTCCCCTAAGAAACGCATGTCGCCAGCATCCGCTCGCATCAGTCCAAGCAACAGCTTGATGGTTGAGGTTTTGCCCGCGCCATTGACGCCGATGAAGCCGGTGATGCAGTTGTCCGGCAAAGCGAAGCTGACCCCATCCAGCGCAAAATCTCCCAAACGCTTGGTCAGGCCTTCCACTTCAAGAATCGATCTCATCCCTCTTCCTCCTCAAAAAGCAGCTCCATCATCGCAAACAGCTCCTGCCTCGTGATGCCCAGCATCCGCGCCGTGTCCCAAGCCTCGGCCAGCTTGACCTCGACCATCCGACGCTTCGACTCCAGCAGCAGCTCCCGATTGCCCTGTGCTACAAAGGAGCCCTTGCCTGCCCGCGTCACGATAAAGCCTTCGCTCTCCAGCTCGTCATAGACGCGACGGGTGGTCAGCACGCTGACGTGAAGATCGTTGGCCAGCGCCCGGATCGAGGGCAATGCAGTCCCTTCGTCCAGCTCGCCCTGCAAGATCGCTTGCTTGATCTGATCCTTGATCTGCTGGTAGATCGGTTGATCCGATGTGTTCGAGATGACGATCCTCATGCAACCTCTCCTTGCGCCTACTAACTGTGTATCTACTACATACACAGAATATACAACATAAACAGCATGCAGTCAAGCGGTCAAAACCTAGTCGCGCTTAGCAACGCAAATAGAGGCAAGCCGCGATCGAAATCGCTGCTTGCCTCTACTCAACTCTACCTTACGTTACCCTATGCTCTGGCCGTCGCCACTGCAGACTACTGCTCGGTATAGCGGAAGTAATCAAAGTCGGCGTGAAGGCGCGTGCCGCTCGTATCCTGGACGCAGACGCCGATGTAGGTGCCGGTGAAGCGGATGTACACCGGCGACTCGTCGCACAGATGGCTGACATCCAGCGCCGGGCCGATCGCCGTCCAGTCTCCGCCCTCCTCGGCATAGTAGAACTGCGCCCGCTCGCGGCGGATGACGACCTTGAGCCGAATATTGCCCTGCTCGGCTATCGACACCTCGCGGTCCAGCGCTTCCTCGCACTTGCCGTTGATCGACTGGAATATATTGAGACAGCGGCCGACCTCGTCATCGCGGCTCACGCGCAGATAGACATAATCCTGCGTATCGTAATAGAGGATCAGGCCTGCCATCTGCGGATAATGCTGCGGATCAAAGTCCAGCGACGTCTCGGCTTCGCAATCCATCGCCTGCTGTCTGCGGGCGACGAGGCTCTGCCGGTTGATCGAGATCGGCGACTCCTGACCGTACAGCCGCAGATGGCCGGGTCGCTCGGTCAGCGACAGCCAGTCGGGCGTCGCCGGGATGCGCAGCGTATTCCACTGGATGCCTAGCTCCGGGCTGTCGAAGTGATCGGTCTCGGGCAGCGGCTCGAACGGATGGAGCGGCAGCGCCGGCGGCTGCACCTCGAGCTGCGGCGACGGACCGCCCTCGACCTCCAGCCAGCCCTCCTCGGTCCAACGACAGCGCTGGATCGCCGTCTCCCGTCCGAGCATGCAGTAGCCTTCCCGGACCGGACGTCCGACCAGATGCACCATATACCACTCGCCGGTCTGCGTCTCCACCAGATCGCCGTGTCCCGCCTTCTGCAGCTCCAGCTCCGGCGTGCCCGAGGAGGTCAGCACCGGATGATTCGGCGACACCTCATACGGCCCCTCGAGCTGCCGCGAGCGCGCCATCGTCACCTGATGGTCGTAGCGCGTGCCGCCCTCGGCCGTCAGCAGATAATAATAGCCGTCGCGCTTATAGATATGCGGACCTTCGGTGAGACCGCTCTCCGTGCCGCGGAAGATGTTGCGCACCGGTCCGACGAGCTTGCGCTCCGCTGGCGAATACTCCTGCATGAGGATGCCGCCGAACGGATGGTTGCCCTGACGATGATCCCACTGCATATTGAGCAGCCACTTGCGGCCGTCGTCATCATGGAACAGCGACGGGTCGAAGCCGCTGCTGTTCAGATAGATCGGATCGGACCACGGCCCCATGATGTCGGTCGCCGTCACCAGATAGTTATGCGTGTCCTTGAACTTGCCCATCCGGCTCTTCACATCGGTGTAGATCAGGTAGAAGACGCCGTCGTCATAGGTCAGGCATGGCGCCCAGACGCCGCCCGAGTCGATCGTGCCCGCCAGCTGCAGATGCTCCGGGCGCGTCAGCGGATACGTCAAGGGCCGCCAGTTGACGAGATCCTTGGAATGATGGATGAGTACGCCGGGAAACCATTCGAACGTCGAGGTCGCAATATAGTAATCGTCATTCACCCGAACGATCGACGGATCGGGGTGGAATCCGCGCAGGATTGGATTATGGATCACTTCCGTTACTCTCCTTCCGGCCGTGCGAGGCCGCTCATAATGGTCTGTCCTTCCGGCGTACGCATCCCTGCCTCGAGCAGCCCGACGATCCGGTCGACGTCATAGACGCAGCCTCGCCACGTGCCGCCGCTCGCCGCCTGAAGCGCCGCCCACAGCCGGGTGTCGTCCGGCAGGTCGGGGTCCTTGGCGAGCCCGGGATGCGGCGTCCGCGCAGCGAGCACCAGACTGCCCTCCGCAGGTCCCGCCGGCTGATCGCCGTCGCCGACCATGTCGATGCGACCCTCCAGTCGCAGCAGGTCGATGCGGATGTCGATCCAGTCGCCGTCGCGCAGACGGCCGACCGGCCCGCCGGCCAGCGCCTCGGGTCCGATATGGCCGACGCATGCCCCGGTCGAGACGCCGGAGAATCGTGCGTCCGTCAACAGCGACACATGCTTGCCGTACGGCAGATGCTTGAGCGCCGAAGTCAGCTGATACGTCTCCTCCATACCGGTACCCGACGGTCCGCGGCCGATCAGCACGAGCACGTCGCCAGCGACGATCGCCTTCGTCTTGATCGCACGGATCGCTGCCTTCTCGGTCGTGAATACCTTGGCCCGGCCGACATGGCGATAGACGCCGTGCTCGTCGACCGTCGACGGATCGATCGCCGTCGACTTGATGACCGAGCCCTCCGGCGCGATATTGCCCAGCGGGAACGTCACCGTCGACGTCAGACCCGCCTGGCGCGCCCGCTCCGGGCTGAAGATGACGCGATCCGGGTCGACGCCCTCGGTATCCCGCAGATGCTGACGCATCCGGTGACGCCGCTCCGAGTCCTCCCACCAGTCGAGCGTCTCGCCGAGCGTCTGCCCGGTGACCGTGAGCGCCCGCTCCTCCAGCACGCCGAGACGGCGCATATGCAGCATCACCTCGGGGACGCCGCCCGCGAGGAAGGCGAGCACGGTCGGATGATGCTCCGGTCCGTTGGGCAGGACGCTGACCAGCCGCGGCACCTCGCGGTTCACCTCGGCCCAGTCGGCGACGCCCGGCAGCCGCAGCCCCGCCGCATGGGCGATCGCCGGGATATGGAGCAGCAGATTAGTCGAGCCGCCGAATGCCGCATGCACCGCCATCGCGTTGCGAATCGCCGCATCGGTGAGGATCATTCCCGTCGTCAGGCCGCTCTCGGCCATATGGAGCGCCGCCCGCGCCGACTGACGCGCCATCTCCTCCCACACCGGCTGCCCCGAGGGCGCAAGCGCTGCATGCGGCACCGTCATGCCGAGCGCCTCGGCGACGACCTGCGCCGTGCCCGCCGTCCCGAGGAACTGGCAGCCGCCGCCCGGCGAAGCGCAAGCGCGACAGCCGAGATCGGCCGCCTCCTCGAGGCTCAGCTCGCCGTTCGTATAGCGGGCGCCGATCGTCTGGATCTTGCCGGCGTCCTCGCCGCTGGTCGGCGGCAAGGTGACGCCGCCCGGCACGATGACGCCGGGCAGGCCGGTCATGCCGGCGAGTGCGATCATCATCGCCGGCAGCCCCTTGTCGCAGGTGCCGACGCCGAGCACGGCCGAGCGCAGCGGTAGCGAGCGGATGAGCCGGCGCAGCACCATCGCCGCATCGTTGCGGTATGGCAGCGAGTCGAACATCCCGGTCGTCCCCTGGGAGCGGCCGTCACACGGATCGCTGACGAAGCCGGCGAACGGGATGTCGCCGCGGGCGCTAATCTCACGGGCGGCTGCCTGCATCAGCAGGCCGACCTCCCAGTGGCCGGTATGATAGCCGAGCGCCACCGGCTGCCCGTCCTCGTCGCGGATGCCTCCCTGCGTGCCGAGGATGAGCACCTGTCTGCCCAGCAGCTTGTTCGGATCCCAGCCCATGCCGACGTTCTGCGACAGCCCGAACAGATCGCCGCTCGGCGCCTCCGTCAGCATCTCATGCGTCAGCGGCAGCTTGCCGCTCGGGCCTGGCGCATGGGTCGTCACCGCGAAGTACTCCTCGCGGCTATCGCCCATGATGTTAGTCAGTCCGTTCTTCATGCTGTTCCATCCTCTCCGGTCGCCGGCCTACGGCTTGATGAATACGGTCTTGATGGACGTGAAGAACTCGATCGCCGCCTGCCCTTGCTCACGGGAGTGGGAGCTCGACTGCTTCATGCCGCCGAACGGCGCTTGCAGCTCGACGCCTGCCGTCTCCGCATTGACGCGCACGAGGCCCGCCTCCATATCCTGGACGAACGACATGACGTTGCCGATGTCGCGCGTATAGATCGAGGCGCTCAGCCCATACTCCGTATCGTTGGCCAGCTCGATCGCCTCGTCGATGTCGCGCGCCTCGATCAGCGCCAGCACCGGGCCGAAGATCTCCTCCTGGGCGATCGCCATATTCGAGGCGACCTTGTCGAAGATCGCAGGCTCGACATAGAAGCCGCGCGACAGCTCGCCGCTATCCAGACGTTTGCCGCCATGCAGCAGCACCGCGCCTTCCTCAACGCCCTTGTTCACATAGGACAGCACCGTCTCCATCTGCGCTTCGTTGGCGCATGGCCCGAGCCAGGTATCGCCCGCCAGCCCGTCGCCGACCTTCAGCTCCGCTACCTTCTCCACCAGTCGCGCCTTGAACGCCTCGTAGATGCCCTTGACGACGATGACGCGGCTGGTCGCCGTACATTTCTGCCCCGTCGACTTCAGACCGCCGCTGATCGTCGCATCGACCGCCAGCTCCAGATCGGCATCCTCGGCGATGATGATCGGGTTTTTGCCGCCCATCTCCAGCTGGTACTTGGCGCCGCGCGCCAGCGCCGCCTGACCGACCCGCTTGCCGACGCCGTTGGAGCCGGTGAAGGTGATGCCGTTGATATCCGCATGCTCGGCGATGCCCTGGCCGATCACCGAGCCGCTGCCGATGACCATATTGAGCACGCCGGCCGGGAAGCCTGCGTCATGGAAGCACTGCATCACCTTGGCCGCTGTGACCGCCGTCTCGGTCGCCGGCTTCCAGACGACGGTATTGCCGTAGATGAGCGCTGGCGCGATCTTCCAGATCGGGATCGCTACAGGGAAGTTCCACGGCGAGATGACGCCGACGGTGCCGAGCGGTGTGCGTGTCGTATACATAAAAGCGTCCGCATCCGTCGAAGGGATGACGTCGCCGACCTTGCGCATACCCTCGCCTGCATAGTAGCGGAGGATCGCTACGCCGCGCGCCGTCTCGCCCTTCGCCTCAGGCAGCGTCTTGCCCATCTCGCGCGTCATCGCCTCGCCGATCTCCGCCGTCCGGCTCTCAATGATGTCCGCCGCCTTGAATAGCAGCGCGCCGCGCTGCGAGCCCGCTAGCTTGCGCCACGCCCGTTGCGCCGCCTTGGCCGCCGCCGCCGCCGCGTCCAGATCGGCCTTCACCGAGTTCGGGATCAGACCGACGATCTCGTCGCGGTTAGCCGGGCTGATGCTCGGCTGTGTGCCGCCCTCGGAGGCTCTCCACTCGCCTTGGATATAGTTGTCATAGGTTGCTGCCGTTTCATTGGCCATCATTCACTCATCCTCCCAATATCTAGTAACCAGAATATATATACAATAGCTTAAGCCATCGCCGCAGTGTTGACCAGTGTGCCCAGTCCGGTAATCTCGATCTCGATCACGTCGCCTGCCTCGAGGGTGAACTGGTTAGGCGGCACGACGCACGTTCCGGTCAGCAGCACCGTGCCGTCGAAGACGACATTGTCCCGATGAAGATACGACGCCAGCTCCTCGAGCTTGCGCTTAAGCTGCCCGGTGCTGGCCGACTCGTCGACGAGCTTCTCCCCGTTCCGATAGATGCGGCAGGCGATATCGAGCGCGTACGGGTCCGCCACCGTCTCTGGCAGCCGGATCGCCGGGCCGATCGCGCAGGAGCGCTTCCACACCTTCGCCTGCGGCAGGTAGAGCGGATTTTCGCCCTCGATGTCGCGGCAGCTCATATCGTTGCCGATGATGTAGCCGACGATTGCCCCTTCGCTGCTCAGCACCAGACCGAGCTCCGGCTCCGGCACCTGCCACTGCGAGTCGTTGCGCAGATTGACCTGGTCATTAGGGCCGACCGTGCGGGCCGCCGTCGACTTCAGGAACAGCTCCGGACGCTCGGCGTCGTACACCTTGTCGTAGAAGGTCGAGGCGTCCAGCTTGCCGCCGGTCGCTTCATAGTTGCGGGCCTCGCGGCTGCGCTGGTACGTGACGCCTGCCGCCCACACCTCAGGCGCTTCGATCGGCGCCAGCAGCTCGAGCTTGCGCCAGTCGCCCGCTGTCGGCTCGGCATCGGCGATGATGGCGTTTACATACTGTAGCGGCGTCTTGCCCTGTTGCTTGGCTCTCGCCAGCATCGTCATATAGTCGGCGTCTGAGATTGGATACAGTTGGTCCTCGTCCGTGACGGCTGCCAGTTGTACTGCTGCGCCGTCGCGATAGCGGATGATTCTCATAGTAGTCGCTCCATTCGTTTTATAATGTCAAACACGGTTCTGTAATCTACACATAGATGATAGCAAACTCCTGCTGCGAAGTCTACACCCGTTTGAAGAATGCGGCAATCGGTTATTATGGACTGTACAGTAAGTATAGTATAATGAAGGATAGAAGTATCGACCGATGGGAGGATAACCGGGTGCACATAGGAACCTTTTACCGCTCTTGCATCAGTATTATTCTCGTCCTGCTCATCATCTATTTGCTGCACAAGGTTCGATTTTTGTTCGAGCCGTTCGTGCTGGCGTTCAATATCGTCCTGATGCCGATTTTGTTTACGATCTTCTTCTATTACTTGCTGCGCCCGATCATCGGCAAGCTACATAGCTGGAAGGTGCCGCGCGCGGTCTCGATCTTGCTCATCTATGGCGTGCTTGCAGGCATTGTTGTGCTATTCTTTTTCCTCGTCTGGCCAACCTTGCAGCAGCAAACCTACGACTTCATCAACAGTCTGCCGCAGCTCGCGGAGGATGTACGCCGACAGATCGAGGAGCTGCAAAGTCAGGAGCTGTTCCAGGGCGTCAATCTGAATGACTCGTCGCTCACCGACAGACTGACCGACTACTTGTCCAACGCGATCAACTCTGTGTCCGACTATGTATCGGGCGCCGTCTCGTTTTTTACGACCTTCTTCATCGTCGTCGGCACCGTGCCGATCCTGCTTTACTATCTGCTGAAGCAAGACCGTGCCGCCTCCCGCAAGCTGATCCGCAGCCTGCCCCGCAACTGGCGGCACGAGGCGCATCGCACGCTGCTCGAGATCGACCGCATCCTGAGCGAGTTTATCCTCGGCCGGGTGCTGCTCTGCTTCCTGCTCGGCGCGATGATCTATGTCGGCTTCCTGCTGATCGGCCTGCGGTATTCGCTGCTGCTCGCGATCTTCGCCGCGATCGTCAATCTGATTCCGTATATCGGCCAGATTATCGGCATGGTGCCGGTCGTCATCGTCGCCTTCATCGACTCCCCGACGACCGTCATCTGGGTGCTCGTCATCAACCTGATCGCTCAGAACGTCGAGAGCAATTTCCTCGGCCCTCACATCTACGGCCGCAAGCTCGACATCCATCCGGTGACGACGATCCTGACCGTCCTGATCGCCGGCACGATCGGCGGCATCGTCGGCATCATGGTAGCGATCCCGGTCTACATGATCACCAAGGTAATCGCGGCCAAGGTGTACGCCTATGTGAGCCATCGCTCGACGCGTCTGCCGGAGCGCGCCGATTCGTCCTAGCAAGACGACGGCCCGATCCGGCCCTTAGCCGATCGGCCCTAAACATAGACAAAGGCTTCCTCTCCAAATGGAGAAGAAGCCTTTTGTGGTTCGGTTCGCCGCTCGCCTTGGGCGAGGGACGACCGCGAGCCGGAGTCCCGTGCTCCGGGGATACCGCTTGCCGAATAGTACCTAAAGAAACGCTCAGTCTACCTTAGTCAAGCACGAAAACATTGAAAACCTAAAACAACGAAAGCCCTTCCTCTCTTCCATCCTTGCGGCTCCGAAGACCGCGCCAGTGAGAATCAGGTATGCTATATATCCATCCACTATATATATCAAGATTCGTATTGATTATTCAATGCAAGCAGTACGCCATGCCGCATCATAAATAACGCGTGCATTCCATTCCCATTAGAATAGCACATCTGGATTGTACTTGTCAATACGATACGCTTGCTTGCAAAACTGACAGGTCAGCACCATCCCCGTATCGCCCATCATTACCTGCAGTCTGTCGTCGTCCTCGGGCTCGATAATCTCCCGTCGCTGCTCGTCGAGCATGCCTGTTCCGAAGAAACCGACCTGATTGCCGCAATCGCAAATAAAGGTTAATTTCATTTTTTGTACAACTCCTTCCAGTCTAGGCTTGACAATGATACAATTTGTATCATAAATTAAGAGTAATAGCTTGTCCTGCACATCCCGTATGCCTATGTATCCACAATCCGACTGTAGGTAAGGAGTCCAAAGACATGACGATGGGAGATCGATTGAGAGAATTGCGGCTGCGCAAAAAGCTGTCGCAGGAAGAAGTCGCACGTCATATCGGCATCACCCGCTCCGCTTATAGCCATTATGAGATCAACAACCGTCAGCCCGTCTACGAAACATTGATCAAGCTGTCGGTGTTTTTCCAGGTCTCGCTGGATTATATGATCGGCGGCGAGCCGATGCGCGAGGAGCAGATGACCGCCGATACGCTGGAGGTGATCCAGTTGTTCAATGTGATGAGCAAGGACCAGCGCAAGAAATCGATCCGTCGGATGCGCGAGATGATCGCCCAGAACGACTAAGGCGGTGTAAGCGCTCCACACGACCCTGCGGCAGATGACGGGACGCCCTGCTGGCTGATCCCGCGATTATGCGCAAAAAAAATGGAACTGATCTCGCACTCCTCTTGTCTAATCTATACAAAGACAAAAGGAGTGGTACACCATGATTATCCAAACGATGCGGCGCGGAGCCGCACTGCTCATCCTGTCGGCGCTGCTGGCGGCCTGCGGACAAAACGAAGCCCCTGTCAACAATTCCTCCGGCTCGCCGGAGCCTTCGACCCCGCCGCCTGCACAGGAGCAACAGGAGCCGGCCAATGCCAATACGCCAGCAGACCCAGTGGAGGACAATACCGAAGCAAGCGCGGAGGAGACCGAGTGGGGCGATGAAGGCATGCCGCCGACAGCCATGGAATCGGCTAAAACCGTCATGCGCGCGCTGAGCGCTGGCAACATGGAGACGATCAGCAGTTGGGCGCATAAGGATAAGGGCGTCCTCTTTTCTCCCGATCCAACGATCGACCCCGAAGCCGATGTGGTGATCGATGCCGATGCGCTCGCTACGTTGATGAGCGATAGCGAGGTCCGCACCTGGCGCGGTCCTGCCGGCAGCGCCGAGGCGATCGAGATGACCTACGCCGACTATCATAGTCAATATGTCTATGACAAGGATTATGCAGACGCTACGCCTCTGGAAAATGAAACCAAGGCCGACTCGCTCGGCAACCTGCTCGAGGTCTACCCTGCGGATACGTACGCCTTCGTGGAATACTATGTCGAGGGAGACGGCGGCTGGAGCCTCGTCCGACTCGTCTTCGAGAAGTTCGGAATGGACCATGCGCTGGTCGCGATCGTCCACGACGAGCAAGCCTGACCTTAGCCGAGATGAAACTTATTACGTCGCCCTTTGACGAGCCATACGCTTCATTCTGGAGAAATAACAACCGTTGGGCATCCTTCTAACACATGCGAGAAGCCTGAGCCTTCATCATCTGCCGTCTTCGGCGATGAAGGCTCTTCTTTGCGCGCGCCTTCGACTCCTGCGATCAGGGGCTCGATTAGAGGCTCGGCCACTCGGCGGCTGGCAGCTCGATGAAAAAGCGCGTCCCCGCCCCCTCCACGCTCTCGACGCCGATGACGCCAAGATGGGCATCGACGATCTCCTTGACAATCGCCAGACCGATCCCGCTGCCTTGCGCTTGCCCCGCATGTCGTCCCGCACGGTAGAACCGTTCGAATATATGCGGCAGATCGGCCTCAGGAATGCCCGCTCCCGTATCCTGCACGCCGACGATCAGCGACGACTGCGCTGCCGCATACTGGAAGCTCAGCTGCAGCGTGCCGCCCTCTGGCATATGGCCGAGCGCATTGTAGATCAGATTGGACATCACCTGCTCCATCCGGAAGCGGTCGAGCAGCAGCACGATACGCTCGGCGTCGGCCGTATGGTCGGGCTGCCCCAGCAGCAGCGAGCATTCGAAGACGATCCCCCTGCTCTCCACGTCGAGCTGATATTGCTCCACGAGCTCCTCCACCCACTGGGCCAGCGTCAGCTGCTCCTTGTGGAACTGGACGACGCCCGCCTCGAACTTGGACAGCTCGAACAGCTCCTGGATGAGGCGGTTCAGCCCCCCGACCTTGCCCAGCATCATCCGCACATAACGATCCCGCTGCTCCGGCTCGGTGACGACGCCATCCTGCATCGCTTCCAGATAGCCCTGGATGAGCGTCATCGGCGTCCGCAGATCATGCGAGATGTTGCTGAGCAGCCGGGTCCGCGACGTCTCCATTTTCTCCAGCTCCCGGTGAGTTTTCTCGAGCTTGGCATGGGAGGCTTGCAGCTCCTCGGTGCGCTCTGCGATCCGCTCTTCCAGCGAGGCGTTGAGCTGTCTGGCCTCGGCCGATACTTGCTCGATCTGCGCCAGCGCATTGGAGAAGCGGCTGGAGATGATGAACGACTGCATCATGATGACGAAGAACAGCCCGACCGGCACAAGATCGCTGATTGTTGACCATTCATTGTAGAAGGCCATATCGTTAAGGATGGTCAGCACAAAAACCGAGATGCCGACCAGCACGTAGACCGCGCCGGTGCGCTTGCGGCGCACGGCCAGAGCGAGCACGTACAGGATGTATAGCGCGACGACGATGACGAGCAGCTGGAACACCGACAGCAGCCGCGTGAAGTAGATGCCCGGCATCGTCAGTACGATGGCGCATAAGACCAGCGTGCAGCCGGTCAGCAGCTTCAGCAGGCGACGCGACGCTTCTTGCGGGAACAGATGATAAATATACATATAGCTCGACCAGGCCGACAGGGCAAATGCCGTATACTCCAGCTTCATCCCCGTCTCCCACGACACCCATGGCAGCCACTGCACCAGGTAGGCATTGCCCGTCACGATCATCCTTAGCCCAACCATCAGACAGAGGATGCCAAAGTACAGCGTAAACCGCTCCTGACGGCGCATCGCATATAGCCCCAGATGATAAAAGCCGATCATCGCCAGACTGCCGAATATAATCATCTGATTGACCGTGTCCATAATCTGATAGCGGATCACATCGTCGCTGCCGCCGAACACAAAATCCACCCAGATCCCGCCCTTGCGGTGATGAAAGTTGGCGATCTGGATGACCAGCTCATGCACCGGGCGGTCATTAACGAACGTGGCAATCCCGGGGTATTGCTCGGGGACTGTGGTCTCTCGAGTCATACCGACGACGCCTCGCGACTGGACCGGCCTGCCATCGATCCACAGCTTGTAGGCGGTAAAAATATTGGGCACCCTAAGCGCCAGAATCTCCTGATCTGGCGGAGCCGCGAACAGCAGCCGGTATGTTCCGTAGCCCTGTCCGTCCTCCAGCCCAAGCTCCGAGTCATAGCCGTTCCACGACCCGGGGATACGGACGAGCTCCCCGTCCGCCGCCTCCCAGTCCGCTCCCGGCTCGAGCAATTGGTGGCCATAGAATGCCCAATCGCCGTTCAGCCTAGTCAGCTCATAGCCCTTGCCTGCCAGACTGCTCAGGTCGGCCATCCCTTCCTTGGCCTTCAGATGGGTGCGATCGGCCACCTGCACGCAGCCAGCCAGACTGACGATTAGGATCAACAACGCAACCCATCCTGCGGTTCTTCGTAATACCACTTAGCGACAACCTCCAAAATCGATTGCTTCATAATGACTGCATTCGTTATAATAGCCTAGAGAAAGCGAGGGAAACCAATCGTGAGCAACACTCGCATCCTGGTCGTTGACGATGAACCCGATATAACCGAATTAATCGAGCTGTACCTGGTACGCGAAGGGTATGACGTGTACACCGTCGACAATGGCGACGGCGCGCTCGAGCATGCCCGGACGCTGCAGCCCGATCTCGTCCTGCTCGATATCCAGCTTCAGCCCTACGACGGCTTGCACATCTGCCGGGAGATCCGCAAGTTTTCCGCCGTGCCGATTATTTTTGTGAGCTGCAAGAGCGAGGATACCGACATTATACACGGATTGTCCATCGGCGGCGATGATTATATTACCAAGCCGTTCAGCCCCCGTCAGCTGGTCGCCCGGGTCAAGGCGCAGCTGCGCCGACAGCTGCTGCTGACTGGCCAGGCGGAGAGCGGCGCGGCACGGGAGACGGTGCTGACCAGCGGCGATCTGACGATCGACCTGGAGGCCCATAGCGCCCATGTCGCAGGCAAGCCGGTCAACCTTTCCACCAAGGAGTTTCACCTGCTGACCCATTTCGTGCAGCACCCGAACAAAGCATTCCACCTGGATCATCTGTACGAGCTGATCTGGGGCACAGACAGCGCTGGCGATACACGGACCATTATGGTACATATCAGCAATCTGCGCAAAAAAATCGAGCCCGATCCCGCTCATCCCGTCTACATCGTCACGGTGCGCGGCGTCGGCTACAAATTTATCGGCAAGGAAGGTTAGTCAACATGTACATCGCAAATCAATGGCAGGACTATGAGGTGCTGGACACCGGCGGCGGCGAAAAGCTGGAGCGCTGGGGAGATATCATCCTGCGACGCCCCGATCCCCAGATCATCTGGCCGCTCGTCAAGGAGAGCGGACCGTGGAAGGAGGCCGACGGCCACTACCACCGCAGCTCCTCGGGCGGCGGACAATGGACCTTCTGCAAGCAGCTGCCCGAATCGTGGACGATCGCGTACGGACCGCTGCGCTTCCGCATCCAGCCGACCAACTTCAAGCATACGGGACTCTTCCCTGAGCAAGCGGTCAACTGGAGCTGGATGATGGACAAGATCCGCCAGGCGGGTCGGCCGATCCGCGTGCTCAATCTGTTCGCGTACACCGGCGGAGCTACTGCGGCTGCTGCCGCAGCGGGCGCCGAGGTGTGCCATGTCGATGCCGCCAAAGGTATGGTACAGTGGGCCAAGGACAACGCCAAGCTGTCGGGTCTGGCGGACAAACCGGTGCGCTACATCACCGACGACGTCTTCAAATTCGTGCAAAAGGAGCAGCGGCGCGGCCGGCAATACGATGCCATCATCATGGACCCGCCGTCCTATGGCCGTGGGCCCAATGGCGAGACGTGGAAGCTGGAGCAGAACCTGTATCCCTTCCTCGAATCGTGCATGAGCATCCTTTCGGACAATCCGCTGTTCGTGCTTATCAACTCCTATACGACCGGGCTGTCACCGTCCGTCTTGCACAACCTGCTAGACATGACCGTCAGTCGCCGGCACGGCGGCCTCATCCACTGCGGGGAGATCGGCCTGCCGATCACCCGTTCGGGGCTTAACCTGCCCTGCGGCATCCTCGGCCGCTGGGAGGCGGCGGACCGTTGAGCGAGCAGCCTACCGAGCGCGGCGCAGCGATCGAGGTGCTGTATGAGGACAACCATCTGCTCGCCGTCGTCAAGCCGCCCGGCATCCCCTCGCAGGAGGACGAGAGCGGCGACCCGGACATGCTGACGCTGCTCAAGGCCGATCTGAAGGCGCGCTACAACAAGCCGGGCAATGTGTACCTCGGTCTGGTGCATCGACTCGATCGGCCGGTCGGCGGCGCGATGCTGTTCGCCAAGACGTCCAAGGCCGCCTCCAGGCTGTCCGAGGCGGTCCGCAGCCGCAGCTTCGGCAAGACCTATGCCGCTGTGCTGGACGGCTTGCCGCAGCGCAAGAGCGGCAGCCTCCGACACTATCTGCTGAAGGACGCCAAGACCAACACGGTACGGGCGTATGATCGCGCGGTCACGGGGGCCAAGGAAGCGCTGCTGGACTACGAGATCATCGCCAGCGGCGACGGCCATGCGCTGGCGGCGATCCGGCTCCATACCGGGCGCTCGCATCAGATCCGCGTGCAGATGGCGACCCTCGGCACGCCGCTGGCGGGCGACCGCAAGTACGGCGGCGGCGCGACGCGCGGCGGAGCATCGGAGCGACCATCCGGGAGTCGCAACGCGGTCCAGCACTCAACCGGCGCTTCGGGCCTGATCGTCCCCGAAATTGCGCTCTGGTCGACCTTCATCGCTGTACCGCATCCGGTCACCAAGGAACTGCTCATCATCCGCTCCCTGCCGCCGCAGGACGGCGCCTGGAGCCTCTGGACGCCTGCTCAGCTCAGCGCGGCAGCGGACCGGTTCGTCGATGACTAGCAGCCGACGTGTGCGTCGTACGCAGCTTTACGCGCAGCTAACGCCAAAAAGCAACCCTGAAGTGCTTGAGGGTTGCTTTTTGGCGTTCAGCCCGGGAAGGCAAGCTCGAGCCCAATCCCCGCCCATAACGAAACTTTCTTGCCCTACTGACCACTTTCGAGCCTAATCCATGCCTGTAGCGAAAGTTTCTTGTCCTACTGGCCACTTTCGAGCGCAATCCACGCCTGTAACGAAACTATCTTGCCCTACGGGCCACAATCGAGCCCGTGCCACGCACGTAACGAAACTTTCTTACACTACTGGCCCCATACGCAACCGTTCCGCGCCCGATCGCGCCTCTGCCGTGGTCAGCCATATGGCCCACCCTCGCGCGCTCCTTCTACCGTTCCTTTTTCATGACCGGTATCCACACCTCGCACATCGATTTCTGGCGACCAGCGTCCATCCAGGTGTATTTCTCGATACAGGGCCCTTCTGCTTGCTCGAAACCGGCCGACGGGAACCATTCGCTGTAGATGCGCATCCATAGCTCGGCAGCGTCGCGCCCCTCAAATACGGCGTATGTCTGAGCGGGAATCGACAGCACCGTCAGTCCCGTAGGCAGCTCCGCTCCCTCGGCAACCGCCTCTCCCATCAGATACAGCCTGCTGCCGTCCTCGGCAAAGTCGTAATGATAGCCGCTAAGCAAATAGCCCGCCTCTCTGCCCAACGCTTGATTAATCTGCGCGTGCGTTCCGTCCTCCCAGATTTGCTCTACGAACGCTGGGATTTCCTTGTACGGGTCGCTGATGATCAGCTTCTCCTTGCCTGCTGCCACAGAAGCCTCGGCTTCTACGATACGATAATTCATCTCCACATCTCCCTTAAGCTGAATATGAAAGGAGAGTCGCGGATATGATTTGAGCTTCACATTGCGGCTGCGAGCGGCGCTTGGCGTGACGCCATGCATGCGCTGGAACGCCTTGGCAAACGCCTCGGGGCTGTCGTACCCGTAGCTCAAGGCAAGGTCGATCACCTTGACCTCGTCGCTTGCGGCGATCGCTTCGGCAGCGCGCGTCAGCCGACGGTTGCGAATGTAAACCGACACCGTGAACCCTGTGAGCATATGGAACATCCGCTGAAAATGGTACTTCGACATCATCGCCGCGCCCGCTACGTCCTCAACGCCGATCCGCTCCTGCAGATTCCGCTCCACGAAGTCGATCGCCTCCTGCATCGATCTCAACATATCCACTTGGCACATCTCCTTTCTGCCTTCAGTCTAAGGCAATCGCAGTCGCTCCGCCTGATCAGGCATGCTTTGTTTTGTCTGAATTTGCACCGCGCCGCCAATTTCCTCTTCGCGAGGCCTTATTTACAGATTGGTCTCGGTAATGCCTTGCTCGAATCACTAATCTTACATGGCCAAACGCCGCGGACCTGCTGCTCGATGGGCAGCAGGTCCGCGGCTATATGGCTTTCTATTCGTCATTTATCCCGTCCTTCGTCGGCAGAACGCTCTACACCGCCGAGTTCATCTGCGCCTTGGCGCGCGACTCGTCGGCGTAGACGACCTTGCCTAGCAAGTAAACGAGCAGTTGCTGGTTATGGGTCGACAGCCCGTCCAGGGCGTCGTTAATATAAGCCTCTCGCAGCGCCGTGCCCCTCTTTGCCTCGCGATGCCCCTTCTCCGTCACCGTCACCCAGACGATGCGGCGGTCGGACTGATCGCGGCTCCGCGTGATCAGACCGCCCCGCTCCATCCGGTCGAGCAGCGTCGTGATCGCGGCAGGCGTCGTGTTCAGATATTGCAGCAGGTCGGACGGCTTCATCTGCTCATGCTGCAGCATCAGCTCCAGCACATTGAGCTGTCCTTCCGTCAAGTGAGGCGCCAGCGCCTCCTCCAGATACGTCTTCCATTCTTTAGAGAACTTCGTCCATAATCGAGTGAACTCCGCGGCGTGCATGTCCTCCACCTCCTACATTCAAGTATAGCAGTCGGCGATGTCGAATAAAAGGTTAACGCACTTAATAATTACCGGGTGAAAGCGCTAAATACCCGAACGTTATGACAGCTTCTGACATAGACTGTAGCCTAAAGACTTTGGCAGATTGGCGCATCTTGTATGAACGGAGGAATGACCATGCATGAACCCGATGCCGAGCTGCTGCGCCGGATTCGAACATCCGGCCTGCTCAAAGACCCCCAGTGGCTGGACCGGCTGCATGAGCCGGCGCCGCTGTGGGTCGTGTTGGAAGCCATATTAAACATGCAAGACAAACTGGAGCCTGCGGGGCGCCCCTACGACTGACCGCGGACGAGCAGCAGGATGCCAGGATCCTTTTTATCCGCCGGCGAGAGCGACTTGCCAGTCCCCCGCCGATCCTCGATCGGCGCCTTCTCCGAGGAGAAGACATGCTGGGCGCCGCTCGCCGTGACGACCGTCACCTGTTGCTCATGCTTGCACCAGATGGCGCCGATCAACCGCTCGCCGTTGGAGCGGACGCGCTTGCCCTCCTTGAACTCGAAGGTAGCGACGCCTTTGCCGCCACGGCCTTGCACAGGATAGTCCAGCAGCAGCGACCGCTTCGCGTAGCCGAGATCGCTGACGACGAGCAGCTCGCCCTCGTCGCCCTCGACGCGCAGCGCCGCCACGACCTCGTCGTCCTCGCGCAGTTGGACACCCTTGACGCCGGCCGAGACGCGGCCCATCGGATTGACTTCATTTTCACGGAATCGGATGCTCATCCCCAGCTTGCTGACGAGCAGCAGCTCCTTCGTATTATCGCTGATCTCGACCGACAGGATCTCGTCGCCAGGCCCAACCTTGCAGGCGGCGATCGCCGTCGAGCGAGTCGTCATATAGTCCTTCAGCTCCGTCCGCTTCACCTGGCCGCGCCGGGTGACGAAGACGAGCGACTGCTCCGGCTGCTCGAAGTCCTTGACCGGGATGATGCTGACGATCGCATCGTCCTTGGGCAGGGGCACCACGTTGACGACTGCCGTGCCGTTGTCCTTCCACTTGAACTCGGGGATCTGGTGGACAGGCAGCAGGAAGTACTGCCCCTTCTTGGTGAAGAGCAGCAGCGATTCGATCGTGTTGACCGGGAGCAGGTGACGGATCATATCGCCTTCCTTGACACCCGCGCTCTCCAGCTCGCCGCCCGAACGCGTGAAGCTGAGCAACGAGGTGCGCTTAATATAGCCCTCCTGGCTGAGCGTCACCAGCACATCCTCCGGCGTCACCAGCACCTCCAGATTGACCTTCAGCTCCTCGACCTCGCCCTTGATCTCGCTGCGACGGTCGATGCCGTACTTCTCGCGGATCTCCTGCAGCTCGCCAGCGATGACCTGGATCAGCTTTTTGTCGCTGCCGAGGATCGCCTGATACCCGCTGATTCGCTTGGCGATGTCCTTCAGCTCCTTCTCCAGCGAGGTGATCTCGAGATTGGTGAGCCGATACAGCTGCAAGGTGAGGATCGCGTCGGCCTGACGATCGGTGAAGCCGAATCGTTCCATCAGATTTTTTTGCGCGTCCTGACGGTTTTTCGATGCCTTGATGACCTCGATCACCTCGTCGAGCACATTGAGCGCCTTGACGAGCCCTTCGAGCACATGCGCGCGGTCCTCGGCCTTTTCCAGCTCGTAGCGCGTACGATGGGTGACGACTTCCTTCTGATGCGCGATATACGCTTGCAGCATCGGCTGCAGGCCGAGCTGCTGCGGCGCCTTGTTGACGATCGCCACCATGTTGAAGTTGTACGTCACCTGCAGATCGGTCTTCTTCAGCAGGTACGCCAGGATGCCCTGGGCGTCCGCGTCCTTACGCAGCTCGACGACGATCCGCAGTCCGTTGCGGCCGCTTTCGTCGCGCACCTCGGCGATGCCCTCGACCTTTTTCTCGAGCCGGATGTTCTCCATCGCCGTGACGAGTCTCGACTTGACCACCTGATAGGGGATCTCCGTAATGACGATCTGCTGCTTGCCGCCACGGACATCCTCGATCGCCGTGCGAGAGCGCAGATAGATGCGGCCTTTGCCGGTCCGATACGCCTCCTGAATGCCCTCCTCGCCCATGATCAAGCCGCCGGTAGGGAAGTCCGGTCCGCGGACGATCCCCATCAGCTCCTCGAGCGTCATATCCGGCTTCGACATCAGCGCGATACAGGCGTCGATCACCTCGCGCAGATTATGCGGCGGGATCTCCGTGGCGAAGCCCGAGGAGATCCCGCTAACGCCGTTGACCAGCAAGTTCGGGTAGCGCGACGGCAGGACGACCGGCTCCTTGGCCGTGTTGTCGAAGTTGTCCTTGAATAGCACCGTACGCTTCTCGATATCCCGCAGCAGCTCCAGCGCGATGTTCGACAGACGCGCCTCGGTATAACGCATCGCTGCTGCCGGGTCATCGTCCTGGGAGCCCCAGTTGCCGTGGCCGTCGACGAGCGGATGACCCATCTTCCACGGCTGCGCCATCCGCACCATGCCCTCGTAGATCGAGGAGTCGCCATGCGGATGATAGTTGCCCATCACGTCGCCGACCGTCTTGGCCGACTTGCGGTATGGCTTGTCCGGCGTGTTGCCCGCATCGTACATCGCATACAGGATGCGGCGCTGCACCGGCTTCAGGCCGTCGCGCACATCCGGGATGGCGCGGTCCTGGATAATATATTTAGAGTACCTGCCGAAGCGGTCGCCGACGACCTCCTCCAGGAAGGCAGGGAGAAATTGCTCCATTCCTTGGCTGCTCACTGATTGATCCCCTCCGCATCCTCATATTCCATGAAGTCGACATTCTCGACGATCCAGCGCTTGCGCGGCTCGACCTTGTCGCCCATCAGCGTCGAGACGCGGCGCTCTGCCTTGGCCGCATCCTCGATCTGCACCTGCAGCAGCGTGCGGCTCTCCGGGTCCATCGTCGTCTCCCACAGCTGATCGGGATTCATCTCGCCGAGTCCCTTGTAGCGCTGCAGCTCGTAGGACTTGAACTCCTTGAGGTAGTTCTGCAACTGCTCGTCGGTGAAGGCATAGCGGATCGTCATATGCTTGCCGGACTTGCTGGAGATTTTGTAGAGCGGCGGCTGGGCGATGTACACCCGACCGGCGTCGATCAGCGGCTTCATGTAGCGGTAGAAAAACGTCAGCAGCAGCACCTGGATGTGCGCGCCGTCCGTATCCGCGTCGGTCATAATAATAATTTTGTTGTAGTTGCCCTCGCTGGCGTCGAATTCCGACCCTACACCGGCGCCGATGGCAGCGATGATGGCCTTGTATTCGTCGTTTTTGAGGATATCGGCGAGCTTCGCCTTCTCGGGATTCATCGGCTTGCCCTTGAGTGGCAGGATCGCCTGATGCTTCGAATCGCGCCCCTGCTTCGCCGAGCCGCCGGCCGAGTCGCCCTCGACGATGAACAGCTCGTTGCGGGTATAGTCCTTGGACTGCGCAGGCGTCAGCTTGCCGCCGAGGTTCGAGCTCTCGCTGCGCTTTTTGCCGCTGCGGATCTCGTCGCGCGCCTTGCGCGCCGCCTCGCGAGCCCTGCTCGCCTGGACCGCTTTTTTGATCAGCTGCTGCCCGACCTGAGGGTTCTCCTCGAGGAACACCTGCATCTTGTCGGAGACGATCGCATCGACCGCGCTGCGCGCCGAGGCGCTGCCGAGCTGGTCCTTCGTCTGACCGACGAACTCGACCTCCGCCATCTTGATGTTGATGACCGTCATCATCCCCTCGCGCAGATCGGCGCCGTCGAGGTTTTTGTCCTTCTCCTTCAGCAACGCCGTCTTGCGGGCGTACTCGTTCATGGCGCGGGTATAGGCCGTCTTGAAGCCGGTCTCATGCGTGCCGCCGCCGCGCGTCGGGATCGAGTTGACGAATGAAGCGATCGTCTCGGTATAGCCGTCGTTGTACTGCATCGCCACCTCGACCTCGATCTCGTCGCGCTCGGCCGCGAAGTGGATGACGTCATGCAGCACCGCCTTGTCCTCGTTCAGGAACTGCACGAACTGACGGGCGCCGCCTTCATAGTGGAACACCTCTTGCTTGTCCGCCCGCTCGTCCTTGACCGTCACCTTGAGGCCCGAGTTCAGGAAGGCGATCTCCTGCAGCCGCTCGGAGAGCGTATCGAAGTTAATCGCGATGTTGCCATGGAACACCCGGGCATCCGGCTTGAACGTCACCTTCGTGCCGGTCCGGTTCGCCTTGCCGACCACCTCAAGCGTCGTCACCGGCTCGCCCACATGCTCGACGCCCGCCTCGTCTACCCAATAGGCGAAGCGCTGCTTGTGCAGCTTGCCGTCGCGGGCGATCTCGACCTCCAGCCATTCCGACAGCGCGTTCGTCACCGAAGCGCCGACGCCGTGCAGGCCGCCGGACTTCTTGTACCCGCCGCCGCCGAACTTGCCTCCGGCATGCAGGATCGTGAAGACGACCTGCGGCGTCGGGATGCCGGTCTTGTGCATGCCTGTCGGGATGCCGCGCCCGTTGTCCTTGACCGTCACCGATTGGTCGGTATGTATGATGACGTCGATCTCGCTGCAAAACTTCGCCAGATGCTCGTCCACCGCATTGTCGACGATCTCCCATACGAGGTGATGCAGGCCCGATGTCGTTGTGCTGCCAATGTACATGCCCGGCCGCTTTCGGACCGCCGTCAACCCTTCCAGTATCTGGATGTCCTCGGCATCGTATCCCCGTTCTTGCACCGTTGCGGCGTTTGCTTTGTTCACTTGCTCGGTCATAAGCGTCCCCCTTGCGATCTAAAAGCAACGGGAGCGACAGGCGCAGGGCGCCTGTCCCCCCGTGAAATCTGTACGTTTCGCAATCGTTCTTGCGAATCACTCCCGCTATTTTAATTCAAGATGTCCTGTTTCGTAAAGACGGTAAACGAAACGACTAGCGCGCCGATCGCCCAAACGGCGAGCACGCCCAGCGAAAAAAGCAGGTTCATGCCCTCAATCGGCGGCGGCGTTCCCTCCAAATAGCTCGTCAATTGCAGGTTCACCGCGAAAATATATTTGGCGCTCTCCCACGAGGACGCCATATTCGAGAGGATCGTCCCGGAGATAATCGCCGCCATCATCGTGACGATGCTCGCGGCCGTGCTGCGCAGCAGTACCGATACCATCAGCGACAGCAGCGCCACCACCATCGCCGAGCACCAGATCAGGCCGGACTGCATGAGCACGTACAGCCATTGCGGTACCGCATGGACATTGGACGTATCCACATCCGAGCCATTGATGACGAAGCCGGTGAAGATCGGCAAGCCCCCGCCCCCATAGCCGAACGCAAGCCCGGAGATAACATAACATACGCCGGCCATTGCTACAACTGTCAGCGAGACATAGAAGGTAAGCGCCACGACCTTGCTGAGCAAGATCTTCCATCGCCTCACCGGTCGGGTCAGCAGCATCTTGATCGTCCCGGTCGAGCGTTCGCCCGAGACGAGGTCAGAGGCGATCGCGAGCACCATGAGCGGAATGAACAGCGTCACCGAGTTGCTCATGAAGCCGCGCGTGAAGGTGACGGCGTTAGGCGCGTTCGGATTGACGTCCTGCTCGAGATAGTAGGTAAGCTGCTGCACCATAACCCGGCGGAATTGCTTCCACTCCTCCGGTATCCGGTTGCTCGAGAGCGTGTTCTCGTAATCAGTAATCTGCTCCTGCAGCTGATTGCGCCAGTCGTCGAAGCGCGCATCGCTCCGCGAGGACATGACGCTTTGGGCGTATGTAAAGATCGGCACCATAACCACGAGTATAATTAGGATGACATAAAACCGTTTTTTCTTCCAGATCTTCAACGTTTCATTCTGAATGAGCGACAGCAGCTGTCTAGTCAATCCCCTCACCCTCCGTCAGCTTCAAGAATAGCTCCTCAAGCGAGGGCGACACCTTCTGCATGCCGATCACCTCTAGCCCCGCTTCCACCAGCTTGCGCAGGACGGCCGGCAGATCAGCCTCATCCACCTTGGTCACGAGCGCGCCGGGCAGCGCCGTCAGGATCGTCTCGTCGATCGCATGCTCCCGCTCCCCGATAATCTCCACACGCGCATCTGCGCCCAGCAGTGCTGCGGCGGCTGCGGAATCATTCACCTGCCATAGCACATAGCCCCCCGCCTGGCTGACCAACTCGTCTACGCCGCCGACGGCCAGCACGCGGCCGCGGCTGATGATCGCCACCCGGTCGCACATGAGCTGGATCTCGCTGAGCAGATGGCTCGAGATGAACAAGCTCATCCCCTGACTGGCCAGCATACGGATGAACTCCCGCAGCTCCTTGATCCCCTTCGGGTCCAGGCCGTTAGTCGGCTCGTCGAGGATGAGCAGCTTCGGTCGTCCGAGCAGCGCCTGCGCGATGCCGAGCCGTTGTCGCATCCCGAGCGAGTACGTGCTGACCTTGTCCATGATCCGCTGCTCCATCCCGACGACGCCGACGACCTCGGCGATCCGCGCCTGATCGACATCCGGCAGCATGCGGGCGAAGTGCTCGAGATTTTCCCAGCCGGTCAGATAGGGATACAGCTCGGGATTTTCGACGATGCAGCCGATATGACGGAGCGCCTGCTCCGGCTGGCGCTGCACATCGTAGCCGCCGACCCGGACCGTGCCTGCCGTCGGCTTGATCAGATCGACCAGCATCCGGATCGTCGTTGTCTTGCCGGAGCCGTTGGGCCCGAGGAACCCGAAGATCTCGCCCTTGCGCACTTCGAAGCTAACATCATGGATGATCTGCTTGCGCCGGATTCGCTTCTGCAGCCCTTGCACCGATAAGATAATATCTTGCTCAGCCATCGCTTCCCCTCCTTCTATTCGACGATCTGGATGATCCGCTCTGCGATGACCCCATAGCCCGCGCCATTGGGGTGGAACCGGTCGTTCGATAGATAGCTGTTGATCGTCTCCTCGAACAGATCGTAGGTCGGCACCAAATGCATCGACGCATACTGCTGCAGGATCGTATAGGCGCCGTTGTTCCACTGCTGGACGAGCAGACTGGCCGGACGCAGCTGTTCTACATCATAGAATGGATTGTACAGCCCGACGTAGATGAGCCGGGCGTCCGGATTAAGCTTATGGATCCGCTCGATGACGAGCCGGAATCGCTCCAGCGCCGTCTCGATGCGCTGCCCCAGCCCCTCCACGCTCAGCTCGCCCGGGATGCCGCCGCCGGTCTGCGGCAGCTCCTCCGCGCTTCCGGGCGCGGAACTCTCGGCCGATCCAGCCGGCGCACCCGCACCGGGGTCAGAGCTCTCAGCCAGTGTGCCCGTGCCAGGGGCGGCGGAGGCTCCAGGCGACGCGTCAGCCGACTGACCGCTCTCGCTCTGAGTCTGTGCGAACTGGAACAGATCGTTGCCGCCGATCGTCAGCAGGATCAGGTCCGCTTGACGGATCGCATATTGATAGCCGCTATCGGTCTCCAGTTTGTCCGCCAGCTCGTCGGCGCGCATGCCGCTGACAGCCAGGTTGTTGTTGAGCCGCACCGGCACCTCCAGCTTGTCGCCGAGCCCGTCGAGCACCTGGTTAACATACCCGCGTCCGTTCGGATCGCCGACACCTCGGGTCAGCGAGTCGCCGAGCGCCGTAATCCGCAGCTCCTGCCGCTCCGCCTGCTCTGTCGTCTGCTCAGGCACGATCAGCGCATCTCTGGAGCCGACCCATCCCATCACATCGCCGATTGCGTAGCCGAATCCTCCCACCAGCACCACCGTTGATGCCAGCGACGCCACCGCGATTCCGCGCCACAGCTTTTTCGACTCTCGCTTTGACATTTGCCCTTGCTTTGGCATTTGCTCTTCCTTGTGCGCTTGCTCTCGCTCCTGCTTTTGCTCTCGCTCCTGCTTTTGTACTGGCTCTCGCTCGCTCATCCATCCGCCCCCTTGCCTGCTTCTCGATACTCCCCAGTTCCAACTGTTCTTATACACCTACCCTCTAACATAAATCTTCCCGGCCCAATTTGCAAATCTGGCGAGGGATGGCATGCTGCAACGCTGCGGCTTTTTAGCCGGTTTGGGGCAGGGATGCGGCGGTTTAGAAGACATGGTTAGCGAGAGTCAAGGCAAGTATTGGCCAGTTTGACGCATCGTTCACTGTGTCCGTGCCGAGTAGCGCCAGTTTGAGAGCATTGTTGCCGGCCCGTGCCGAGTAGCGCCAGTTTAGTTAGATGAATAGTTTGCGGAGGGCAAGCATGAATTTGCCTGTCTGCCGGGACCTACACTCATATCCTCCCTGTGCCTACAATTAATAAAAATCGTACTCTTATACGTTTGTTGATGGGTCTACATTTATGCATTTTTTGCAAAATTTCTCGCTTTTCTGTCGTACAATTGGCTAATATGTACGATTTGTCGTAAAAATCATGCCGATGGCTTGGTTGTCGGAGCCATTGTGTACGTTTTTTCAGGCTGTTGAAAAACAGCGCCGACTCGATTCTCGCACAAGTCCAACTGCCCCGGCGTATTTACGATGTATTTGTGCCATATATGGCACAAATCTTACCGATCCGGCACTCCCCCCCTGGACTTGTGCCATTTATGGCACATCTCCGGCCAATCCGGCGCTTCCCCCCTATACTTGTGCCATTTATGGCACATCTCCGGCTGATCCAACGCGTTCTCCCTATACTTGTGCCATTTATGGCACATATCCGGTCGAGCCAGGGCACTTTCGCTAGCCTAGGCCCGGACAGTGGCCTTCAAAACACAAAAAATCCCGCTCAAACGCAGCAAATCGCGTTCCGGCGGGACTCTTAACACTACTCCTCGTATACGATGCTGAGTGACTGCGCTGCGCGACGCGCATGCTCTCGGGCCTGGACGACGTCGTCGGCGCGGCTGAGCGCTACCGCCATCCGGCGGCCCACCCGGGTCTCCGGCTTGCCGAACAGACGCACCTGCGTATCCGGCAAGGCCAGCGCCTCGCCGACGCCCTCGATGCGGAAGCGGTCGCTCTCGCGGTCCGCCTTCAGCGTGTAGGACGCTCCGGGACCAATCAGCCGGATCGCCGGGATCGGAAGACCGAGGATCGCGCGAGCATGCAGGGCGAACTCCGACAGGTCCTGCGTCACCATCGTCACCATACCGGTATCATGCGGCCTCGGCGACACCTCGCTGAACAGGACGCCGTCCTTAGTCAGGAACAGCTCGACGCCATAGATGCCCCAACCGCCCAACGCCTCGGTAATCTTGCTGGCTATTGCTTCGGCCTGCCGGCGGTCCTCCGCCGATACATCATGCGGCTGCCACGACTCGATATAATCGCCGTCCTGCTGGACATGGCCGATCGGCGCGCAGAAGGCGGTGCCCGACACAGAGCGTACCGTGAGCAACGTAATCTCCGAGTCGAAATGGATGAAGCCCTCGACGATGACGCGCTGACGCTTCGCACGACCGCCGTCCATCGCCAGCTGCCAGCAACCCTCGATCTCGGCCTCGCTGCGGCAGACGCTCTGTCCCTTGCCGGAGGAGCTCATGATCGGCTTGATGACGCACGGCGTCCCCAGCTCGGCGACGGCGGCACGCAGCTCGTCCAGGCTGTCGGCGAACCGGTACGGCGCCGTCGGCAGTCCGAGCGTCTCGGCGGCGAGACGGCGGATGCCCTCCCGGTCCATCGTCAGTTGAGCGGCGCGAGCGGTCGGTACGACCCGCTGGCCTGCCTGCTCCAGCTCGACCAGCACCGAGGTGGCGATCGCCTCGATCTCCGGCACGATCAGATCCGGCTGCTCCTGCGCGATCACCTCGCGCAGCGCATCCTCGTCGAGCATGTCGATGACATGGGCGCGATGCGCGACCTGCATCGCTGGCGCGTTCGCATAGCGATCGACGGCAATCGTCTCGATCCCGAGGCGCTGCGCCTCGAGGACGACCTCCTTGCCGAGCTCGCCCGAGCCGAGCAGCATGATTTTAGTAGCTTGCGGGGTAAGTGGCGATCCGTAACTCAAAACAAAAAACCTCCTGGAAGCAGCGGCGTGCCGTCAGGATATCAGCATCACCACCGTTCGTACGCGAACGGACGATCCTGATATCCCCTGCTTGCCGCTGGCAGGCCAACAACTGAGTGTTGGCCCAACCAATGGCCCGCCGCTGGTTTTTCTTCCATTGTGGAGGTTTTTCTGTGAATAAGTCAAGAAAAAACGAATTCGTCGTCTGTTTGACGATGTGATCCCAGGCTAGTCTGGTGATCCCCGACGCTCCCTGCTTACGCTTAGGCCGACAAGAAGCGGTACTGCGCGTCGATCAGTCCGCGGTAGATGCCGCCGCGCGCCATCAGCTCGTCGTGGTTGCCCTGCTCCATGATGACGCCATGATCGAGGACGACGATGTTATCGGCATGTCGGATCGTCGAGAGCCGATGCGCGATAATAAACGAGGTGCGTCCGAACAGCAGCGTCTTCAGCGCTTCCTGAATTTTCAGCTCCGTCTCCGTATCGATGCTGGCTGTCGCTTCGTCGAGGATCAGCACGCGCGGATCGGCGAGCAGCGCCCGGGCAAAGGAGAGCAGCTGGCGTTGACCCATCGAGAGAATGTTGCCCCGCTCCTGTACCTCAGTATCGTAGCCATCCGGCAGGTCCATGATGAAGTCATGCGCGCCGACCGCCTGCGCGGCCAGTACGACCTCATGATCGGTCGCATCCAGTCGCCCATAGCGGATGTTGTCGCGGATCGAGCCGGAGAAGATAAACGTATCCTGCAGCACGATGCCAACCTGCGAGCGCAGCGAGGCGATTGTCACGTCGCGGATATCCTGTCCGTCGATCAACACCCGCCCCTCGACCGGATCATAGAAGCGGCAGAGCAGGTTGATGATCGTACTTTTGCCTGAGCCGGTGTGGCCGACGAGTGCGATCGACTGGCCCGCCTTGACGTCCAGACTAATATTTTTGAGCGCCGGGCGTCCCTTCTCATATTCGAAGACGATATTCTCGAAGCTTACGTCGCCGCGAATCTCGGTCAGCTCCTTGGCCGACTCCAGCTCGCCGACATTCGGCTTCTCGTCCATAAACTCGAAGATCCGCTCCGACGACGCCATCGCGATCAGCAGCTGCGAGTACATCTGGCCGAGTCTGTTAATCGGGTCCCAGAAGTTGCCGATGTACTGGGCAAAGGCGACCAAGAGACCAATCGTCAGCACCTCAGTCTGGATGAGGTGGGAGCCGTACCAGAACAGGATGAGCATGCCGACTGCCGAGGTAATCTCGATGACCGGCCCGAACATCTGGTTCATCGCCGACGCCTTGTTCCAGGCTTTCAGATTCGTATGGTTCATATTCTCGAAGAAGCCGATATTGTCCTTTTCCTGTACATAAGCCTGCGTCACCTTGATGCCCTGGATGCTCTCGTTCAGATGCGCATTGATGCGGGACTGCTTGGTCCGCACGTCCTGCCAGGCCAGCCGGATGCGGCGGCGCAGCGCGCTCGACACAAGGAACATGAGCGGCACAGTAATCATGACCGCGAGGCCGAGCTGGAAGTTCAGCAGCAGCAAGATGACGACGATACCGACCAGTTGGACGCAGTCCATCATCAGGTTGACGACGCCGTTGGTGAACAGATCCTGCATCGCATTGATGTCGTTGGTGATCCGCACCAGCACCGAGCCGGCCGGCCGCTTGTCGAAGAAGCGGAACGACAGCTTCTGGATATGGCTGAACAGATCCTTGCGCAGATCGTAGATGATCTGCTGGCCGATAATGTTCGTGAAGCGGATGCGGAACGTGTTAGCCGCCCATTGAATAAGATATAATCCCAGCATCCAGCTCGCGTAAGTGTACAGCTTGGTATAACTGCCCGCGCCTTCATCCGGGAAAATCGCCTGGTCGATCGCCAGCGCGATAATCGCCGGGATAGCGAGCCGCGTCGCCGTGCCGATGACCATCATCAGCACGACGATCGGGATCAACTGCTTGCGGTAGGGCTTCATATAGTGGACCAGCCGGCCCATCTGAGCCCAGTTAAACGGCTTCTCGATCAGCTCGTCGTCCTGATAGACGAAGCGCGATCGTTTGTCGCTTGTTTTGGTCGCTTGCTCGCTCAACTTGACACCCTTCTTTCTGCGGCTGCCATATCGGACGGCCGGTCGGCGTATTGAATATTGTAAGTATCCCGGTAATGGCCATCGACAGCGATCAGCTCGTCATGCGTGCCGCGCTGCACCACATGGCCCTCGTCGAGGACGATGATCTCGTCAGCATGGCGCAGCGAGGAGATCCGATGCGCGATAATAAATGTCGTGCGGCCTTGCATAACCTCGCGGAAGCCAGCCTGGATCTCATGCTCCGTCTCCATATCGACAGCGCTCGTCGAGTCGTCCAGCACGAGCACGCGCGGATTTTTGATGAGCGCGCGGGCGATTGCGATCCGTTGCTTCTGGCCGCCCGAGAGGCCGAGGCCGCGCTCGCCGACGATCGTATCGTAGCCGAGCGGCAGCTCCATGATGAACTCATGAGCTTTGGCCAGCTCGCAGGCCCGGATGATCTCCTCGTCGGTCACGCCGCCGACGCCGTAGGCGATATTGTCGCGGATCGAGGCCGAGAACAGGAATGTCTCCTGGAACACCGGCGCGATCTGGCGACGCAGGCTTTGCACGTCCAGCTTGTTAATATCGATGCCGTCAAACGTGATCCGCCCCTGCTTGATGTTGTAGGCGCGCATCAGCAGCTGGATGACCGTCGATTTGCCGGAGCCGGTGCCGCCCAGGAACCCGATCACCTTGCCCGGAGGCGCATCGAGCGACAGATCGGTGAGCGCCGGTTTTTTGTCCGCATAATTGAACGTCACCTGCTCGAAGCGGACATGCCCTTGTGTCTTGCTATCGTCGAGGACGATCGCTCCGGCAGGGTTTTTGACATGTACATACTGATTGAGCAACTCCAGCACCCGCTCGCCCGATGCCTTCGACTGCGTGTAGTTGTTGATATGGAACCCGAGCTGCCACATCGGCTGGATGATGAACCAGATGAGGCTGAAAAATGCGACCAGCTCGCCGATCGACAGCTCGCCGCCGATGACCAGTCGTCCGCCGACCACGAGCAGCATGACGACGCACAGGCTGGCGAACAGCTCCATCACCGGGAAGTAATTGCCCCAGATCTTCGCGGCGCGCACCTGATTGTTGCGGTACTCGTCGCTGCGTACCGAGAACTTGTCAACCTCATGCGGCTCGCGGGCGAACGATTTGACCGTACGCACGCCGGTAATATTCTCCTGCACCGCCGTCGTCAGATGGCTCATCGCCAGCCGCATCTCCTGGAACGCCGGGTGGATCTTGCGCTCGAACTTCATCGCCACCCAGGCGAGGAACGGAATCGTCACGAACGTCATGAGCGTCAGCTGCCAGTTGATCGACATCATCATCGCTCCGCCGAAGATCACCATCAGGAACATGTTCAGAATTTGGGCGAAGCCGAAGCCGACGAAGTTTCGGATCGCTTCGAGATCCGCGGTGAGCCGGGACATCAGATCGCCTGTTTTGGCCGTGTCATAGTAAGGGAAAGATAATTCCTGCAGCTTGCGATAGCTGCCATTGCGGAGCCGATAGGCGACTTTGTTGCCGAGGCGTCCGCCAAAAAAACCATGTACAAACTGCAAGCACGCCTTGAGCGTGATAACGCCTACAACCGCCAGCGACAAAGCCGGCACCAGCTCGTAGCGCTCCAATCCGATGACATCGTCAAGCAAAACCCTCAGCAGGTTAGGATACACCAGACCCAGGGCCGTCGCGAGCATCAGGGCGATGATCGAGACGATTAACAGCTTTCGTTCGGGCCAGTAGAAATCCTTCAGTTGC
>Ga0160452_100431_pt1 | contig 30611 bp, 29 predicted proteins | sample HID1971I_E6MG_FD_108230 | JGI IMG/M metagenome (GOLD analysis project Ga0160452, IMG submission 108230) | Enriched millipede-associated microbial communities from UW Madison campus, WI, USA - HID1971I_E6 MG | ecosystem: Host-associated > Arthropoda: Insects > Digestive system > Unclassified ...
CTGCTCGGCCGCACGGACGATCTGATCAATGTCTCGGGGCGCAAGGTGCTGCCCTCGGCTGTGGAGCAGGTGCTGCTGGAGCTGCCCGGTGTCGCCGAGGCCGTCGTCTATCGAGGGCGGCACCCGGTCATGGGCGAGCGCGTGCATGCGCTCGTCGTGCCATCGCGGCCGTTGCAGGAGCAGGAGGTGCTGGGATGGTGCCGGGAGCGGCTGCCGGAGTACCAGACGCCATCATGTATCAGGCTGGTGGACCGTATCCCGCGGCTGCCCTCGGGCAAGATCAGCCGCAGACGATTAACAGAGGAGGAGGGGCAAGGATGAGAAGAGAAGCGTATCGCTTGCGGCTGCGCGAGGTGATGGCGCGCCATCTGCAGCTCGATGATCTGCCGGAGCGTCTGGACGATCGTCAGCGGCTGTCGGAGGATCTGGGGGTGGATTCGATCATGCTGATGCAGCTGATCGTCTGGATTGAGCTGGAGATGAAGCTGGACGTGCCCGAGCACGAGGTTGACGCCCGGGCGTATGTGACGATCGGCGCGCTGCTCGACTTCATGCTGACGTTGCAGGAGACTCGCGAGGAGGAGGTGCGTGGCGCATGATTAAGATTCATTGTCTGATGAGCTGTCTGTGCGAGATTATTAAGCGCCGCAGCGAGGTCGACCATCGGCCATTCTACTTTGGCGTATGGGATGCGCCGTTTGCGCTGTCGGAGACAGGCGGACTGGCCTACCATGCCGAGTCGCTCTCTCATCAACCGCTGCTGGACCAATATGAGCGGATGTTTGGTGTGAAGGTGCGGTCGTGGCACGATCCGCAGGCGACCAAGGAGACCAACCGCGAGACGCTGCTGCGCCTGCTCGAGGACAAGCCGGAGCACCGTTATATTATGGTCATGCTGGACATGTGTCAGCTGCCAGGTCGCGAGACCAAGGCCAATTTAAGCCCATTTCCTCATTACTTGATGGTCTCGATGACGGCGGATGAGGATCGCTGGTTCGTGTTTGACCCCGACTTTCGCTGGGAGGGCGAAGCGGACAAACGCGATGTGCTGGCGGCCATCGCGGCGCTGGAGGACGGAGCGGGTTACGTGATCGATGCCGAGCGGATCGTCAGCCCTTCGCTCGAGATGGTGGATCGCTGGTTCGTCGACACCTTCCGACCCGACGTCAACCCGCTCACCGCGCAGGTACGGGCGATCCTTCGACGCGCCGAAGCGGACAGCGAGGGGGCAGGGCTGGGCGCGCTGCTGGAGCAGCTGGGGCAGCTTAAGGTACTTGCTGTGCGCAAGTACGGGTACGAATACGCGCTCATGTATTTCCAGGATACGCTCGGCTACTCTCGCGATCATTTCCTCCGCTGGGCCAACCAGATCGAGGATCTCGCCCAAGGCTACTCGACCGCGCAGTATATGTCGGTGAAGCTGGCGATGACCGGCAATCGGGCCTTGCTGCCGGTGCTCTACGACAATCTCGACGAGGTGGATGCGATCGAATGGGAGATCAAGTCCGAGATCGGCCGTCAGCATGAAGCGTGGCGCGCCGCTGTCCTCTCCCCTTCGGCGACGCGCGTTGCCGCGTCGGCGGAAGGCGGTCGGGCAGGATGAGGCATGCGTTGTGCACGATCTCGTACCGGCATCAGCTGACTTCGTTTGGCGAGCTGGTCCGGTTGACATCCCGGCTCGGCCTCGACGGGATCGAGCTGTGGGGCGTGCATGCCGGACAGCTCTACGAGCAGGAGCGTCGTCAGACCGAGGAGGCGCTGCGGCGGCTGCGGGGGGCAGGGGCGGAAATCTCGATGATCAGCGATTATATCGACCTATCGCCTGGCGCCGATCGAGACTCCGCTCGCGATCGATGTCTGCGTCAGCTCGAGCGCGCCCGCTGGTTCGGCGCCGGCCGCATCCGTTGCTTTGCAGGCGATCGGGCGAGCTGCGAGCTGAGCGGCGGCGAGCGCGATGCGATCGTCGAGCAGGCGGTGGCGCTCGGACGGCTCTGTCGAGAGGCAGGCGTGCAGCTGCTGCTCGAGACGCATCCCGGCACGCTGCTCGATCGTCTCGACGTCACCGCGCGAGCGATGGAGCAGGCCGAGCGGGCCTGTCCCGGCGCTGTCGGCCTGAACCTCGATGTGCTGCATCTGTGGGAGACGGGCACGTCGCCGCTCGCTGGCTGGCAGAGGCTCCGGCGGTGGACAGGCAGCCTTCATCTGAAGAATATCGATCGACTGGAGCATGTCTCCGTCTTCGCGCCTGCCCAAGTGTATGACGCCAGCGGCAGCCGCGAGGGGATGCGCGGACTCGGAGAGGGAGCGATCGACTATCGGCCGCTGCTGACAGAGCTGAGCTCTCAGACGATCTTCGGGGCGATCGAATGGTTCGGCGCCGATCCGACGGACCGGCTCTCCCGGGACCTCGCCTGGCTGCGTGAGCAGGAGCGCGGCGCGCTTGCCGTCGGCATCGACTGAGCGAGTCCTCCTGCCGCGCAATACGATCCATGCCAAGGGGACAATCGCATCCATAGGCAGCGCATTCGTCGTCGCTTATAATGATAATGGTTCTCATTGGACCGGCAATTGATCTTAGAGAAGACATAGGGGGAAGCGCAACCGACGTGAACAGTCTGATCCAACATCCACTCGCCAAAGCTCTGGCGCTGACGGGCGCTGCCGTGCTGCTGCTCATCGTTATGCTGGTCGGCGTCCGGTACGGCTATCATACGTTCGGCATGGCTCAGCTGCAGGAGGCGCTGTATCGCTTCGATGGGTCCAACGAGCATCTGATCATCCGAACGGTGCGCATCCCGGCCGTCCTGATCGGCGCTGCTGTCGGCGCCAGCCTGGCGATCGCAGGGGCGCTGATGCAGGTGCTGACCCGCAATCCGCTGGCCTCGCCCTCAGTGCTCGGCGTTAACGCCGGGGCTGTGCTCTTTATCGTCATCGTCGTCACGATGACGGATTGGGACTTCGACCTGAGCGACATGATCTGGGTTGCCTTTGCCGGCGCGGCAGCCAGCAGCCTGCTCGTCATCATGCTTGGCTCGGCAGGCAGGGGCGCCTTCCAGCCTGTCCGGATGACCTTGGCAGGGACAGCCTTCGCAGCCTTTGCTTCCTCGATCACCTCCGGACTCATGCTGCTCAACAATGCCTCGCTTGATGAGCTGCTGTTCTGGATGGTCGGCTCGGTCAATGGCAGGAAGCTGGATAGCTTGCTCGAGCTGCTGCCCTATCTGGCCGTCGGCTGGGCGATGGCGCTGCTGCTCGGCCGCTCGCTGAACATTATGGCGATGGATGACGAGGTAGCCAAAGGGCTCGGCCAATGGGCGTTCGCAGCCAAAGGGCTGACGCTGTTCGCCGTCATTCTGCTGGCGGGCGGCTCCGTGGCGCTGGCAGGACCGATCGCCTTTGTCGGCTTGATGGTGCCGCATATTTGCCGTTACCTGATCGGCAACAACCATTATTGGCTGCTGCCGCTATGCGCGCTGACCGGCGCGACGCTGCTCGTAGCAGCGGACACGGCCTCGCGCTTCCTGCTCATGCCTCGCACGGTGCCGGTTGGCGTCACGACGGCGCTGCTCGGCGTCCCCTTCCTCATCTATCTGGCACGGAGGCGAGGCTCATGAGGGAAGGACGCAATCGGCAAGTCGTCACCAGCAAGCTGGCGCTGCTGCTCGCAGCGGCAATACTGTTAGCGCTGCTGGTCGTCCTCAGCGTCGCCTTCGGGGCGCTGTCGCTGCCGGTTACCGAGGTTATCGCGGCGTTGTTTGGCGGCGGGGAGCCGCAGAGCCGGATGCTCGTCCATTCGTTGCGTTTGCCGCGCACGCTGGTGGCGCTGATGATTGGCGGCTCGCTCGGCGTCGCGGGAGCGCTCATGCAGGGCGTCTTTCGCAACCCGCTCGCCTCGCCCGATGTGATGGGCGTTGGCGGCGGCGCTTCGGCGGCGGCTGTCGCCTTCATTACCTTCGGCGCGGGCAGCGTCAGCATCCATTGGTTGCCGGCGGCGGCGATCGGCGGCGCGCTGGTTACCGCCGCGCTGATCTATATCCTCGGCTGGCGGGGCGGCTCCTCGCCGCAGCGGCTCATCCTGATCGGCGTTGGCATCTCCACGGCGATGTCCGCGCTGACGACATTTCTGCTTATCAGCGGCTCGTCCTTCAAGGCGTCGCAGCTGCTCAACTGGCTGACTGGCACCGTCTATGGCGCTTCTCGCGTCGAGGTGTACGTGCTGCTGCCGTGGGTCGCCGTCGGACTGCCGCTGGCGTGGATGACCGCGCGCAGGCTTGATATCCTCACGCTGGGAGATGCGACGGCGTCCGGTCTGGGGGAGGCGATCAACCGGAGTCGGCTGCTCGTCCTGCTCATCAGCGTGCTGCTGGCGGGGGCCGCCGTCAGCTTGGCTGGCGCGGTCGGCTTCATCGGTCTGATGGCGCCGCATATCGCCCGCAGTCTGCTCGGTGTCCGTTATGCGTGGATCATCCCGATGTCGGCGCTCGTCGGCGCATCGCTGATGGTCGGCGCCGATATGATCGGCCGACTCGCCTTCATGCCGTACGATCTGCCGGCGGGCATTTTTACCGCAGCGATCGGCGCGCCGTTTTTCTTCTACTTGCTCTACCGCAATCGCCAGTGGCACTAGTCTATGAATAGACAATATGAATAGAAAATCAGAAAAGGGAGAGAACATATTCGATGAAACCATCGACACGCAAATCCACACATAAATCCACACGTAAATCTACACTCTGGTCGTCAGCGCTGTTGCTGCTGGCTATGCTCTTGCTGTTATCCGCCTGTGGGGGAGCCAATCAACCGGCGGCAGAGCCGACGAACGCTAACGCCAATGCCAATGACAATGCCAATCAAGCCGCTGAACAGCCGGACGATTCGTCCGACGAAGCAACAGAAGCGTCGCAGGACGAGACGCGCCAGGTGGCGCATGCGATGGAGACGACCGAGCTGACCGGCACGCCGGAGCGCGTCGTCGTGCTCACACAGGAAGGAACCGAAGCGCTGCTGGAGCTGGGCGTGACGCCGGTAGGCGCGGTCAACTCGGGTCTCGGCGACGGCTGGTTCCCGCATATCGCCGAGCAGATGGCCGGCGTGACCGAGCTGGGCGACGAGTCGCAGCCCAACCTGGAGCTGATCCTCAGCCTGCAGCCGGATCTGATCATCGGCAACAAGATCCGTCACGAGGAGATCTATGCGCAGCTCAAGGAGATCGCGCCGACGGTGCTGTCGGAGGATCTGGCAGGCAAATGGAAGGTCAACTTTGCCTTGTATGCGCAGGCGCTGAACAAGCAGGCGGAGGGTGAGACCGCGATGGCTGCCTACGATGCGCATGTCGCGGATGCCAAAGCGGCGCTGGGCGACAAGACGCAGCTGCAGGTATCGCTCGTTCGATTCCTGCCGGAGACGGTCCGCATCTATCAGAAGGATACGTTCGCGGGGGTCATCATGAGCGACCTCGGGATAGCGCGCCCCGCCTCGCAGGACGTCGACAACTTTATGGAAGTGATCGAGAAGGAACGGATCGAGGCGCTTGACGGCGACGTCATGTTCTACTTCAACGCCGACTATGACGAGGAGAAGGGCGGCACCAAAAACCAGCAGGCGTGGATGGCCGACCCGCTATTTGCTAACCTTAATGTCGGCAAAAAAAATACCGCCTTCCAGGTAGACGAAGTCATATGGAATCTGTCCGGAGGCATCAAATCGGCCAATCTGCTCATCGACCAGCTCGTCGAGAAGCTGCAGGGGATCGAAAAATAAAAATAAGGCTGCCCTTCACCTGTTACGGCGTGGGCAGCCTTTGTTGTCGTTCACACTTGAAACCGCCGCCGCAAGCGAGCATCTTGCGTCGCGATTGGGCAGCCTTACTTGGTGTCCAGCAGCTCGGCCATCTGCGCATTAAGCTCCTGCTCGGTCACCGCCTGCAGCGGGTCGTCGGTGAGCTGATAGTCTCGCTTCAGGCGCAGCACCCGTCCCGCCTTGGCATCGAGCTGCTCGTCCGTCAGCTCGCCCTGGCGCACGCTCGTCAGGATCGCCTCCATCACCTCGGCTTGCTGCCCGTGATGATGGCCGATCAGGACGATATCGCTGCCTGCGCTCAGCGACAGGACGGCAGCCTCGCCTAATGTATGTTGCTTGGTGATGCCCTGCATCGTCAGATCGTCGGTCATGACGACGCCCTCGAACCCCAGCTCCTGGCGCAGCAAGCCGTCGATGATCGCTTTCGAGAGAGAGGCGGGATACTCTGGATCAAGGTCCGGGATGAGCAAATGCGCTACCATGACTGCGTCGGCACCAGCGTCGATGGCTGCTGCGAATGGCTTCAGCTCGAAGTCCTGGAGCTCCGCCCTTGACTTATGGATGACCGGCAGATCCAGATGCGAATCGACATCGGTGTCGCCATGGCCGGGGAAATGCTTGACGACAGGTACGACGCGAGACGAGCGCAGACCTTCCATCGCCTCCAAACCGTGCGCGATGACCGACTGCGGCGTATGACCGTAAGCGCGGTCGCCGATTACCGGATTATCGGGATTGCTGTCGATGTCCAGCACCGGCGCGAAGTCGAGGTTCAGGCCGAGCGAGCGGACTTGCAGGCCCAGCGCCTGGCCGGTTGCGTACGTATAAGTCTTGTCGTCCTTGGCGGCGATCTTCCCTGGAGGAGGCACTTTGGAGACGCCGCCAGGCATCCGGTCGACGCGACCGCCTTCCTGATCGATGCCGAGCAATAGCGGGATGCTATGTTCCCGGTTCGCGGCCTTTAGCTGGTTGCCCAGCTCGACGGTCTGGACAAGGTTGTCCACGTTATCCTTGTAAAGGATGAACCCGCCGACCGCATAACGCTCGATCATGTCGCGCGTCTCTTCCTGCAGCGTCGTTCCTTCGAGACCGAAGATGACGAGCTGACCAACCTTCTCTTCCCGCGTCATCTCCGATAGCATGGCGGCGACCGGGTCATCCGTAGCGCTGCCTCCCCCGGGGGCCGGGTCAGGTTCGTCAGGCGGAGGCGAGGGGCTAGGCTGCTGTTGACCTGTATCGTCAGGGCTGTGCGACTCTCCGGTTTCCTGCTTCGGAGGAGTGTTGCCGTTGTTGTTAGCGTCGGTCCCGCAGCCGCCGGCAGCGAGCGGCAGGCAGAGCAACAGGAGGATGCATGGCCAGGCTTTGCGAGTCATAGGCGCGTCTCCCTTCGTACTGTGAATATGTCCATCCCTATGTCCCACTATACAGGAGCATAACTTTGCCGACAAACATCCATAATGAAGGAAGGCAATTAACTTCAGACGGGGGGTAGCGGGATGGCTACAAAGGGACGCCAGCCGATGTTTAAGGGCACGACGATGTCTGCCAAGGAATACAAAGCGTTTGCGCAGGTTCGCGAGCCGTCGCGTTCAATATTTTCCAATTGTCTCAAGGCCTTCCTGGTCGGCGGAGCGATCTGCACATTTGGTCAGCTGATCCAAAACTTATATATGACGTACCTCAAAATGTCGGAAACGCAAGCTGGCAACCCGACGGTGGCGACGTTAATCCTGATCTCCGTCATCCTGACCAGTCTGGGCGTCTATGACAAGCTGGCCCAATGGGCGGGAGCGGGCTCGGCGGTGCCGGTCACCGGCTTTGCCAACTCGATGTGCTCGGCGGCTCTGGAGTACCGCAGCGAAGGACTGGTGCTCGGCGTCGGCGGCAATATGTTCAAGCTGGCGGGTTCGGTCATCGTGTTCGGCACGGTGGCGGCGTTTTTCGTCGGAATTGCGCATCTTATCCTGGGCACGGGGGGGCAATGATCGATGCTGCGAGGCAAACAAACCTGGTGGTTTGAGAACCGTCCGGTCATTACCGGCGTCGGCACGGTTGTCGGCCCGGACGAAGGAGAGGGACCGCTTGCTGCTGATTTTGATCTTGTGCATCCGGAGTTGGATATGCAGCAGAAGAGCTGGGAAAAAGCGGAGCGGCTCCTGATGGAGCAAGCTTCGGACTTTGCGATCCAATCCTCCGGATTGCAAAAGGAGGAGCTGCAATATTATGTCGGCGGCGATCTGATGAACCAGATCATCAGCAGCAGCTTTGCCGCGCGCGATCTCGGCCTGCCGTATATCGGCGTCTTCGGCGCATGCTCGACCTCGATGGAGACGCTGGCGCTGGCGGCGCAGCTTGTCAACTCCGGCTCGGCGCATCATGTCCTGGCCGGCACATGCAGCCACAATTGCACGGTCGAGAAGCAATTCCGCTTCCCGACGGAGTACGGCTCGCAAAAGCCGCCGACGGCGCAGTATACCGTGACCGGCGCCGGCGCTGCCATCGTCTCCGAGAGCGGCCAGGGACCGGTCGTGACGAGCGCGACCATCGGCAAAATCGTCGATCTGGGCGTCACCGACCCGTTTAATATGGGCGCGGCGATGGCTCCGGCCGCCGTCGATACGATTACCCAGCATTTCAACGATACCGGCCGCACGCCGGCCGACTATGACCTGATCGTCACCGGCGACCTGGCGGGCGTTGGGCATCCGATCGCCAAGGACTTGCTGACTCGCAGCGGCGTGCCGATGGAGAAGACGGTATTCGGCGACTGCGGCCTGATGGTGTTCGACGTCTCCAAGCAGAAGGTGCAGGCAGGCGGCAGCGGCTGTGGCTGCTCGGCGGTCGTCACCTACGGGCACTTGCTGAAGCGGATCGCCAAGGGAGAGCTGCAGCGGATTTTGGTCGTAGCCACCGGAGCGCTCCTCTCGCCGTTGTCCTATCAGCAGGGCGAGACGATTCCGTGCGTCGCCCATGCTGTATCGATCGAGAGGAAGGGGTGAGAGGCGATGCAATTTTTGTGGGCGTTTCTGGTCGGCGGAGGCATCTGCGTCATCGGTCAACTGATGTTCGACGTGCTGAAGCTGACGCCGGCGCATACGATGTCGGCGCTGGTCGTTGCGGGGGCGATTATCGACGGACTGGGCTGGTATGAGCCGCTGATCGATTTCGCCGGCGCCGGCGCGACCGTGCCGATTACCAGCTTTGGCAATGCGCTGGTGCACGGCGCGCTGACCGAGCTGCACGACAGCGGCTGGATCGGCATCATTACCGGCATTTTCAAGGTAACGAGCGCGGGCATTTCAGCCGCGATCATTTTCTCGTTTTTGGCGGCGCTCATCGTCCGTCCCAAAGGCTAGCCGCCGCTGGCGGATTACGCTTGGATCGCAAGCATAGAGCAGAAATGGAGGTTCCCTGTGGGATCCTCCAATTTTTTTTGGAATTTCAATGATTGGATTATCGCCCGCCGTTCCTGTAAAATAGATTCAAAATGTCTTTATTTTTATACATATCTCGCGAGCTGGAGAACGTTTCGCTTATTCCGCCCGAGATTTTCTGCTCCATGAACGTTTATTATCCGGGAGGGATCGGCATGGACCATACTAATACAGATATGCAGCTTTGCTCTATTATTCGACAAAATTTGGAATCCTGTATCCTGGGTAAAAGCCAAGAGATCGGCTTACTGATGACAGCCCTGCTGGCCGGGGGCCATGTTCTGCTCGAGGATGTGCCAGGTACGGGCAAAACCCAGCTTGTCAAAGCGCTGGCTCGTTCGATAGGCGGCCAGTTCCGCCGCATTCAGTGCAATCCGGACTTATTGCCGACCGATATTACGGGCGTTTCCATTTTCCATCCGCGCGATGAGAAATTTATTTTTCGGCCGGGGCCGGTCATGGCCAATATCCTGCTCGCCGACGAGATCAACCGGGCGACGACCAAGACCCAATCCGCGTTGCTTGAAGTAATGGAGGAACGCAGAGTGAGCGTGGACGGCTTCAGCCACGATCTGCCGTCGCCGTTCCTGCTGTTCGCTACGCAAAATCCGATCGAGTTCGAGGGCACCTATATGCTGCCCGAGGCGCAGCTCGACCGCTTCATGATCAAGCTGACGCTCGGTTATCCGGACGAGGCGACCGAACTGCAGATGGTGCTGAGCCATCAGGCCGGCCAATTGCTGGATCGTCTCGAGCAGGTGGCGGAGGTGGAGGATATCCTGCGCATCCAGGAGCGCGTCCGCCTGGTCCATATCGACGAGGCGCTCGGCGACTACCTGATCCGCATCGTGCGCGGCACCAGGGAGCATGCCGGCATCCTGCTCGGCGCCAGCCCGCGCGCCGCGATCTCGCTGCTCGGCGCAGTTAAAGCGCACGCCTTCCTGGACGGTCGCGACTATGTGCTGCCCGACGATATCAAGCAGCTGGCGCAGCCGGTGCTTGGCCATCGCCTCATGCTCCATACCGAGGCCAGGATGAGCGGCTTGTCTGCTGCGGACATCATAGCCGAGGTCGTGCAGCAGACGAAGGTGCCGATCCGGCTGGAGCGCTAGGATGGACATCTTCAAAGCCAAAGGGTCCCGCTGGTGGCTGGTGGCCTCGGTGTATGTTAGCTGTGCGCTCTACTTGCTGTTTCAAGGCGGCAAAACCTCCTTTATGTTATTCATGATCGTCAATGTCCTGCTGCTGTATCTCATACTCGGCCGCTGGAGCGGCGTCGCCCGCATCCACGGCACGCGCAAGCTGCAGCACAAGGGCGGCGGCGAGTCGCTGCCCGCAGGCTCGCGTCTGGAGGTGCAGCTGCAGCTCCGCGTACCTGGCGTCTGGCCGATCCCGTATGTGATGGTTCGGGAGCGTCTGGTCCGGGAGGGACACGGCGAGATGCCCTTCGAGATTCCGTTCGTCCCCGATATTCGACGCAGCGGCGAGATTTCGTATTTGACGCCGCCGCTGTCCAGAGGTCATTACCGGTTTGCCCCGACCGTATGCTCCACCTGGGACATCTTTGGTCTTTTCGAGCATAACGGTCAGTTTCATTCGGCAGGCGATTTCCGCGTGCTGCCGCAGACGATCGACATTCGCTACTGGCGTCAGCTCAACCGGGGCATGAAGGGCCCATTCTCGCATGCGGCCTCCTCGCGGTCGGCCAAGGAGACGACGCAGCTTAACGGCGTCCGCGAATATCATCATGGCGATCGGCTGTCGCGCGTTCATTGGAACGCGACAGCCAAGACCGGTCAGTGGAAGTCCAAGGAATTCGAGCGCGAAGCCTTGCCGCGGACGGTAGTTGTGCTCGACCGGCACGTGGAGGCCTATACGCAGCCGGACCGCTTCGAGCTAGCGGTCTCGGTCGCCGCTTCGTTATTCGAGCATGGGCTGCGCCGCGAGACGGCGATGGGACTCGTCTCGGTCGGCGAGAGCGCCGAGGGCTATGTGCCGCGCGCGACGCCGGCGCAGCGCAAGTCGGTCATGAGTCATCTGGTCGGCGTCGCCGCAGACAGTCCGCTGCCGCTCTATGCCGCGCTCAAGCAGGCAGGGTCGTTGCTCTCGCCGGGGTCGTTCGCCGTAGTGATCACGCCGCAGGGTGGGGAAGAGACGATCAAGACGATGCAATGGCTCGAGCGTACGGGCCTTGTGCCTTGTCTGATCCACATTGCCGACGATGAAGGACCGCTGCTCTCGCAGGACGAACCATGGCAGCGGCTCATCCGCAGCAGGGGATGGCCGTTCTACGCCGTCCGCCATCTGCAGGAGCTGCCCGGCAAGCTGGAAGGAGGCGGCGCTAGTGCGATTGGCTCGTGATTGGCTGCGTTCGATCGTCGATCATTGGTATGAACGGCTGTCCTTTGTTTTTGTAGCGGTGCTGATCTGGCAGGTGCTCGGCACGCTGGAGGGCTACTGGTGGGAGGAGACGTATGCGATCGTCGGGCTGACGCTGATCGCTACCGCCGTCGTCGAGCTTCTCGTGCCAGGCCGACGCTTGTACCGAGGGATCGTCCAGCTCGGTCTGATCACCGCCCTGACCTTGCAGTTCACCAACTTTCGCTGGCTTGGCTTTGTCGATGCTCCGCCGTCCTCGAGAGAGTGGGCGTTCTGGCTGGAGGCGCATGCGTCTCAGGTTCATCCGTTTTTGTGGATCGTGCTGGGCGTATGGCTGTTTTACTCGCTAGCCGGACAATGGGCGTCCTCTCGCTCGCATGTCGTGCTGGTCATCGCCGGCTGCATGCTGACGCTGCTGATTGCCGATTCGTTCACGCCTATCGTCCTGTGGGACAAGGTCGCCTGGACGATTTTCATCGGCTTGCTCTGGCTCGTCGCGGAGCATTTCTCCAAGTTCCAGGCCAAGCATCCCGAGAGCTGGCGGCATCTGATCGAATATCCTGCCGCACTCATCCTGCCGAGCCTGCTCGTCCTGTCTCTCGTCATGGCCTCCGGACTGTTCGTGCCCAATATCGCGCCTGTCCTGAAGGACCCGTATACGATCTGGCGAGAATCTCGCGGCGAGACGGTGCCTTCCTTCGTAGGGGACAAAGGTCCGGTGTCGGCCTCGAGCAATGCCGGCGACAGCCGCTCCGGCTATAGCCGCAACGACGAGGCGCTTGGCGGCGGCTTCCAATTCGACTATTCGTCGGTGATGACGGTGGACACGAATCGCAAGAGCTACTGGCGCGGCGAGACGAAGGCCGAATATACCGGCGAAGGCTGGGTAGACGCGCCTGGCGAGCGTCGCGAAGGCTCGATGATCGGCATCGTCAGCGGAGAGCAGCTGCCGGTCGAGGATGGGCCGACGGGCGACGTCGAGACGGTCGAGGTAACGCAGGTGTTCACGATGATCCGCGAGGAGCCGCTGCCGGTGCTGTTCGGCGGCGCGCCGATCTCGTCGCTCGTCTCGATGGCGGACGAGGAGGAGCAGCCGTTCCCGATCCCGGGACGAGTATCGTGGCTGCCGAGCTCCTGGGAGCTGCATTGGCCGACTCAGAATGCGCCGGTCGATTACCCGGCGAGCTACACGCTCACCTCGAAGATGGCGGTGCTCGACGAGGAAGGCTTGCGCGCCGCATCAACCGACCTCGGCAACAGTCAAAAAAACGCGATGTATCTCCAGGTGCCCGACACGGTGCCGCAGCGCGTCTATGAGTTGGTCGAGCAAATAACGGCCGAGGCCCAGACGCCTTACGATAAGGTGAAGGCGATCGAGACGTATTTGCGGGACAATTATATTTACACCAATACGCCCGATCTCGCCAAACGCCAGAGCGCCGATTTCGTCGATGCCTTTTTGTTCGAGGTGCTCGAAGGCTATTGCGACTACTACTCGACGGCGATGGCGGTCCTGACGCGGATAGAGGGTATCCCGACACGCTGGGTCAAGGGCTACGCGCCAGGCATCATCTCCGGCATCCCGGACTTCGATATGGGCATGCCGCCGGAGATGGCGCTGAACACTGACGGCGCAGGCACTTATACCGTGCGCAATGCCGACGCCCACTCCTGGGTAGAAGTGTACTTCGAAGGCTATGGCTGGATCCCGTTCGAGCCGACCTCAGGCTTTGCTTATCCATATGCGGTCGCCGAGGAGACGCCAGATGTATCCGTCCCTGAGACTACGCCGACGGAGACGCCCACCGTTCAGCCGGAGCCGGTCAAGTCCAGCCCCTTGCCGCTGATCGGCGCGATCGGCGTCGTCCTCGTCGGCCTCGCGCTGCTGTGGCTGCGCCGCCGTCAGATTGTCGAGGCGATGATCAAGTTCCGCTTCCGCTCTTATACGGCTAACCAGCGCATCATCTGGGAGACGGAGAAGCTGCTGCGTCATTGCCGCCGCAACGGACTCGAGTATAGCGAGCATGAGACGCTGCGCGAGGCCGTCGCTGTCTGGTCCGAGCGTCGGCGCTTCCTGCGGGACGACTTCCATGAGGTGCTGCTGCAGTTCGAGAAGGCCAAGTACAGCGGTCTGGAAGCCTCCGAAGCCGAGGCAGAGCAGCTCGTCGCCAAAGTCAAATCAATCAAGGAACGACTCTGATGTCCGCCGCCGGAGGCCCTGCTCGCGCAGCAGGCGCCTCCGGCGGTTTGGTTTGTGTCGGCGCCGGCCAAACCTGCTTTGCAACAAAATCGCCTTCTATGGTATAGTTTTCCCAAGGTTGAACTAGAGGTATGGAAATAAGGGAGTCGAAGCTATGTTTACACGGCTATTGCCGAACACGATCGTCAAAACGATCTATGATATCGATCTGCACAAGCTAAAAGAAGAAGGCATCCGCGGCATTATTACCGATCTCGACAATACACTGGTCGGCGCCCGCGATCCGATCGCCACACCGGAGCTCGTCGCCTGGCTGGATGTTGTCCGCGACTTGGGCTTCCGCGTCGTCATCGTCTCCAACAACAATCGGACGCGCGTCTCGAAGTTTTGCGATCCGCTCCAGATTCCGTTCATCCACGCGGCGCGCAAGCCGGCCAACCGATCCTTCCGTCGCGCGCTTGGCGTTCTTGAGCTGGAAGCGGCGTCCACCGTCGTCATCGGCGATCAGATGCTCACCGATGTGCTCGGCGGACGGCGGATGGGGCTGCATACGATCCTCGTGACGCCGATCGCTCCGAGCGACGAGGGCTGGACGACGCGCATTAATCGCACGATCGAGCGGATCGCCCTGGCGCGCTTGCGCAAAAAAGGACTGTGGCCCAAGGAGGACAAGAAGTGAGCGAGCAACAGAGAGAGAAGTCCGGCTATTGCGCGGGCTGTGGAGTGAAGCTGCAGACGGAGGACCAGGAGCGTCCCGGCTATCTGCCGGAGGCTGCGCTGTCCCGGGAGCCGGTCATCTGCCAGCGATGCTTCCGCATCAAAAATTACAACGACGCCGCGAGCGTGACCATCAACCAGGACGACTTCCTGCGTCTGCTGAGCGGCATCGCGGCCACGAACAGTCTCGTCGTACATATCGTCGATCTGTTCGACTTTGAGGGCAGTCTCATCTCGGGACTGCAGCGCTTCGTAGGCGCCAATCCGGTGCTGCTCGTCGTCAACAAGGTCGACCTGCTGCCCAAGGTGACGAACATGAACCGGCTCCGCAACTGGGTGCAGCAGCAAGCGAAGGCGCACGGGCTGCGCACAGTCGACGTGCTGCTCTGCAGCGCCAAGCGCAATCTCGGCTTCGAGCGCGTCATCGAGGCGCTGGAGCGGCATCGCGACGGGCGCGACGTGTACGTCGTCGGAGCGACCAATGTCGGCAAATCGACGCTCATCAACCGGCTGATCCGCGATTACAGCGATCTGGACCGCGAGCTGACGACGTCGCGCTATCCCGGCACAACGCTGGACGCCGTGCGGATCCCGCTCGAGGACGGTCGCGCGATCATCGACACCCCGGGCATCGTCTACCCGAGTCGTCTGACCGAGCTGGTGCCCAAGTCGGTGCTGCAGACGATCTTGCCGGAGCATACGCTGAAGCCGCTGGTGTATCAGCTGAATGAGCGGCAGACGTTGTTTTTTGGCGCATTGGCGCGCTTCGACTTCGTACAGGGGGAGCGCCAGTCGTTCACCGTCTATATCGCTCCTGGCGTGAAGCCGCATCGCACGAAGCTGGAGCGCGCGGACGAGCTGTACCGGGAGCATGCGGGCACGCTGCTTGCGCCGCCATCCGCAGAGCAGCTCGGCGAGCTGCCGGAGTGGACGCGCCATTCGCTGCGGATCCCGCGCGAGGCGCGGCTCGATATTTTCATCTCCGGGCTGGGCTGGATCCAGGCGAACGGCAAGAGCGGCGCGCTCGTCGACGTCTACGCCCCCAAGGGCGTCAAGGTGCTGCTGCGCGACGCGCTCATCTAGCCCCAGCGCGCGTGCAGGAGCATCACGGCATGACCCCGTAGAGGGGAACGTACGGGAGAAAAGGAGCTTGCTAGCATGACAATCGCGTTAATCGACAGCCAGACGGCGTTGTACGGCGTCATCGGCGATCCGGTGGGGCATTCCAAGTCGCCGGTCATGATGAACCGCGCCTTCGCCGAGACTGGCGTTAACGGCGCTTATATGGCATTTCATATTGCGCCTGCCCGCCTGGGGGACTTCATCCTCGGCGTGCGGGCGATGGGGGTCCGCGGCGTTAATGTGACGATCCCGCACAAGCAGGAGGTCATCCCGTTCCTGGACGCGATCGACGCCAGCGCCGAGGCGATCGGCGCCGTCAATACGATCGTCAACCGGGAGGGACATCTGACCGGCTACAATACCGATGGCATCGGGTATGTGCGCTCGCTCAAGGAAGAGGCCGTCCCATCGCTGGCGGGCAAGACGATCCTGCTGCTCGGAGCGGGCGGCGCGGCGCGCGGCATCGTCCATGCGCTGGTGCGCGAGCAGCCGGCGCGCATCGTCATCAGCAACCGGACGCCAGACAAGGCGCGAATGCTCGCTGCGGCTTATGAGGACCAGAGCGAGCTGCTGCCGATCGCACAGAGCGAGCTGTCTCGCTGGTGCGGCGAGGCGGATGTCATCATCAATACGACCTCGATCGGCATGCATCCGCTCGTCGACGCTCTGCCGATGGACCCGGACTGGCTGCGCCCCGGCACGGTCGTCAGCGATCTGATCTACAATCCGCTCAAGACGGCGCTGCTGAAGGAAGCGGAGGCCAAGGGCTGCATCAGCCATGGCGGCCTCGGCATGTTCATCTATCAAGGGGCCTATGCCTTCGAATACTGGACCGGCAAGCCGGCCCCCGCCGCCGCGATGCGCGAGAGCGTGCTGGCTGCGCTGGGCCAGGCCTAAGGAGACGCCTGTATCACTACTATTCAGAAGAAAGAAGGAACCATCCGCATGCTGACAGGCAAACAAAAACGCCACTTGCGCTCGCTCGCCCATCACCTGACGCCGATCTTCCAGGTCGGCAAAGGCGGCACCAACGAGCATTTGATCCGCCATATCGAGGAGGCGATCGAGACGCGCGAGCTGATGAAAATCTCGGTGCTCAACAACTGCGACGAGGACCCGCGCGCCATCGGCGCCGAGCTGGCCGCCGGCGCAGGCGCCGAGCTGGTGCAGGTGATCGGCAAGACGATCGTGCTGTACAAGGAGTCCAAGGACCACAAAACGATCGAGCTGCCGAAGGCTCCGCGATAGGGAACGGCGCGCTGCGTCGTACTAGCGAAAGCAAATTGCGCTGGCGGACCAGGCTTGTCTGCGGGTCGCCAGCGAACGACTAGATAGAGGAGTGTGAAGTATGATTCAGGTTGGGCTCATGGGCGGCACCTTTGACCCGATTCATCTCGGGCATCTGCTCGCCGCCGAGTCGGCCCGCGAGGCTTGCGGACTGGACGAGGTATGGTTTATCCCCGCAGCCACGCCGCCGCTCAAGGACCATGCTCCGCGCGCAACGGCCGAGGAACGGCTGGAGATGGTGTACCGGGGGATTGATTTTCAACCCCACTTCCGGGCGATGGCGCTGGAGCTGGAGCGAGGCGGCACCTCCTATACGATCGACACGGTGCAGGCGCTTCGCGAGGCTTACCCGGGACGGGAGTTCTCCTTCATCCTGGGAGCAGACCGGGTCAATGACCTGAAGGATTGGCACCGGATCGAGGAGCTGGCGGAGCTGATCTCCTTTATCGCGGTCGAGCGACCGGGAGCGACGATGGATACGAGCCAACTGCCGGCAGCGGTGCGCGAGCGCGTGAGGCGCTGCGAGATGCCGCTGATCGATATTTCTTCGACGGATATCCGGGCCCGCCGCGGCGATGGCCGCTCGATCCGTTTTCTGGTACCGGACAAAGTGTATCAATTCATACGCAGGAATGAACTCTATGGATCGTAAGGCATTGGCGGCAGCCGTACAAGCCCAGATGCCGGCGAAGCGCTGGGCGCATACGCAGGGCGTCATGCAGACAGCGGTGGAGCTGGCCCGGCGCTACGGGGGCGACTCGGACCGCGCCGAGCTGGCCGCTCTCGTACATGATGTCGCCAAGTACTGGCCGGTCGACAAGATGGCGGAGGCGATCCGCGAAGAGGGAAGTTATACGGAGGTGCTGGGTCACGACAAGGAGCTGTGGCACGCCTATGCGGGCGCGTATGCGGCTAGTCGCGATTACGGCATCTCCGACCCGGAGGTGCTGGAGGCGATCCGTTACCATACGTCTGGTCGACCGGGGATGTCGCAGCTTGAGAAGATCGTCTGGCTGGCCGATCTGATCGAGCCTGGTCGCAACTTCCCGCTCGTCGGGCAGATCCGGGAGCTGGCCGAGCAAAGTCTGGAGCGGGCGATCCTCGCCGGCTTGGACATGACGATCCTGTTCCTCATCGAAAAAGGCAAGCGCATCTATCCCCTAACGTTGCTGGCACGCAACGATCTTATACTCAAGGAGGCTGAGGCATGACAATGACATCTGAACAACTGATGCATATCGCGGTATCCGCCGCAGAAGAAAAAAAGGCCAATCGTCTGGTCGCCCTTAATCTGACCGGCATCTCGCTGGTGGCCGACTATTTCGTCATCTGCCACGGCAACTCGGACATCCAGGTCCAGTCGATCGCAACGGAGGTCCGCAAGCAGGTCGAAGCCCGCGGCGGCATGATCCGCGGCATCGAGGGCATGGACTCGGCGCGGTGGGTGCTGATGGATCTTGGCGACGTCGTCGTCCATATCTTCCATCGCGACGAGCGTGACTATTACAATATCGAGCGGCTCTGGTCAGACGCCAAGGTCGTGGAATTCGCATGACGCTAACGGCAGGGTTGACCCAGCAGCTGATCGTCGTGCGCGAGGCTTCGCCCAGCGGCTATTATCTGACGGACGAGCCCGGCGGTCGCGAGGTGCTGCTGCCCTATGCCGAGATCGTCGGCAACCGGCCGCAGCCTGGCGATACGGTCGAAGCGTACGTTTATTTTGACTCGGAGGATCGGATCGTCGCAACGACGCGGCGGCCGCTCATCCAGCTGGGCGAGCTGAAGCGGCTGAAGGTCGCGGACATCCATGCCCGCCTCGGCTGCTTCCTGGAGATCGGCCTCGGCCGGCAGCTGCTGCTGCCGATCTCCGAGCTCCCGGAGCTGCGGGAGTATCGGCCGGTGGTAGGCGACGAAGTGTTCGTCACGCTGGCGCATGACCGGACCGGGCGTCTGGTCGCCAAGCTCGCGGGCGAGCGGGAGCTTGCGCCGCTCACCTTTGCAGCGCCTGAGAGCTGGCGCAATCAGACGATTGAGGGCTGGGTGACCAAGACGCTGCAGATCGGCTCGTTTGTGCTGATCGACGGCGGCGTTATCGGCTTCGGCGCTTACGGCTTCATCCCGGCGGCCGAGCGGACGCGCGCGCTCCGTCTGGGCGAACGGGTCGAGGCGCGCGTCGCCTTCATCCGCGAGGATGGCCGGGTCAACCTGGCGATGACGCCGCTCAAGCAGGTCGGCCGCATGCTCGACGCCGATCGCATCCTGGCGTTCCTGCAGGAGCGCCCGCGCGGCGCGATGCCTTACTCCGACGAGACGCCTGCCGATATTATCAAGCAGCGCTTCGGCATTAGCAAGGCCGCCTTCAAGCGGGCGCTCGGCAAGCTGATGAGAGACCGTCTGATCCGTCAGGAGGGGAGCTGGACCTATCTGGTCGAGCAGTCCGGCGAGTCGCAGCAGACCGAAGAGACGGCGAGCGGAGCCGAGCCTGGCGACGAGCGCTCGTCCGCCGATTAAACAGGTGCGTGTAACGGCGGCAGCCGTTGCAGCGTGGCAGGAGGTAACATGCGAGCCTATCGACAATTTGCGTCGGTCTACGACCGGCTAATGGAAGATATGCCTTACCCGGAGTGGCTCGGCTTCATGCGCCAGTGCTGGGACCGCTACGGCGTGCCGCGCTCGGTCGTCGATCTCGGCTGCGGCACGGGCAGCCTGTCCATCCCGCTGGCGAGGTCCGGCTTCGAGGTGTATGGACTGGACCTGTCCTCCGATATGCTGACCGTCGCCCGCAGCAAGTGGGAGGAGACGCCGGCGGAGGCGCTGCGGCAGCGCGGCTCGATCCGTTGGCTGCAGCAGGATATGCGGGAGTGGGAGCTGGCGGAGCCGGTCGACGCCTGCATCTCCTTTTGCGACTGTCTCAACTATCTGACCGAGCCCGAGGATGTCGAGGCGGCGCTGCGGGCGACCTGGCGCGGGCTGAAGGACGGCGGTGTCTTCCTGTTCGACGTCCACGCCCCGGCTCAGCTGCTGCGCTATGCCGAGGAGCAGCCCTTCACGCTCGACGAGCGGGACATCGCCTACATCTGGACGAGCGATTATGATGCAGAGCGCAGCGAGATCGAGCATCAGCTGACGATCTTCGCGCGCGTCGAGCGCTCCGGCGAGCGGTTGTCCCAGCCTCTCTTCCAGCGGATCGAGGAGGTCCATGTGCAGCGCGCCTACGACGCTGGGTGGTTGACCGCTGCGCTCCGTCGCGCGGGCTTTTCGCGGGTCGAGGCGTTCGCCGATTTCCGGCTGGAGCCGCCGACGCCGGACAGCGAGCGACTGTTCTTCGCTGCGGTGAAGTGAGCATCATGCTTGACAGCGGCGAGGCCCTTGATTAAAATATAGGGAAAGTTATCCCATAGCTGAAGGCAAGGAAGAGGAGCAGTAATGCGGGAACCGGATCAGAGAGTCGGCGTAAGGGTGCGAGCCGAACCGGAGGAAGGCATGAACTCGCCTTGGAGCCAGCAGGATCGCGCGGTAGTAGCGCGTGAGAGCCGTCTTAGTCCGCGATAAGGACCTACAAGTGAGCAACGGGCAAAGCATGCCCGGGGCTAACTAGGGTGGTACCACGGGAGTCAAACTCTCGTCCCTAGCCGATGCGCTAGGGGCGAGAGTTTTTATTTTGCATTCAGGAGGCCTACGAGTATGACCGAAGAAAGAGGGGCGCAAGCGACCTATCAACCGCTGAAAATCGAGCCGAAATGGCAGCAATACTGGGATGAGCATCAGACATTCAAGACGACCGAGGACCCGGCAAAGCCGAAGTTCTACGCGCTCGATATGTTCCCGTATCCATCCGGGGCAGGTCTGCATGTCGGCCACCCGGAAGGCTATACCGCAACCGACATCATCTCCCGCTACAAGCGGATGAGAGGGTACAATGTCCTGCACCCGATGGGCTGGGACGCCTTCGGTCTGCCGGCCGAGCAGCACGCGCTCGATACCGGTCGCCATCCACGCGACATTACGTTCGTCAATATCGACAACTTCCGTCGTCAGATCAAGTCGCTTGGCTTCTCCTACGACTGGGACCGCGAGATCAGTACGACCGACCCGGATTACTACAAGTGGACGCAGTGGATCTTCATCCAGCTCTACAATAAGGGACTGGCATATGTAGCCGAGGTGCCGGTCAACTGGTGTCCGGCGCTGGGTACGGTGTTGGCCAATGAAGAGGTCATCGACGGACTGAGCGAGCGCGGCAACCATCCGGTCATCCGCAAGCCGATGCGTCAGTGGATGCTGCGGATTACAGCCTATGCCGAGCGGTTGCTGGAGGATCTGGAGGAGCTGGACTGGGCGGAGAGCATCAAGGATATGCAGCGCAACTGGATCGGCAAGTCCAAGGGCGCCGAGGTGACCTTTGCGATCGACGGTCACGACGCCGCGCTGGAGGTATTCACGACACGGCCCGACACGCTGTTCGGAGCGACCTACTGCGTCCTGGCGCCGGAGCATGAGCTGGTCGGCCGGATCACGACGTCCGAGCAGGCGGAGGCGGTCCGAGCTTATCAGGACAAGGCCGCGCGCAAGAGCGATCTGGAGCGGACGGACCTGGCCAAGGAGAAAAGCGGCGTCTTCACCGGCGCTTATGCGATCAACCCGGTAAGCGGCGAGAAGCTGCCGATCTGGATCGCCGACTACGTGCTGGCAGGCTACGGTACGGGCGCGATCATGGCGGTGCCGGGCCACGACCAGCGCGACTGGGAGTTCGCACGGCAGTACGAACTGCCGATCATCGAGGTCGTGCAGGGCGGAGATATTGGTCAGGAAGCCTACAGCGGCGACGGTCCGCATGTGAACTCCGGACTGCTGGACGGCTTGAACAACGAAGAGGCCATCGCGGCGATGACCAAATGGCTGGAGGCGGAAGGCAAAGGCAAGGGCAAGGTGACGTACAGGCTGCGCGACTGGCTGTTCAGCCGTCAGCGCTACTGGGGCGAGCCGATCCCGATCCTCCATCTGGAGGACGGCACGATGAAGCCTGTCCCTGAGTCGGAGCTGCCGCTGCTGCTGCCGGATGTCGATCAGATCACGCCGTCGGGCACCGGCGAATCGCCGCTGGCCGTCGTCACCGACTGGGTCGAGACGATCGATCCCGAGACCGGGATGAAGGCGCGCCGCGAGACCAACACAATGCCGCAATGGGCGGGCAGCTGCTGGTATTACCTGCGGTTCATCGATCCGCACAACAGCGAGGAGCTCTGCTCCAAGGAGAAGCAGCAGCAATGGCTGCCGGTCGACCTGTATATCGGCGGCGCCGAGCATGCGGTGCTGCATCTGCTCTACGCGCGCTTCTGGCACAAGGTGCTCTACGATCTGGGCGTCGTCTCGACCAAGGAGCCGTTCCAGAAACTGGTCAACCAGGGGATGATCCTCGGCACGAATAACGAGAAGATGAGCAAATCGCGCGGCAACGTCATCAATCCTGACGACATCGTCGGCGAATACGGCGCGGACACGCTGCGCATGTACGAGATGTTCATGGGACCGCTGGAGGCGACCAAGCCGTGGAATACAAATGGCGTAGACGGCTCGTATCGCTTCCTGAGCCGGGTGTGGAGATTGTTCATCGCGGAGGACGGCAGCCTGACGAGCAAGCTGACGGACGGCGAGGGCAGCGAAGCCTTCAAGCGGGTATGGCATCGGACGATCAAGAAGGTAACCGAGGACTTCGAGCATCTGCGCTTTAATACGGCGATCAGCCAGTTGATGATCTTCGTCAACGAAGCCTACAAGACCGACGAGCTGCCGAAGGAAGCGCTCAAGCAATTCCTGCAGCTGCTGTCGCCGCTGGCGCCGCATATCGCAGAGGAGCTGTGGAGCCGGATGGGCGGCGCCGAGTCGATTACCTACACGGCATGGCCGCAATTCGACGAGGCTTGGACGGTCGACCAGGAGGTCGAGATCGTCGTCCAGGTGAACGGCAAAATCGTCGAACGGATCGCGATCGCGGCCGGACTCGACGAGGCGGAGATGGAGCGGATCGCCAAGGAGCAGCCCAAGGTGCAGGAGGCGATCGGCGGCAAGACGATCCGCAAGGTAATCGCCGTCAAGGGCAAGCTGGTCAACATCGTAGCGCCGAACTAATGGATCAAAAACGAGACGCCGACCTTCTCGACGTCCTCGTAAAACTTGGCGTGCGTCGTCCGGATTAGCCGGTTGAAGGTGCCGTCCAGCTCGTGGTTGAGCAGTCGGATCGCCTCGGCGGTGATGCCCCCGGGCACCGATACCCTCGATTGCAGCTGCTCCGGACTGAGGCCGCCTTCGGTGAGCAGCTTGCCGGTGCCGAGCAGCATCTGGCTGGCGAGCGCTGTCGCGTCGTCCGTGTCGATGCCCGTCTCCTGGACAGCCGCTTCGACGAAGCGCTGCAGCAGACAGGCAAAAAAAGCCGGACCGCAGCTCGATATATCCGACACGACGCGCGTATACTTCTCTTCGATGCAGAGCGGCTCGCTAATATGCGAGAGCAGGCTTTCGAGGCGGTCCCGGTCCTCGGGGCGGACCCGGCTGCCGTAGATGCAAAGGGATGCGCCGCTGCACACATAATTTGTTATACTCGGGATGACCTTGGCGACCTTGCAAGGCAACCATTCCTCCAATTGGGCCAGAAGCACTGGACTCGTGATCGATATGATCAACGTTTCCGGCTGCACGCTGGCCTTTATGTCGTCGATGACATGCTTGAAATCGAGCGGTTTGATGCACAAAAAGACGAGGTCGCTGCCGCGCACTGCCTCCGCGTTGGAAGGAACGGCGCGAAGTCCCGGATAGGAAGCCGCCAGCCGTTCGGTTTTGGCCAGGGTGCGGCTGCTTGCCGTAATCTGCCCGGGATTCATCGCGCCCGAGCGGATGAACGATTCGATCAACAAGCTTCCCATGCTTCCTGTGCCGATAAATCCGACTTTCATCTTAGAATCCCTCCTTGCGTTCGTGACGTGAGCATGCGCATTGGGACAAGATGTCGAGCGCATGACAGTTTTATTAACCATATGCGCGGTGGCTCGACCGACATGACATAATTCGCTGAGGAAGGAGAATGAAATGATGAAATCGCTCCATAAGAAGGAAAAACAAATCGCCGTGCTGCTGCTGGCTGCCAGTGCGCTCCTGCTGATCCTGGCGCTGACGGCGCCTCAGAAGGACGATTCGCCGCAGTGGCTCAAGCTGGAGAGCGGGCTGCCGGCTGCCTCGCTCGCCCCGGCAACCGTCGGCCCATCGGCCGCCACTCCGTCAGTCGACGGCCCAACAACTGTCGACTCGTCTGACGGGGGGACGTCTGTCGAACCGTCAACGTCAACGTCGACGACCCAACAGCCGCCGCAGCCCTCAGACGCAGGCCCATCGGCCGGATCCGTCGACCCGTCCGAACCGGCAGGCGCATCCGCCGCTCCGTTAGGACAGGGGCCCGTCGAGCCCGCCGGACAGCCTGCCGCCGGATCGGCCGAGCCGCCCGCCGCTCTCGACAGCGCTGCGGCATCAGGGCTGATCGACATCAACCGCGCATCGGCGGAGCAGCTCGACAGCTTGCCTGGTATCGGACCAGCCAAGGCGCAAGCGATCATCGCCGATCGCGAGCAGCACGGATTGTTCCGCTCAGTCGACGAGCTGACGCGGGTGAGGGGGATCGGCGACAAGATGCTGGAGAAGCTTAAGCCCTACGCGACGGCGCTGCCTTGAGCGTGGTTGAGCGACGCCTGCTTCTTACGACAAAGGTCGGGATTGTCGATTATCCGGGAATATGCGACAATAGAAGCTGAAAGGAAGCGGTGTCTTTACACAGGGAGCTGCTATTCTTGGCCTGTACTTTATATAATCCGCCAAAACGGCAAGGAGGAACAAGGAATGAGCGAAGAGCGCAAATTCACATTGGACACACTATCGGTGCATGGAGGCCAGGAGATCGACCCGACGACGATGTCTCGCGCCGTGCCGATCTACCAGACGACCTCGTACGGCTTCCGCGATACGGAGCATGCGGCGAATCTGTTCGGACTGAAGGAATTCGGCAACATCTACACCCGGATCATGAACCCGACAACGGATGTGCTCGAGAAGAGAGTCGCCGAGCTGGAGGGCGGCGCTGCCGCGCTCGCGGTTGCATCGGGACAAGCTGCGATTACATATGCTATCCTGAACATCGCCGGCGCCGGCGATGAGATCGTCTCCGCGTCGAGCCTCTATGGCGGCACGTACAATCTGTTCGCCGTGACGCTGCCGAAGCTCGGCATCAACGTCAAGTTCGTCGATCCGTCCGATCCGGAGAACTTCCGCGGCGCGATTACCGACAAGACCAAAGCCGTATTCGCCGAGACGATCGGCAATCCGAAGGGCGATATTATCGACCTCGAGGCTGTCGCGGCGATCGCCCACGAGAACGGCGTGCCGCTGATCGTCGACAATACGTTCCCGAGCCCTTATCTGTGCCGGCCGATCGAGCATGGCGCAGACATCGTGGTGCATTCGGCGACCAAGTTCATCGGCGGCCATGGCACCTCGATCGGCGGCATTATTGTCGACGGCGGCAAATTCGACTGGGCAGCCAGCGACAAATACCCGGGCCTGACCGAGCCGGACCCGAGCTACAACGGCGTTGTCTATACCCAGGCTGTTGGCCCGATCGCTTACATCATCAAAGCCCGCGTACAATTGCTGCGTGATATGGGCGCGGCGCTATCGCCGTTTAACGCCTTCTTGCTGCTGCAAGGTCTGGAGACGCTGCATCTGCGGATGGAGCGCCATAGCTCCAATGCGCTGGCCGTCGCTCAGTTCCTCGAAGGCCATGATGCGGTAGAGTGGGTCAGCTACGCCGGCCTGCCAAGCCACGACTCCTACGACCGGGCGCAGAAGTATTTGCCGGACGGGCAGGGAGCGATCCTCACCTTTGGCGTCAAGGGCGGTCTGGAGGCGGGCAAAAAGCTGATCGGCGCCGTTCAGCTATTCTCCCATCTGGCCAACGTCGGCGACTCCAAGTCGTTGATCATCCATCCGGCCAGCACGACGCATCAACAGCTGGACGAGGCAGCGCAAGTATCGGCAGGCGTATCGCCGGGCATGATCCGTCTTTCGATCGGCACCGAGGGGATCGAGGATATTCTGCATGATCTGGATCAAGCGCTCCGCGTCAGCCAATCCTAAGTAACGCAAGGGGCCGCGCGAGCGTCAGCAAGAGAAAGGAAGGCCGTAATATGTCAACACAAGACGCTGTGCGCAAGGATTGGGACACGTACTTTATGGATATCGCGTATATGGTGGCTACACGCTCGCGGTGTCCGCGCCGTCACGTCGGCGCCGTGCTCGTCCAGGGCAAAAAGCTGCTCGGCACCGCCTACAATGGCGCGCCGATGGGCGTCCCCGATTGCTCCGAGGACGGCTGCATGATCGTCGAGGAGTTGGAGATGAAGCTGGTGGACGGACGCGAGGAGATGGTGCGCAAGCAGCGCTGTATCCGCACGATCCACGCCGAGCAAAATCTGCTGCTGTTCACCGACCGCATCGACCGCGAAGGCTCGACGGTGTATGTGACCGATCAGCCTTGCTGGACGTGCGCCAACATGCTCGCCAACAGCGGCATCCGCGAGATCGTCTACCATCGCGCCTATCCGAAGGACAGCGAGAAGGTGCTGCGCCTGATGGAGCTCAAGGGACTTGTGTTCCGCTGTCTGAGCGGCTACGAGCCGCCGGAGCAGACGGTAATGCCAGTCATTTCCTGAGGACGCGACCCTCGCCGAGCACGAATAGCATGGCGTTCATGTAAGAGGAAGAACCTCTTTTCGTATTTCGATACGGGAAGGGGTTCTTTTTATTTTTGGAGACAGGAGGGGATCAATATGACGCAACGACCGCTCCTATGGGTAACGGTCGCTTGGGTGGCGGGCAGCTCGGTCGCTGCCGCGCTGCCGAGCGAGGGCGTCTGGCTCGGGATGGCTGCCGCGCTGGCGGCGCTCGCAGCGCTGACGCTGATGCGCATCCTGCCATGGCGGGTCGCGGCTGTCTGTCTGACAGCCTGCGGACTCGCCGCCGGCTCGCGAGAGTGGGCGGACGCACGCAATACGACAGGGCTCGTCGAGCTGCTGGCGGCTGCAGAGGTGGATGCGCTGGCGAGCTTCCCGGTCGAGGCGGAAGGGGTGATCGTCCATCCTGTCCAGGTCGATGGCGACCGGGCGCAGCTGCGACTCGAGACGACCTGGCTGCGACTGGCGGACGCACAGGAGCCGCTGGCGCTACAAGAACGGCTGCAGGTGAGGATCAAGCTGGCAGAGGAGGCGGAGCAGCAGCTGGTCGGAGCGTGGAGGCGCGGCGATCGGCTGCATCTGCAAGGCGAGCTTAAGCTGCCTGACCAGGCCAGCAATTTCGGCGGCTTCGATTATCGCCAGTATTTGTTCAGTCAGCGCATCCACTGGCTGTTGCAGGTAGAAGGCGCTGCGGGGATCGAGCAGACAGCTGGCGCGGCTTGGAGCAAGAGCGGCTGGATGGGCAAGATCGACAGCGTAAGGGCCAATCTGGGCGCGCGGATGGCTGCGTTGTACCCGGAGCAGCAGGGCGGTTATATGAAGGGACTTGTGCTCGGCATGAGCGACAATCTCGATGCCGAGCGGTTCCAGCAGTTTTCCGAGCTTGGATTGACGCATATTCTCGCGATCTCGGGCCTTCATGTCGCTGTATTTCTCTATTGTCTGCATATGGGGCTGAAGCTCCTCCGCGTGCCGCGCGAGACCGCGATGCTGCTGCTCATCACAGCGGTACCGTTCTACGTCCTGCTGTCAGGGGCCTCACCCTCGGTCGTCCGCGCCGGCATGATGTCGATGATCGGTCTGCTGGCTGCCCGACTGGGGATGCTGAAGGACGGGCTCCATCTGCTATGCGCAGCGGCGCTGCTCATGCTGATGATCGAGCCGTACATGCTGGGCAACGTCAGCTTCCAGATGTCGGTCATCGTTACCGCCGGGCTGATCGTCGGCGTCGGCCCGCTGCGTCGGGCCTTGCCGCAGTGGCAGCGCGGCAAGGGCGTGCTCGATCTGGTAGCCGTATCGGTTGCGGCTCAGTTGGCTTCGTTTCCGCTGACGATCTACTACTTCAATCAATTCAATCTGATCTCGCTGCCGGCTAATATCCTGCTCGTCCCGTTCATCAGCTCGATCGTCATGCCGATCGGCGCGCTGTCGCTGGCGCTCACCGCCGTATGGCAGCCCGCTGCTCACCTCGCAGCCAACCTCGCCAGGCTTGGCAATGATCTGACCTTCGCGGTCACCGACCTGCTGAACCAGCCGGATGCGCTCCGTTCGATCTGGCCGACGCCGTCGCTCGGGTGGGTGCTGCTCTGGTACGCTGCCTTGCTGGCAGGCTACCGTCTACTGCCGGCCTGGCGTTCCGGCGAGTTCGGGATCGGGACGAGCGGGCTGCATCCGCAAGACGCAGAGCGGCGCGGGGCAGCGAGCTTCCGTACAGCGCTCTCGGCTAGAGCAGCGCATGGGACGAGCGTCCCGCAAGGCTCGCCTGCGCTGGCTGATCGAGCGGCAGTCGACGCCCCTACTGCTCCGCTCGATGTGTCTGCGCAGGGGCGAGCGGCAGTCGATGCGCCGACGGTTCCGCTCTCCGCGTCAGCACTGGGGACATTGGTTGTCGATAACCCGTCAGCGCCACTTGTCGCGTTCGCTACACTGCGCGCTACAGGCGTTGGGGCCTCGCAGCTCCGGCGATGGGGCGAGCGCTTGCTCCGTCATCGACTGTCGCTCCTGCGTCTCGGTCTGCTGGCAGGGGTCGTCCTCCTGTTGGGCTATGCCTATGAACCGGATCGCTTCGACAGGGCCGCCTACATCGAGATGATCGATGTCGGGCAAGGCGACGCGATCCTCATCCGCACGCCGCAAGGCCGTCATATCCTGAGCGATGGCGGCGGGACGGTGACCTTCCGCAAGCCGGGCGAGGCGTGGCGGGAACGGAGCGATCCGTACGAGGTCGGCCGCAAACTGCTCGTGCCGCTCTTGATGAAGCGCGGCGTCCAGGAGATCGATCTGCTCATCGTCAGCCATCTGGACACCGACCATATCGGCGGACTGGCGGCTGTGCTCGAGACGATCCCGGTGCGACGTCTCCTCTGGAACGGCAGCGTCAAGGATGCTCCCGAGGCGAGTCGACTGTTCGCGCTGGCGGCCGAGCGGGAGATCGAGCTGTACCCGGCTTGCGCCCCGCAGCGCTGGCAGCCCGAGCCCGATGTCAAGCTAGAGGTGCTGTGGCCGCCATCAGCAGGTTCGTTGGGCTGCGGCGGCGCTGCAACGCAGCTGCCGCATGTCGAGCAGCAAAACGACTACAGCGTCGTCGCGCATCTCGAGCTTTATGGCTATAGCCTGCTGCTGTCCGGCGATCTCGGCGCTACGGGTGAGCGTCTGGTGCTAGAGCGCCTGTCCGATCGGGTAGAGCCGCTACGCGCCGATGCGCTGAAGGTTGGACATCATGGCAGCCGCACCTCGACGACAGAGGCATGGCTGCGCTATTGGCAACCGTCGACGGCGCTCATCCCGGTCGGCCGGTACAACTGGTACGGCCATCCGCATCCGCTCGTTATCGAACGGCTCGCGGACTACGGAGTCCGGGTGCTCCGCACCGACCGCGATGGCGGCATCATGCTGCGGATCACCGGGCAATCGACCCTGCACGCGACGCGACGAGCCCCTTAAAGGCAGAACCTGCCGCAGTCTCTCAGGCTATACGAGGCTGCGGTTTTCTGTTATTCTTATGAGGGGAAAACCGGACATCGGCATCGTGCTCGTACCCAGCGAAAGGGACGGGCCGTTTATTTTTTTAACTTGTTTGCAGTTCCGGTCGTTTATTTATAAAAAAAGCATTTTGGATTGCAACATTTATTACAGCCTTTCCGTCTGAAAGGTTGATAGAGAGGGGGATCCTTCGTGGTAGAGCCTGGCCTCATCAGAGCCGCTCAATCGGGCGATCGCGACGCTCTTATAACTCTATTGCGCGAGATTGAAACCCACGTATATCGAACCGCCTACTATATCGTCGGCAATGAGCAGGATGCGATGGATGCGGCGCAGGAAGCGCTCATCCGGATTTATACGAAGATTCATTCCTACGAGGAGAAAGCACAGTTCAAAACCTGGGTTCAACGCATCGTAACGAACATCTGCATCGACAAGTTCCGGCGCGCCAAGCCGACGGTGTCGATCGATGAACATGAGATGGTATTCCGTGAAAAGCAAAACGTCGAGGAGGAGGTGCTGGCAGCCTACGCCGCTCAGGACATCCGCGAGGCCATCGACAAGCTGCCGGAGCATCATCGCGCGGTCGTTGTTTTGCGCTACATGCAAGATTTCTCGTACAACGAAATAGCTGACTCCCTAGACCTGCCGCTCAATACGGTCAAATCGTATTTGTTCCGGGCCAGGCAGCAGCTGCAGACATTACTCCACGATTATGAGAAAGGGGGTGTCCGAGGATGACTTGTCAAGAGGTGATGGACTATATGCAGAGACAACTGGACGGGGATCTCGATGAACGGGAGACCGACATCTTGAACAAGCATACGGGGCATTGCCCGGAATGCGCTGCGATGCTGGAACGACTGCAGCGCCTGTCCGACGAGCTGGACAGTCTCCCGAAGGTAACTCCGCCCTTCA
>Ga0160452_100435_pt1 | contig 29630 bp, 19 predicted proteins | sample HID1971I_E6MG_FD_108230 | JGI IMG/M metagenome (GOLD analysis project Ga0160452, IMG submission 108230) | Enriched millipede-associated microbial communities from UW Madison campus, WI, USA - HID1971I_E6 MG | ecosystem: Host-associated > Arthropoda: Insects > Digestive system > Unclassified ...
AGCAGACGTTCCCCATCTCGGATCAGGAGGCGTTGGCCCGCTTTCAGAGCGAGCTGCGAGAGGTCCGCACCACGCAGGACGCAGCCGCCTACCTGCTGCGCATGGCCGAGCAGTATTGGAGCTGGCGGGCTGAAGGGACGGATAAGTACGCCGAACTGATCGTCAAGGTAAAGCGCTACATCGAGGAAAATTACGACAAAGAGCATATGTCTCTGCAAAGCGCCTCTGACGATGTACGACTTAGCCCAAGCCATCTGAGCAAGGTGTTCAGTCAGGAAACCGGACAGACCTTCATCGAATATCTGACGCGCACGCGGATACAGAAGGCCATGGATCTGCTGTTGACAACGCCCGCCAAATCCTATGAAGTCGCCTTCCAGGTCGGCTACAACGATGCCCACTACTTCTCGAACCTGTTCAAGCGCTTCACGGGCATGACGACCAAGCAATTCCGCAAAAACGGCGGCCTGTCGCTCCAGCCGAAAGGAGAGGGGTATGAAGCGGTGTTCAAGCACGGCTAGACGGCTCTCCGCCATCCTAGCGCTGCTCATGCTGGTCTATGTCTCAGGCTGTCTGCCCGTTCCTCGAGAGGAGCTGCTGACGCTGGACGCCGCTCCCACTGCGGATGCCCGAGACGCGCAGCAAGCCCGTCTGACACTCGGAATTTTGTACCCGATGGCCCACCCCTTCTACGAGATGATCACCCAGATGGCAGAAAAAGCGGCCTCCCCGCTCGGCATCGAGCTGATCGTCAAGGCGCCGGACGAGGTCAATCTGGAGCAGCAGATTCGCATCCTCGAGCAGATGATCAAGCAGCGCGTCGACGGTATCGCCATCAGCCCGGTCGACGGAAACGCGCTCGCGCCGGTCATCGACCGGGCGGTCGAAGCCGGAATCCCGGTTATCTGCTTCGAGACCGATGCGCCGGGCAGCAAGCGCCTTTCCTATATCGGCGCAGATCATTACGAAGGCGGCAAGCTCGTCGGCGAAGTGCTCGATGGGCTGCTGAAGGGCAAAGGGATGGTGCTCGTCGAGAGCGGGTTCCCGCATCTGCCTGCTCATAAGCTCCGGCTAGCGGGCATGCTCGAGCATATCCAGACCCGCACGGACATTCAGGTCCTGGATATCCGCTACAATAGCGGCAGCGAGGATCAGGCATTGGCAGACCTGGAGGTGATGATCGACGCTCACCCGCATTTTGATGCCTTCGTCTCGCTCGATCTGTGGTCGGCCTCCTCCTCCATCCTCGTCTGGAAGGCCAAGGGACTGGATCGGGACATCGTCGCCTTCGGCATGCAGAGCGATATTAAGGAGGCGATCCATAACGGTCAGATCACGTCGGTCGTCTCGCAGAACGAGCAGGACTGGGCCGTCGAGATCATCGCCAGCCTGATGAGTGCCGCGCATGACATCTCGCTGCCCGATCCGATCGATACCGGCATTCAGGTGCTGACAAGGGATACGGTCGACTCCTTCCCCGATGTGGCCAAGCTGCGAGGCGAGGCTGGTCACTGAGCCTGCGCAGCGCGGCGATCAAAAAACACCCTCTGGTTCCAATACGGGAACCAGGGGGTGTTTGGCTATTGTGGAGCTATTGTGGAGCTATTGTGGAGCTATTGTAGAGCTATGAGTGCTATTTACTATCTGCTGCTGTTTCCAGGAAAATCATGGCGGCCACACGCGACAGATCCTCGATATCGACCTTGCCGTCGCCATTCAGATCAGCTACCTTGGCCGTATCCCAATCGGCGCTAGCCGTATCCTTGCCGTAGTGGTATGCGACCATCGCCAGATCGCCGACGCTGATCTTGCCGTCGCCGTTCAGATCCTCCGATGCTTGCTTCACGACCGCTGCCTTGAATGTCTCGACTGCTGCATGCAGCGCATCTACCGCTGCGTTCACTTGCGTCTGCGTCGCGCCTGCAGCGTCCTTCACTGCCGTTGCTGTTGCGATCGCTTCCTTCAGCGCATCGACTGCCGCTTGCGGGTATTGTCCTGGCTTCGTACCCACGACTGCCGCATCCGCCAGGCCTTGCGCGCTCGCGATCGCTTCCGTCAGGGTCGTCTTGTCGACGACGACATCCGGACTGCCGACTGCGATCGTCTTGCTGCTGCCGCGCGCCTCGATGACGGTTCCATCAAGTCCCGTCCCCAGCTCTGCGCGCGTCACTGCGATCGAGCCGCTCGTGTTCGATACGCCTGCCTTCACGCGGAAGGTCACGTTCAGCAGCGCTTGCTCGACCGACGCTCCGCCGATGCTCGCCGTGACCAGACGCACCTCGCCGGATGTCTCATTATTCTCCGCCACGACGCGGATATTGTCCGTCGCGCCCGCGGCGCTTACGTATTCGAACACATCGCTGTTATAGCTCAGCGTCACATCCTGAGCATAGACGTCTTGCGGTACATGCTGCAAGCCAACGCCCACCTGGAACGTGCTGCCCGGCTTCACGCTGCTTTCTGCCGTCAGCACCGCCCCCGGCCCTTGCGGCTCGGCTGGCGGCCAGATCGGATTGGCAGTCGAGGTGCTCGTCGTCAGGTAGATGCGGTCGATGACCAGCCCGTCTTCTCTACCCCAGAAGTTCAGTTCATGAACGCCTGCCGTTATGTTCAGCGTCGTGCCCCCTGTGACGACCGTGCCGCCATTACTCAGGTTGGCCCAGTTGAACTGACCGTTGCTCACGCCCTGGATACCGTTGACTGTGAAGCGATACTCATTGTTCAGGCCAACATGGACAGAGTCCGAGTTGTAATCGACGCTCTTCGCCAGTATCCAGACGTGGTACGTGCCCGCGGTCTGGAAGTTAATCTTGTAGCTCAGTCTGGAGCCCGTTGCGAGCGTTGCCGCATCGGTGCCGGTCATGTTAAAGCCGGTATCCGGCCCGAACAGCATCGCTTTCGTAGACTGTCCGTCCACGAGCGTCCAGCTATGCCCGTCGATCACGCCGGTCACATAGGCATTCTCCGTATTGTCGGCTGCCGTCTCCGCCTCGATCGCTACGAAAGCCGGCTTGTCGACGGTGACGCGAATCGTCGCCTTAGCTGCTTCGCCCAGCTCGCCCCGATAGCTGACCGTCACTTCGGTCGAGCCGCTTCCTTTGGCCGTGATCGTCCCGTTCGACACCTCGGCGACGTCGGGGCTCGGATTGCTGTAGGTAGCAAGTCTGGTAACATCGGCCAGCCTGCCGTCCATATATTCAGCCGTTACCTTAAACGTCGCGGAGCGCCCCGCTTCGAGCGCGACCGCAGCGTTGTCGACCGTGATCTGCTTGACCGTCAGCTCGCTGTTCAGATCCTTGACGAGCAGATGGATCGTGTCGCTCTTGCCGCCATAGCTGATGCTCACGCTCGTCGAGCCGTACCCAACGCCGGTGACGATCCCGCCCTCGACGCTGACGATGCCGTTCTGTCCTGGCGTCGCCGAGGCAGCGCTCGTCACGTCTTCGGTTGTGCCGTCGGTGTAGATCGCTTTCACCTGCAGCGCGGCCTTATTGGTGCCGCCCGCGATGTCGAGCTTATGCTTGTCGATCGACGCGTTGATCGCCGCCAGCTCGCGCGTCTCGCCGCGCTCTTCGAACTGCCAGTAGTCGACCTTGAACAGCTCGCTGCCCGCTGCGCCGCGGTACACCATATAGAGGTCATGGACGCCTGTAGCGCCGGTGATCGCAGTCGTCTTCTTCTGCCAGTTGTTGTCTCCGCCAGTATGGGAGACAGGCAGCGTGCCGATCAGCGGACCGGTCGCGCTGTCCAGACGCAGCTCGATCGTCCCGCCGTTTCCGCCGCTTGCCACATTGGCGGTGAATGTACCTGCGCCCTTCTGGCCAAAATCAACCTTGGACAATGCCGTCCAGTCGCCGTCCTGAATTTTGCTGACGGCCAGATTGAGTCCGCTGACCAGAGCCCCCGGCTCTGTCGTAGGCTCGGTAGAGATGCCGCCGTTCCAGGCAAACGCCTCCGCCTCGACACGGGCGTAGGGATTGAAGTTTCTGAGCTGCGTCGGCCCCTTATAATCGCCAGTGATGTTCTCGATGACGCCGTTTTCGTCAAACGTCAACTTGTTGATATGCGCGTTGCGGTAGCCGTGGGCTTGCCCGCCCATCTCCGGCATCGTGCCGCTCTCCGCCATCGCCTTGGCGAGTGTCTGGGCGTGATAGACGATATACGACTCGCCCTTGAAGTCGAAGATCGCATGATGGTTGTTGCCGCCAACGCCGAAAAACACCGACGGGTTAGGCAGAATCGTCTTGACGTAAGTGAACGGACCTAGCGGGTTGTCGCTGACCATATAAGCGATCGTCCCCGCCGGATGATCCGGACGATTGCCGCTGGAGAAGTTCGTGCAATAGGAGTAATAGTATTTGCCGTTGTATTTGTTGATGCCCGAATCCTCGAACAGCCATGGCGGGTTAATCGGCTTCGCCGCGCCGCCGCTGGCCGCCAGATCGAGGCTGATCATATCGTCGCCGAGCTTCGCTACGCGAGCGGTGCCGGGATCGGACTCCTTGCCTGCCGGCACGCCGCCGCCAAAGTAGATATAGGCGCTGCCGTCGTCATCTACGAGCACGGCAGGGTCGAACAGCCACGTGACGTCGGCGACGCCCGGCGTACCACTGCGGCTGATGAGCGCTTTGCCCAGCGGATCGACGAACGGTCCGATCGGACTGTCGGCGGTCAGCACGCCAATGCCATTGGCGCTGTCCGCGAAGTAGAGGAAAAATTTGTCCTGGCCGTTAATTTTCTTGTGCGCCGCCGCCGGCGCCCAGGAGTTGTTGGCCCATTTGGTCGCTCCCTGCGCTCCGGCGACGGGAATCTCGCCATGATCGGTCCAGTTCACCAGATCATCCGAGGAGACGACCGTGATTTTGTTGATTCGGCCGTATGTGTTGTCTCGAACTGTGCCGTCCGCATTATATTCCAGAATGTCGTTGGTCATATAGATGTAGATGCGCCCGTCATACTCCAGCGCATAGGGGTCTGCTCCGAACTTGTGCGAGAACAGCGGATTGCCGTTGCCCGGCGTCTTCCCGATAGCCGGCGCCAGCGGCGCTTCCGCCGCCTGCGCCTGCGGCGCGACAGGAATCGCCAACAAGGCGAGTGCCGCCACCATTACCATTGCGAGCCGTTTCATCCATCTCTTCATGAGATTCGTTTCCACCTTTCATGAATAATTACTTAGGACTATACTGCGGCTTTTCTCTTGCCAGCCAACACCTCCTCCCCGCAGGTCAAATTCCGTTGGCTAGCTGATGAACTGGATGGCGACGTACGCCAAATCCTCGATATCGACCTTGCCGTCGCCGTTCATATCCGCTCGCTTGGCGCTATCCCAATCGGCGCTTGCCGCACTCTTACCGTAGTGGTAAGCCACCATCGCCAGATCGCCGACGTTGATCTTGCCGTCGCCATTAAGATCCGCCGAAGCTTCCTTCACCACCGCAGCCTTAAACGCCGCGACTGCCGCATGCAACGTATCTACTGCCGCATTTACCTGTGCCTGGGTGGCGCTTGAGTTGTTCTTGACGGCTGTTCCTGCAGCGATGGCATCGATCAGCGTATCCTTAGCCGCCTGCGGATACTGCCCCGGCTGCGTGCCGACGACTGCTCCGTCTGCCACACTCTGGGCGCTCGCGATCGCTTCGGTCAAGGCCGTCTTGTCGACGACGATATCCGGGCTGCCAACCGCGATCGTCTTGCTGCCAAGCGTCGCCTCGATGACCGTACCTTCGGGAGCCGTCCCGAGCGCGACCCGCGTCGCTGCGATCGTGCCGCTCGTATTCGACACGCCCGCCTTCACGCGGAACGTCATGTTCAGCACCTCGGTGCTGGCGCCCGATATGCCGCCGATGCTGGCGCTCATGATGCGGATCGTACCTGCCGTCTCGCGATCCTCCGAGACGATCCGGATGTTGTCGTTGGCCCCGGTCGTGCTGACATATTCGAATACATTGCTATCGTAGGCAAGCGTAATATCCTGGGCGTATACGCCCTGCGTCACATGGTTCAGATTGACGCCTACTGTAAAGCTGCCGCCCGGCTTCACACTGCTGTCTCCCGTCAGTACAGCGGCAGGCGATTCCGGCTCAGCCGGCGGCCAGACCGGATCGGTGGCGGCGTCACTTGTCGTCAGATAGATGCGGTCGATGACGATGCCATCCTCCCGCCCCCAGAAGTTCAGCTCATGCAAGCCTGTCGCAATATCCAGCGCCCCGAGCCGATTCCACCGCCATGTATTGTTGTTGACGATGCTCGTCTGTGTGAATTTGTATCCGTTGTCCAGACCGACGTGGATCGAATCCGCGTTGGCTCCGTTCGATCGGATGAGCGCCCACACCTGGTAGCGGCCCGCATTGGCAAAGTCGATGACATACCCCAGCTTCGGCGAGTTCGCCAGGCTGGACGGATCGGTCGGCGTCATCTGGAAGCCGTTGTCCGGCAGCAATTGGAGCGCTTTGGTCGTCTGTCCGTCGACGAGCGACCACGTATGGTCGCCAGCCTCGTTCACATACGCATGCGCGGTATTGTCCGCCGCTGTCTCGGCTTCGATCGCTACGATGCCGTTGCGCTCGATGAACGGATTTGTCACAGACACTTCATGTACCGTAACTTTCAACTGCGCAGTCGCCATCTCGCCCATCTCGCCTTTGTAGCTGAAGACGACATCCGTCGATCCGGCCGTTTTGGCCGAGACCGTGCCGCCAGCGACAGTGGCAACCTCCGGGTGCGGGTTGTCGTAAGTCGCTTTGTAGGTGACATCCTCCGTACGTCCGTCATAATACTCCGCCGTCAGCTTGAAGGTCGCGGTCCGCCCCACATTCAGCTCGATGGCGCTTTTGTCGACGATCAGACGCTTCACCGCTTGCTGCGCATGCAGATCCATGACGTCGATATAGACGACATCAGCCGGCTGGAAGAAGTTTACGAAGATGACCGCCGAGCCGTACTTCTGTCCGGTTACGACGCTGTCCTTGACGGTTACGATGCCATTGCGCGCCAAGGTGGTGCCGGCCCGGGAGGTGACATCCTCGCTCGTGCCGTCGGCGTAGATGGCCATTACCTTTAGATTGGCTGTGTTGGCGCCTTCCGTCTTGTCGATCTGATGCTTGTCGAGGAATGCGTTGATCGCTACGAGGTCATGCGAATCGCTTTTCTCGCGATACTGCCAGTAATCGAGCTTGAACAGATCGCCTGCCGACGTTCCCTTGAACACCATATACACGTTATGGACACCCGCAGCGCCGCTGACGGCTGTCGTCTTCTCGCGCCAGTTATCGTCGCCGCCCGTATTGGACACCGGCAGCGTCCCGATGAGCGGACCGTCGACGCGATCGAGGCGCAGCTCGATCGAGCCGCCTGCCGAGCCACTCGCTACGCCCGCCGTGAAGGTGCCGGCGCCCGCACTGCCGAAGTCGACGCCGTTCACTTTGATATAATCGCCGTTGTTGATGTCGCGGACGTTCATGCCGCCTTGCTTGCAGGATGCGCAATCCTCCGTCTTAACGCCGGAAGCCCAGCCAATCGTCTCCGCTTCGGTGCGGACATATGGGTTCAGATTAGCGATCTGCGGCGCACCTGTCGTGGTCATATTCATCGAGGGGATCGTGCCGTCGGCGTTGAAATCGAATCTCTCGATGGCCACCGAGCGCGCGTAACCGCCGCCGCCCGGCAACGCGCCGTTGTGATACACAAAGTAAGAATTGCCCTTGTAATCAATCAGTGCCGGATGATTCGTAAAGCTGGCGCCCTGCTGCGGCATGACGACGCCGCGATACGTCCATGGGCCCGTCGGGGTAGGCGCAGTGGAGTAAGCGATATGCTCCGGGATGCCCCCGGCGGCGTACAGCATGTAGTACAAGCCCTCGCGCTTGTACAGCCACGCCCCCTCCGTGAAGGTGGACTCGCCGCCCGGCCCAAAGCCCTTGCTCAGATCCACTTGCTCGATATTGCCCGAGTACGACAGCATGTCTTCATTGAGCTTGACGTACCAGAGACTGCTATTGCCCCAATACATGTACGCCTGGCCGTCGTCGTCGATGAACACGGTCGGGTCGATGGCGCGCGCGCCATTGTTGGCGACCAGCGGTTTGCCCAGCACGTCGATGAACGGTCCCGTCGGGCTGTCCGCTACCGCGACGCCTACGGCATAGCCGCCGTTTTGTTGCGAGACGGTCACGTAGTAATAGAACTTGCCGTTTCTCTCGATGACCTGCGCCGCCCATGCGTCGGACTTGGCCCACTTGAATGCCGTCAGATCAAGCGGCGAGCCGTGGTCCGTCCAGTTCGCCAGATCCGTCGAGGAATAGACGCGCCATTCCTTCATTGTGAAGAAGGTCGCTCCATCCTCGTCATGGCCGGTGTACAGATAAAATGTATCGTCATGGACCAAAGGAGCGGGGTCGGCAGTATAGATCGTTTGCACAACCGGATTGTCCGCGAAGGCGATCGTCGCAAACATCGACGCAACCAAAGCGATAGCTGCAATCAGGCTGACTATTTTTTTCATCGATAAGTCTCTCCCATCACAAGAATGAGCAAATGCAAGCTATGGGCGGGTGTCCACCCATAGCTTTACTACTGCATCTTAGTCGGTTATTCGGGCCGCCAAGTATGCCAGATCCTCGATGTCGATCTTGCCGTCGAAGTTCATGTCGGCTGCCTTGGCCGTGCTCCAATCGGCGCTCGTCGCATCCTTGCCATAGTGGTAGGCAACCATCGCCAGATCGCCGACGTTCACTTTGCCGTCGCCGTTCAGATCCGCCGACGCTTCCTTCACGACTGCCGCTTTGAACGTCTCGACCGCTGCATGCAGCGCATCAACTGCTGCGTTCACTTGCGTCTGCGTCGCGCCCGCATTGTCCTTGACCGCTGTCGCCGCTACGATCGCTTCCTTCAGCGCGTCTATTGCCGCTTGCGGATATTGTCCCGCCTGCGTGCCGACGACCGCGTCGTCAGCCAGTGCTTGCGCGCTTGCGATCGCTTCTGCGAGCGCCGTCTTGTCGACGACGACGTCCGGACTGCCGACCGCAATCGTCCTGCTGCTGCCGCTCGCCTCGACGACTGCTCCTGCCGGCGCCGTACCCAGCTCTGCACGGGTCACCGCGATCGCGCCGCTCGTATTCGACACGCCCGCCTTCACGCGGAACGTCACGTTCAGCAGCGCTTGCTCGCCCGCTGCTCCGCCGATGCTCGCCGTGATTAGCCGCACCTTGCCGGACGTCTCTTTGTCTTCTCCAACGACGCTTACTTGGTCCGTCGCGCCTGCGGCGCTTACATATTCGAAGATGTCGCTGTTATAGCTCAGCGTCACATCCTGCGCATACACCTCTTGCGGTACATGGCGCAAGCCGACGCCCACCTGGAAGCTGCTGCCCGGCTTCACGCTGCTGTCTGCCGTCAGCACCGTTGTTGGCGCTTGCGGCTCTGCAGGCGGCCATACCGGATCAGAAGTAGAGGCGCTCGTCGTCAGGTAGATTCGATCGATGATCAGTCCATCCTCCCTGCCCCAGAAATTCAGTTCATGGGTTCCCGCCGTCATCGCCAGCGCAGTCCCCCCAGGTACAGTCGTGCCGCCGTTGCTCAGGTTGACCCAACGGAACTGGCTGTTGCTCACGCCTTGAATGCCATTCGAGGTAAAGCGGTATTCGTTATTTACGCCCACATGGACGGAGTCCGAGTTGAAGTCTACACTCTTGGCCAGAATCCAAAGGTTGTAATTTCCAGAGACCGGAACGTTGATGCGGTAGCCCAATTTCGCTCCTGTTGCGAGCGTCGCTGCATCCGTGCCGGTCATGGCGAATCCGGTATCCGGGCCGAACAGCATCGCCTTGGTAGTCTGGCCATCGACCAGCGACCATGTATGGTCTTGGATGACACCCGATACGTAAGCATGCTCCGTGTTCTCCGCCGCTGTCTCCGCTTCGATGGCGATAAAGGACGGCGAATCGAAACGAATCGTATAAATTGTCGTCTGCAACCCTTCGCTGCTGACAGCCACTGTCGCCGTACCCGGAATGGCCGACGCCTGCGTAATCGTCACGACGGCGCGAGGATCGTTGGCCGTCGCGGTCACTTGAGGCGGCGCCGAGCCAACAGGCACATCAACTGCATACTCGTATCTGCCCTCGCTGAAACCAGCGAGCGGCGCTCCGTTCACTTGCAGCGTTTTTAGATTCGTGTTGAAGTTGGAGCCTTCCATCTTCTCGCCGATGCGGAAATAATCAAAATCGACATATCCCCCAGCCGACTTGGTCGCAAAGTTGAACAAACCGAAGCGGTAGCCCATAAAGTGCGGCAGCGTATAGGACATTTGCAGCGTATTGCCGATCGAAGCCCAACGCTCGCCATCCAGACTGTAATAGAAATAACCTTTGTCTGTCCGGTTTTTGAAGTCCAGCTCGGTTCTGAGGTAAACCGTATCTTGATGGAGAGGAACCGTGGCAACCTCCGTCGCCGAATTCGAATTGCCATTTACCATTACAATCGATTTGGTCGAGCCAGTCATCTTGACGCCGACAAAACCGTAGTTTGCCTGGAACGCGGTGATGCCCGCATAGTCGCCGTCTTTCATGTTGCTAACATCGATCTTGACCGTCCCCGTGCTCTCCGGCCCGAACGTGCGCTGCGTCAAGGTGTTTCTGGCATTATGAATGCTTGTGCTCGTACGGCTGGTCGTCAGCCTCAGATAACCCGGGCGCTCGGTGAGCGACCAATACCGGTTGTCCGGGTTATGATTCCACTGCCATACCAGTCCAAGGTTGGAGCCGTTAGGATCGTTCTCCCCGCTGGCTACCACAGTATGATAAGCAGCGACGGGCTCCGCTTGCTTGTCGAACTCGTCGGAGGAGACCCAGGATTTGGAGAGCTCCGCTGCGATGCCCGTATCGTTCACATCGCCGAAGACCGGCCAGCCGTCCTCGCTCCACGTCATCGGGATGATGTAGGGGATACGGCCGACCGAGCCGTAATCCTGGAACAGCATGCCGTACCACTTGCCATCCGGGGTATCGACGATACCGCCCTGCGCCACGCCAGCGCCGCTCGTGCTGCTGCCCGAGCGCAGCGCGACCCGGCCCTCATACTGGCCGTCGATGGCATCCGCGCGGTGGATCAGTTGCGTGCGAATGCCGCCTGATGGCCACGAGATATGGAAGATATAATACTTGCCGTTTACTTTATAGATGTGCGAGCCTTCCGCGCCGAGCCCGCCGCTGCCGCCGGGAGCGCTTGCATTTTGGATGATGACTTTGTTCATCCCGCCGCTTTTGATCGCTGTTGCGTCCGACGTAAGCTCGACGATTCGAATCGTACCGTTGCCGTAGACCATGTACACCCGACCGTCGTCGTCGAACAGCAGCGACATGTCATGATAGACGCCGCCTGCCAGCTCGTATTTCTCCCAAGGTCCCTTCTCGATATCGGTCGTTTGGAAGATGAAGGTCTTGCCTACATCATTGGAAGCAAACGCGACATAGAACTTGCCGTTATGATGTCTGATGCTGCTCGCCCACGAGCCTTGGCCGTACAAGTTTTGCCCGTTAGAGAGCGTCTGCTTGTCGCCCGCTGCGAGGATATCGTACAGATAGTTGACGATCTCCCAGTTGACAAGGTCCTTGGACTTCATCACGGGGACGCCGGGATTCATATGCATCGTCGTGCTCGTCATGTAGTAGCTGTCGCCCACCCGGATGACCGAGACGTCTGGCACGTCCGCCCAGATGATCGGATTCGGGGCAGTGCCTTCGGCGGCTTGTGCCGCCAAGCCAGGGAGCAGGCTCATGAAGAGAGTAAGGATAAGCACGACTCCGATTGCCTTTTTGCGCATCGATTTGCAGCCTCCATTCGACCATTCGTTACATTTTGTTGTTTTAATGTAATTGGTAGCGCTTTAATAAATGAAAATAACGATCCCTTTTATCCACGCGCAAACGGCTTCGCAACCTTTCCGGCCGGTCGGAAACTTGCTGCTTTCCGCACTCCCGTCCGACTTGCCGCCTTGGCGACGTACTCGCACTTCTGGAACTTTCGATCATTGCATCCCTCCCACCTCCCTAATGTGCTCTAATTATAACGGGGCCTTTTGAAAATCACGATGGATTTTCTTTTTCGAAAAGTTGATTTTTTTTGTGCTTCGAGCGGCACAAAAAAAGAGCGACGCCCAGGATATTCCACCTGTCATCGCTCTGCTTGAAATAAGTACAAAATCTCATTCCTAATGTGTGATATTTATCGTTTTACCTTATAAAACTCATGGTACAGCTTCATCAGCGCTCGCTTTTCAATCCGTGAGACATAGCTGCGACTGATGCCAAGCTCCTTGGCAATCTCCCGCTGCGTCCGTTCGTCGCCGCCATGCACCAAACCAAAACGGCCGATGACGACTTCCTTTTCCCGATCGTCGAGGATATCCAGGTTTTTGTATATTTTGCTTTTCTCGATTTTGAGCTGCACCTTATCCGCCACTTCATCCGACTCGGTGCCCAGGATATCTATAAGGGTAATTTCATTGCCCTCTTTGTCCGTACCAATCGGGTCATGCAGTGAGACGTCCTTGCGGGTCTTTTTAAGGGAACGCAGGTGCATAAGTATTTCGTTTTCGATACATCGCGCCGCAAACGTCGCCAGTTTCGTGCCCTTGCCCGTCTGAAAGCTCTCGATCGCCTTGATGAGGCCGATGGTGCCAATCGAGATCAGATCCTCCAGATCCTCGCCGGTGTTGTCGAATTTCTTGACGATATGCGCCACCAGGCGGAGGTTGTGTTCGATCAGCAGATTGCGCGAGCGCTGATTGCCTTGGGCAAACAATTGCAAATGCTTGGCTTCCTCTTCTTCCTGCAGCGGCTGCGGGAACGCATTGTTTTTTACATAGGAGACAAGTAACGATAGTTGTTTGATAAACAAAGCCACCGCTGCAAATAAACCTGGCATGTCATCGGCCACCTCCACCATGTGATACCGGGGTCCCTGCTCCCCGGAACAAGACTGTTGTACAGTGTATGTAGGCGGCGGCCTAGAAGTGCCAGTACGGTGGAAAAATATCGGTTTGACGCGAAATTTGAGGTGCATCAGAAACTCGTCTTCTACGCACTGGGTATCAGTCTATTATTTATGGAGTTTACCTTAACTTAAGATTAACTCTCGTACAGTGGCCCTATGAAACTGAACGACGATTATGATATTTTAATCTCCAGATCGTACACAATATCATAACGACAGACAGAACTATATAAGTTGAACCGCAGTTTTTAGCAAACCTTAGCAAGGAAAAATGGACCATTTGTCGAATAAGAAACGGATAAAGAAAAGGACAAGTGGGGAACGACATGGAAAAACAGATCGAACTGCAAAAAGTAACAGCAGCCATGAAACAAGCCAAAGATCGCCGAATGTATGAACGCTACCAGGCCATCTATTTGCATTTGAAAGGTACATCCATGACGGCGATCGCTGACATTCTAAATCGAAATCGGATGACGGTGAGCAGTTACATTCATACGTACAAAAATGGCGGACTGCCCGCATTGCATCTTGAGTACTCGTCGGGTGCTCCTTCTCGGTTGTCAAAGGAACAACAAGCTCAGTTAAAGCAAACTGTCGCCTATTTGGTTCCCCAGGAAGTCGGTTTTACAGCCAAGTACTACTGGACGCTTGAACTCATTGCCGCGTATGTGGAACAACAATGGGGCCACCGCTACTCGCTCCGAGGCATCTCCAAAGTGATGGAACGCTTAGGGCTCAGCTATACGAAACCGACCTACACGCTCGCAGCAGCAGACCCCGAGAAGCAGCGTCAGTTTACCGAAACGACGTTTCCCGATTTAAAAAAAGATTGTTGAACGACGAAATCGACCATCTGCTGTTTGAAGATGAATCGATGATCCGGGACTACCAGGCGATTCAGAAAACCTGGTTTCTCCGAGGCAAACAGCGCATCATCCAGACCACGGGCAAACACCGTGGCGTCAAATTGTTGGCTACGGTAGATTATGCGACAGGGCAGATCGTTTGGCAAGAAGACGAGCAATATACCGCCGAGACCTTTTTGACGTTTCTTCAGAAGGTCCTCGAGGCCTACCCTACGGGAAACATCGTCATCGTCTTAGACAACGCCCGAATTCATCATGCCAAGCTTCTGCAGCCGTTTCTGGGCGAACAGAAAGATCGGCTTGAACTCGTGTTCCTGCCGCCTTACAGTCCTCAGTTGAACATCGTGGAAGGGCTGTGGAAATGGCTTAAATCCAATGTCATTAACAATGTGTTCTATTCCACCGTTTCCGAAATCCGTCTGCGTGTCGGACAGTTTATGGACGAAATCATGAAATGCCCACCTGTCATCATTGATCGCCTGTGCGTTCGATTTTGATTGCAATTTTCTTTCGTTCAACTTATATAGTGCTAATTATTCCTTAAGTTCTGTTTAAAATTGCAGTTTAAAATAAACACTTAAATTTCGAAGATGTTGTTCTGTGCAAAAGGAAGTTAAGGGACCCTAGAAGGGCGAACAGATTTCTCGAAAATTAGTTCACATAATAAGGATCCTTCAAAGAATCTATGGTCATATCTAAAATGCGTAAATACTCAGCCCTGCTCCGTGTCCCCCTAATGAATGATGTCTCCATACCAGATCTTCTAAGTTTTTCAATCCATTCCAATGCAGCTTCTCTTCCAATACCTTGTTGTAACATGCCATAATAAATGTAAACCAACTCACTACTCACATTTGTATTGAAGATCAATGGATCATCTGAGTTAATATTGACTAAGATATTTGATAAATCAGGATTTCTTGCAGACTGAATTTTAAACAATTGATTCCCGAATAAAGAATCATTAACTCCGATTGCTTCATTGGATGAAGGGTTGACCTCAATGACAATTCCTTGATTAGAAACTTTACGAATTAGATAACTTTGCATGTCTGCCATCATCATTTTTTCTGACTCGTTCATTGAAATATAAATAGGTTCGTTCATTCTAATTAATGAAGACTCTTGATGATAGGCTTCGTATAATTTATCACTAAGTTTGTTTGATTTCTTATCGACATTTATTTTTTTTATTTCTTCTGTTATCCTCTTGAAGCGTCTTTTATAATTCTCAACAAGAAGATAAATGGTTAACTTATCTTTCTCAAGCTCACAAAAGATTTCACCAGCAATTTGGTCAATTTGGCGTTCCAAATAAACAAGTGTCTCGGTACGTAACTGAGTTATATTACTATACACATCCCATATCCATAATAGATTGTCCAGATACTCTCCTCGAGGAATGATGACAATGGGATTTTTCTGAATCCAGTTCTCAATGTCTACTCCAAGGGCAATGCCATGACCTATTCGATCACCAGCATGAAGTTTACAATACTTAATTACCTCATCCATACGCCTTAAACCTGAGTTTAAATGTCGAAAGTCTTCGCCTGCATGGAATGTAAAAAACAAGCTTTGTCTAGGCAAAATTTTTCCTTCGGGATCTACAATTCTAAGCGAATCGTATTTACTATCTCTCGCTTCTTCAAATACTGGTGCAAACACGTGAATCGGCGTGTAATTTTCTGAACTCGCCGCATCTAATCCTACGATAAAATTAGTTACCATCGGCACATTTCTCCGAAGCTGTTGAACCATTTGAACTTGTTTAATGTATTTTTCCTGATGTTCCCCAAAATGAAGGGAATTTAATGTATGATGACGATTTTCGTCAAATAAGAGACTATCTTTACTGACACTATCTGGACGTTTAATTAAATGATATACTATTCCAATTAGAGGAAAATCCGAGTTTTTATCGTCTTCCACTTTATAATCTTCCTTCAAAATCCCTCTGTAAGCTTCTAATATTTGAAGTAACTTAGTTCGGTTTTTCACTTCACTGTCCAAGATTGAAATGCGAAGCTCAACTTTTTGTAAATAACGATTTTGAAAAAGTGTTCTAAGCATAATTTTATGATACTCTGGTGCATTATTATCTATACCATCAGTTGCTCTTGAAAAGTAGCCTCTAAAAAAGTCCAGCCCATTCAATACTGTTGGTTGTGTCACCTGCTGATAAAACTCATTTTTAATTGAAATATACATAAAAAAAACACGGAAAAATTGTTCATAGAAACCTGATTGGTCATACTTCACCTCCGAATCTCTTTTGAAAGCCATAGCTTGAAATAGAAATATATTCTCTCCGTAAGTTTTTATTTTTTGATGCTCTGGGAAAACACTATAAATGAAATCAGAATTGTTTTCTTCATTAGATTCAATAAAGATTATTTTTAATCGTTCAAAAGCCTCTTTAAGTTGATTTAGCGGAGCAAATCCATGTTCCGCATATTGGTATAGATTGAGGAGGAATATTCGTGTTTCCTCCTCTCCCACACATACATTGCCTATCCATTCAAATAATGATTGTTGAGCCCCTGCCTGATAGGCTTTTAAATACTGAGTCATTAATAATCTCAACAATCGTGCCGTCCAAATGTAAGCCTCAACCTCTGCAGATACAGCCAAGTGATTGGTTTTGAACTTCGTAAAATACTCAGCCTTGTAGTGTCCGTTCATTAGTAATTGCCACAAAATCGAAAAGTTAAATGCTGCTGTAGCATGTATATGATTTTCTGCTACTCCTCTCGCCAAAATATCGTCAAGAGGAGCATCGGCTAAATTGACATGTTGATAAAATTCATGAAGCTGTAAAGGGTCATGAATGTTATTTTTAGAATGATGTACGGCAATCAAAAGATCTAATGGAATTGAACGACTCAAAGTTTGAAAAAAAAGGACTTTATGCTGACCCTTAAACTTGTCCATAAAGTCAATGAAGCTCCAATTCTCATGACCATTTTCATCATTTTTCCAATATTTAAATATAATATCCCCATCACGATAAGAGAGGAGTGCGTCTGAGAACTCCTCAAGAATTTTAAAAAAATGTTGAAACAACATTTTTTCAAAATCGCGAACCCCACCGTCTGAAGATTTATAACCGTATCTTAAAGCCTCTTCTTCATTACATAACATTGGATAAAACTTGAGCATCATTAGGTTTATTTCGTCCAAGCTATTTGGATCTGCCTTTTTTAGTATCTCAGCATATAATTTACTTTTAATCCTATTTATAGCCCGTTCACGTGTTTTCCTTTCCACCTTGGAAGTACCATTATAATCTACGGCTCTCATTAATTCTTGTTGACTATAGAATTTTAAGTTTTGAATGGGAAATAACGAAACATTTATTAGAAGCCATATTTTTGATATCATCTTATTTCACCATCATATAGAACCTGTGCTTCGGACTCTTCTAAATTAAAGCTGAATTCACCAATCTCAAACTCCGTTTGGTTCATAATTTTATTAAATGCCTCATCAAGCTTCATTTTCAAACCATTTTTTTTATGATCATTAGTATGATCTTTGGATAGTTTTGTGGTAATAAAATAATATCGATAGTAAAGCCTTAAAACCAAAGTATCATTTCCCTTCAAAAAATTTGCTATTTTAGACGTATATTGAAGTGAATTATAAAAATCTCTAGCCTCTCTCCTTCCATACCATACACGATTATTGGATGCCAGTTGATTTAAACTATCAATCAATTTTTTGTACATTTCAAAACTTAAAAACTCATTCATATTAATACGGTTTACGAAATCCTTGCATTCTGCATATCTTGTTGAACTAACGCCACTATTACCAGCCATGAAATTTTTATAAGCTGAGATAGTATTATGTGAAATTTCAATATACAATTCGCTTATTTGATCTGTCACCTTATCTGCAATATATTCACTAAATATCTCCATCCTATTATTAATTGCCATTGTAACACTATCTGGAATCTCATCTCCTGCATTCTCAGAATACTTTCTTATGAAATATTCCAATCCTTTTGCTAAAGATTGATTTTTATCTGCTGCTCTAACGGTCAATGATCCTCCCTGTTCATTTGAAGAGTGTACCCTACTAAACTCTTGTGGAGTTCCTTCTCTAATTTCGGTTAAATTGTTGATAAATAAAGTCCTAACAAACCATACATCCATTGAAGCTTCCTCATTTGGATTGAAATTAAACTTCTCTAAAAGATTTTTATAAACTTTTTCAGTTACCTCAAATTTTGAAGGCATACTGCATATTTCATGAATAAGGTTAAGCGCAAAATTGACTTCTTGATTCATTTCATTTTGCGCTTTGTAATAAAGATTTTCAAACAAAGAGGGAAATTGTTCAACTAATTTATTTAATTGATCTACAATAAACAAATCCTTCTCTCTTGCATTATTATCCCATATTGAATCGTAATAATAAGAGTCAAATGATGAATTGGATATAAACTCTATTAACAGCATAGCAATGGGGATCTCTGTGTTAAATATCAAACCTCGAACTATATGGTACAATCTATTTCCGTAGGGATTGGGTTTAGAACTCCTAGCTTTTTTTGTAGCAATGTATTTCTCAAATAAATTTTTTTTGTAACTTTGAAAACTATTACCATTGTATTGGACCCCGGGAAGTAGTTTTTTTATAACTTCCGCTAAGATAAAGAATTGAAGACCCCGATTGTCATCCCTCAATTTATTAAGTATATGACCATTTTCATAATCAATGTATGTAGAATTTGCTGAACTTCCCCAACGAATACACCGTTCTAAAAACCACTCTTGATATTGTAGCATTTGAGTATTTGAAAGTACTAATGTATCTACGAATGATTTCACTACTTTAAACGTGTCATTCTCATTAGTTTGAATTTCACTTAGCAGCTGAACTAAATTATAATATGCAAAAACAAGTCCACGCGGCCGATAATCAAATATTACATAACTATTTTTAATAGGAAAATAAATGGATTCTGAGAATTCGTTGTTACTTTTATTTAATTTTTCATAACTAAATATTGATTTCCCGCCCATTAGTTGAGCTAAACGTTCAAGAAGATTAAATTTACCAAATGAGAAATAAGGGATAGTATTTAGGTTCCATTGAACCAATTGATGACGTCTAGCAGAAGGAATAGTTTTCTTCAAATATTCATGAGCCAATCCTGATTTACGGCTTATAATTGTTAGTTTTTTCTTATCTTCAACACTATTATTGACAGGTTGATCAAGCGATTTTAGAGAATCATAAGGCGTCAAACCGATTTTTTGAATTGAATCATCTGCCAATAGAGCCATTGTTAATGATTCAACCAATATCTCATAATCACCAGAAAGAACGGTAACAAGATTTGGGTGATCAGTGAATTTCAATAAAGTCTCCATTAACTCTCTGATTTTGGAAGTGTTAAGATCAATATCATCAATAAAAACAAACAACAATACTGCTTCCTTTGGTTCATCTAATACCGTTTTAACGAAAATAATTTCATTAATCAACTCGTATAATTTTCCCATAAATGATATATCTGGACTGAGCAGCTGTGAGGAGTTTTTTATATGCACCGCAAAATCTTCAAAATGCTGTGTAAGTATGTTACGATACTGACTTTCAGTATATAAATGATACTCAACAATTTCATTTAACAATCTTTGGAGGTTGTTGTTCGGCTTAAAAACACCCGCATTAAAATAGCTGTCTAATTGCTTCATTTTCTCTTCACTACAGTGAGTTTTCTTTAACCTACCTACAAGCTCCTCACCTTCATCTTTTAAAAATCCTATAATAGAACCAATTATTTTTGTATTCTCACCGAAGTTATCTGGCTCAATTAGAGGTAATAGTACATTTGATTTTCTTTTTAATTCATTTCGCAAAGTATAAAGTGCAGAAGATTTACCCGCCCCTCTAGGTCCAAAAATACCAATAGTATTATTAAAAACTTGCTTTTTCTCGTCTTCAACCTTAATAGAGTTTCGGGAGCCAATTTGCTGGGCCGTTTTTCTTATATCTTTAATTTGATTTAACATAATATAATAGGTTGGCATCACATTAATTATTTGTTCACCTAACACTCTAGCCCCTAATATCACTTCTTCTTGTTTCATTTGAAAATACATCCTTTCTATAATCGATGACAATCACTTTTTTTTATTTTCATATCAAATTCTCTGGCTAATAACAATTCCAAAGACCTATTGACACTACTTCATATACAGAATTCTACAAAATTGTTTCTATCCCTTCTCGACTTGAAAGATTTTTTTAACAAAAAACAACGCCTCCTCCTATTTAGAGTTTACAGTGTTCCGCAGTTTGATTTGTTGTTTTACGAAATTTTTATTTACTTCGAAATTTGAATAATTCACATCAGCCTAAGTAGTCGGCAAGTCTTCCTCATTCCCCTACAGCGACCCCGTTGACATAATAATCTTCCTCGTGATAAGCGACAAACACGACCTCAACATCCGCCATGCCCAATCCGCTTAATGTATCGGTGACGATGCGGGCGAATCGGTCGCGAACCGCCGTCCCCCGCTCGAACCAGCCGACCTCGACAAATGCGAATGGCGGCTCTTGCGGAGGGTCGCCCCATACAGCAGTCGTGTGCATGACATTGATCGTAAAGTTGTCGGTCCCGCACTGGCAAAGCTCCGCCAGCTGTTCGACGAGCTGGGGAGCGGCTTCCTGCATGCGATCTGGGGCAACGCCCCGAATAACGAGATGCGGCATAAGTGCAAGGCCTCCTTTTTTATTCATAGCTAGGGGCCGAAACCGTCATGGCTCCAGCCCCGCTTCCTTAATACACAATCAATGCATTGCTAATATTCCGTCCCGGCGACGTCAGATATTGTCCGTTGTAATACATCCCGCTGGAGGCGCCGCCGTCGAGATTCATCGCCTGGTACGCGCCCGCCTGCTTCATCAGCTGCCCGAGCTGCGGGATCGTCGCGCCCCGCGAAGTAAGCAGGATCAGCTTGTGATCGCGAGTGAGGCCGACCGCGCTGCGGGCGCCTCCGTTCGTCAAAATCTTCGGATCGCGGAAGCCATTGAGATCGGGATGGGACACCTGTCCGTTGACGACCAGTCTCGGCCCCGCCTGCAGCGCGCCCACCAGATCGCCCTTGGCGAAGCGATCCACGAATTCTCCCCCCGGGATGAACTCGACGTTATTGTGACGATCAAACACGAGTACGGTTCGCGGATCGCCTGACGCTTTCTTGACGACCTCTCCCTTGTGCACGATATACCCATAAGGCGTCTTGTGCGCCTGGTCGGTATACGCGTCGAAAAACGTCCCGTTGATCGCCGCCAGCGCCTGATAGCGCGAAGCGATCGATTTCAGGGGCTCCGTCTTGCCAACCTCGCCGCCTGCGAGCCCGACCCCGAGATTGACCTGGGGATGCAGCAGCGTCACGGTAAGCATCTGCACCTCGAACGACTGTCGTCCGACTTTGAAGGTCTTCTTGCTTGAGACGATCCGGGGCTGCTGCTCCGGGGCAGAGCCGCGCGGCACGACCGGCAGCTTGAGCATGCTCTCCCCGCTGCCTGCGACGACGGCGCCGAGCTCGGCCCGCCATTCGAGCGATACGCCAAGCGCCTCGCCGACGAACCGCAGCGGCACATAGGTGACGCCCCGCTCGACGAACGGCGCCGCCTCCAGCGTGATCGGCTGATCGCCGCGTTGCGCCTCGCGCTTGCCGACATACAGCCGGATCCGCTGCTTGCCTTTTGTTATATCGACTCGTTGATTGGCCTTATCCCAGGCGACTTGCGCGCCGAACGCTTCCCCGACGAGACGGATCGGCACGAAGGTGCGGTTATGCTGCTCATCGACCAGTCCGTACGATTTGGCTGCCGCTCCGACATACCCGGCCTGCAGCAGCAGTCCGAGGCATAGGATCAGGCAGAGACTTGCCTTCTTCATCATCCTAACTCCCTTTTCGACAAATTATGCAACATTCCTATTCTAATCGCCTCTGTCCGCTTTGTAAATTGTGCCAGGGCGGCAGGAAATGTCTGGCTTGTGTCGAAAACGTATCAGAACTCTGAATGCTTAACGACTATGATACGAACAGAAGGTGAACTGATGCAGCTGGACAATATCACTGTACTCGACTTTGAAACGAGCGGCCTCGATCCGGTCCGCGACCGCGTCATCGAAATGTGCGCGATCCGTTGCGACAAGGGCGAGATCGTCGGCCGATTCAATACACTCATCCGCTTCGACGGACCGCTCGCCCCCAAGATTACCGAGATTACCGGCATCACCTCGCCAATGCTCGAGGGCGGCATGGACGAGGAGACGGCGTTTCGCATCCTGAACCGGATGATCGGCTCCAATCTGATCGTCGCCCACAATGCCGCCTTTGACCTCGGCTTCCTGCACCATACGCTGATGCGGCTGGCCGGCCGCTCCTTCAGCAACCACTTTATCGATACGCTGACGATCAGCCGGCTCTATCATACATACCCTCACACGCTGCAGGAGATGTGCAACCGATACGGCATCGAGCTCTCGCAAGGCCATCGCGCCGACTTTGATGTGCTGGCCACCTGGGAGCTGCTGAAGCGATTCCACGCCGAATACGACCTGGGCAGCCTGGTCAACAGGCTCGGCTACATCGAGAAATACGGCCCGCCCAAATGGGCGCCAGCTTGGGCGCAGCTTGAAGGACTTCGGCTCAAGTACGCTTGACCCGCACGTAAAGACTGGCGTTATCCCTCCCCTCGGTTCGGCTGATTCACAGCCTTGCGAGGGGCTTTCATTTTACCTTTGCAAATGAGGATATACTAATTTGAATCGGCCATATTTACATTTGAGATCGTTTGTCTTAGTATGAGGACGATAATGCCTCGCAGGGCGGCTGCAGCGCCGCCTATCGAAGCGACCGCCGTACGACCTTGCTACAGCAGAGAAGGGATCTGAGCGCAATGAAAAAACAATTTATCGTCATCGGACTGGGCCGCTTCGGTACGAGCCTGGTCCGCACGCTGGTCAAGAATGGCCACGAAGTGCTGGCGGTGGACAAAAACGAGCAACTGGTGCAGGACATCGCCGATCATGCCACCCACGCGCTCCAGGCGGACAGTACGGACGAATCGGTGCTACGGGAGCTGGGAGCCAGCAACTTCACGCACGCCATCGTCGCGATCGGCGACGATCTCCAGGCGAGCATCCTGACGACGCTGCTGCTCAAAGAGCTGCGGGTGCCCAAAGTAACCGCCAAGGCGAATAACGAGATGCACGGCCAGGTGCTGAGCAAGGTCGGAGCGGACCATATCGTCTACCCGGAGCGGGATATGGCAGCCCGACTTGGCAAGCAGCTCAGCTCCGACAATCTGATCGATTTTATCGAGCTCTCGCCTACCTACAATCTCGTCGAATTCAAGGCGCCCCGCTCCATGAACGCCAGATCGCTGGCGCAGCTGAATATTCGCGCCAAATATGGTTGTACCGTCATGGCGGTCAAAACGGGCGATTATATGAATATCTCGCCGAAGGCGGAGGATCTGGTCTATACCGGCGACGTCTTGATCATGATCGGCAGCAATGAGGATATCCGCGAGCTGGAAGATGACTATGAGCAGTAAGAGGGATCGCTCCGCAGCGTTTGACCTGCTCGTCTCGCTGGTCGAGCGGCTCAAAAACCGCACTAGTCCGCCTCAGCTGATCATCTTCGTCTTTTTCTGTCTGATCTGGATCGGCGCGCTGCTGCTGCTGCTGCCGCATGCCTCGACCAGCGGCCAATCGATCGGACTTATGAACGCTTTGTTCACCGCCACCTCGGCGGTTTGTGTAAACGGCTTGATCGTGCTCGATACCGGCAGCACCTTTACGGTGTTCGGCCAAGTCATCATCATGGCGTTGATCCAGATCGGCGGACTCGGCTTCATGACGCTCGGCGTCATGGTCGCGATCGTGCTCGGCAAACGAATCGGCCTGAAGCAGCGACTCATCCTTCAGCAAGCGACCAACTCCTCGTCCGCGCAGGGACTGGTCAAGCTGTCGATCTACATGGTGCTCATCGCCTTTGCCTTCGAGGCGTTGGCTTCGGTTATCCTGACGCTGCGCTGGCAGGCGGACATGGGCTTCGGACAGGCGGCCTACTACGCCCTGTTCCATTCGATCTCGGCCTTCAACAATGCCGGCTTCGCCTTATGGCCGGATAGCTTGTCGAGTCATGCCGGCGATCCGATCGTTAACCTGACGATTATCCTGCTCTTCATTATGGGCGGGCTCGGCTACATCGTCGTCGTCGAGGTGTTCCGCAAACGTTCGTGGCGCAAGCTGTCGCTCCATTCCAAGGTCGTGCTGCTGGGATCGGGCGTGCTGCTCGCAGTCGGCTCTCTGCTCATGTATCTGCTGGAGAGCTGGAATCCGGCGACGTTTGGCCATCTGGAGGGCTCCGGTCAAGTATGGGCTGCCTTGTTCCAGGGGGCGACGCCCCGCAGCTCCGGCTTCAATACGGTCGATATCGCCAGCATGCTGACAACGTCGCAGTTTTTGCTGATCATCCTTATGTTTATCGGTGCGGCTTCCGGCGGCACCGGCGGCGGCGTCAAGATCAATACGATTGTGGTGCTCGTACTCGCGACCTTAAACACCTTTCGCGGTCAAGGCCAGATCCACGCGTTCGACCGTCGGATCTCCCCCGATGCCGTCATGCGGGCGCTCGCGGTCGTCTTGAGCTCGCTCGGCGTCGTGCTGCTCGTCTCGCTGCTGTTGACGATCTCGGAGGGCATGCTCGAGGAGCATTTCCTCGAGGTGCTGTTCGAAGCGACCTCCGCCTTCAGCACGACGGGGCTGTCGATGGGGCTGACGAGCGAGCTGTCGCCTGTCGGCAAGGTAATCGTCATGCTGACGATGTTCGCCGGGCGGCTTGGTCCGTTGACGCTCGCATTTGCGCTCGCGCAAAAGAAGCGCACCTCCAAGATCGGCTACCCGGAGGATCATATTCTGATCGGCTAGCCCGATGGAATTGACGTAGAGGCTCGTACTGGGTGGGGTAATCAATACCCTGCCTGTGCGAGCCTTTCGTTTCTCTTATAAATGGATCCAGAACCGTCTTACAATGTTCCCATTATCCTCTGCATACTCTGATTCAAATTTACCGCCATTTTTTATAATGGTTTTTTCTGATGCGAGATTTCCTTCATCACATACTAGAAGAACCCTCTTTAAACCCATATCTTTTGTTACTTCAAGTGTCAGTGCTAATAGTATAGAAGCATAACCTTTTCTTCTCTCTGATGGACGTATTCCGTAACCGATGTGTCCACCGCAATTAAGGAGCTTGGTATTGAGTCTGTGTCTAATATTTACAGCACCAATGACTTTTTTTGAATATTTCTCTATAAGCCAGAACGTAGAATGGGGAACAAAGGTCCCGTTCGTTATCTTATCTTCTGTGTCCTGCGAGTACAAAAAATCAATCATGGCATCAAAATTAGAAGGATCTTTCTCTACAACCCACGGGATAATATCCTCCTCACTTGACTTCCAATCTTTATAAAACGATATGTACTCATCCTTATATTCAGTTGATGGTCTCACCAACTCAACCGAGATCACCATCCTATCACCCCCTATGTAAATTTTATCCACATCAACATGCCTTGTGGATTTGAACTAAACGTTGTTTTTTATAGAAAAAGACGTGCCAATTGGCACGTCAAACGAACTGGCATTTCAACCTTTTGCACCTCAAATGGAATCCGTTATTCCATATCCGGCAGGGGATTTTTTCGTTAATCAACGAGGCGAGGTGACCATCTTGCGGATCAGGCGGGTCAGCTCGCCGACCTCGGCATCGTCTAGATCGCGAACCAGACGTTCCATGATGCCGATCCGTTTGTTGTGGATGGCCTCGACCAGCTCCTGCCCCGCAGGGGTGATGCTGAGCAAGACGATCCTGCGGTCCGACTGGGACCGCTCGCGACGGATCAGCTCCATCTCGATGAGCTGGTCGGCCAGACCCGTCACCGCGCCTGATGTGACGAATAACATCTCCGCGAGCGCCGACGCCTTGAGCGGTCCGCTCTCGGAGAGGATGATGAGGATCCGCGCCTGCGTGACGCCGAGTCCGCTGATGCTTTCTTTATCCCATTCCGCTGCGATGAGCTTCTTCAACTGGCGAAAAGCTTCATCGAGCGCGATCATTTCCTTGCGATCCCAATCACTGGGCCGGCTATGAGCTGCCATGACATGTCTCCTTCGTGCAAGAGCAGCTGTCCGTCAGCCGCCTGGCGTGATACCTATTAGCCTCTTATTATATCGCGAGTTGCCCGCAGTCGCAATCTTTGGACTAGTGTGGCATGATCGGAAGGTCATGAACGCGCCTCTACTTGCGGAATTGGAGCGGCGGCAACGCCAGCAGCTCCCGGCGCACAGTGTCCCATGCGAGCTCAAGCGCCTCCTGCAGCTGCCATGCGGCGCGTCCGGCAGCGAGCACGGCCAACCCGTGCCGGTGCGTCAGCGATACGCCGTATACGATCTGCTCGCCTCGCTGCGCAAGTTCGTCCAACGCCTCGCGCACCGCCCCCGCATGGTTCGGAGCGATCCGGTCGGCGAATACATAGAAGGTCCCGGTATGCGTCATCGACTCCCAAGCTCCTGGAGCTCCCAAGTCATGCCGACCAGGCTCGACGCGCTGCCGCTGGGCGAAGATCAACTCCTCCCCATAAAAGACGCGCATTTGGTTATCCAGCAGACGGTAGCGGAACGTCTCGCCCCGATGCGTCCGCCCGGGACAGAGCACCTCGGTCTGCATCCAGACTGCGCCCGACGACAGCCGCACCTCCGTCTCATTGCGCAGCGCCGCGTCCCTGTACAGCATGAGCGGCTCCATCATGCTCTCCACGACCGCGCCGGGTGACAGCTCGAACTGCTGTCGCATCCGCGCCATGCCCTCCGGCGGACACGGATGGACCTTGGTGTAGCTCTGGTTGGTCAGGTACAGCCGCGTGTCGGCCTCTGCCTGCCACACGAAGTCATAGCAGTCCCCGCTCAGCAGCCCCGGCGACACATCCATGACGATCGCGGCGAGCTGCTCGTCGAGCGGGAACGTCTTGGCGATCTTGATAGGCGCGGTATGATACTTCTCTGACAGGACGGTGCGACCGTGACGGTAGCTGAAGCGAGCCCTCAGCTGGGCGCTCTGCTGCGGGTGGAGATCAGGCGTGATGATGATGGGTATGCTCCACGCCGCGCGCATGCGCCAGCTCATGCTCGATCCAGTCAATAATCTTCCCGACGCCGTCTCCGCCATGCAGATTGGAGAATACATACGGTCGGTCGCCGCGCATCCGCTTCGTATCGCTCTCCATCACTTCCAAACTGGCGCCGACATACGGGGCAAGGTCGATCTTATTGACGAGCAGCAGATCGGAGCGCATGATGCCCGGGCCGCCCTTGCGCGGGATTTTCTCGCCCTGGGCGACGTCGATGATGTAGATGAAGCGATCGACCAGCTCCGGGCTGAATGCCGCCGCCAGATTGTCGCCGCCGCTTTCGATGAAGATGACGTCGAGCTCTGCGAAGCGGCTCTGCAGCTCCTCGATTGCCTCGAAGTTCATCGAGGCATCCTCGCGGATCGCCGTATGCGGACAGCCGCCGGTCTCGACGCCGATGATCCGCTCCTCCGGCAGTACGCCGGTGCCGAGCAGGATGCGGGCATCCTCCTTGGTGTAGATGTCGTTGGTAATGACGCCGAGGCTGTACTTGCCGCTCAACTCGCGGGCAATCACCTCGACCAGCGCCGTCTTGCCCGAGCCTACCGGACCGCCGATGCCGATCCGCAGCGGTCCCTGACCGGCGAGCGGCGGCGCCTCCCAGCCGCCATGATGATGGGTATGTCCTTGTCCTTGACACATATCGCATTCCTCCATTAGCTTCATTTAGGCATTTAGGACATAAAAAGTCGTGAATATAATGTCTCATGCCGGATCATCGCCAGCTCCGCCAGCGGCATATCGGACCAGGCGTCCTCGGGCTCCATCGCCTGCACCAGCTCCCATGCAGCCGGCGTGCGGGCGACGCAGCGGGCGATGATCGCCTGCCCCTCGGTCTGGCCGATCGCCATCAGCCGGAGCGCGCTGCCGACCGAGGTGACGATGCCGTTGTACAGATAGCCCTGCACCGCCCGCTCCAGCGGGATGCCGAGCGCTGCGCATAGATAGCCGTAGACGAGCGGATAGGTTGCCAGCGCTTCGCCAGCCGCTGCGGCCCGGGTCAGCCGACTGGTATCGAGCTGAGGGAAGATCGCCTCGGCGAGCTTCAGCAGGCGACGCCCCATCTTCTCCATGCCGGTGCGCGTCTCGACCGCCAGTCGCTGCACATGGACGAGCCGCTCGACGCGCCATGCGTCCATCCAGCGGTCGTCGCCAGCGGCCCGATAGACGGCCTTGACGATCATCGCGTCGGCAGGCGCCCAGCTCTGCAGCATCATCGCCGTCGTGTAGCGCTCCAGTTGCTCGGCGGACCGCACCCGACCTTCCTGGACCAGCGTCTCCAGGCCAAAGGAATGCGAGAAGCCGCCGATCGGCAACGCCGAGTCGAGCAACTGCTGCAGCGCCAGCCAGGCGATAGCCGGGTCCATCGGCATGCTTGCCTGCTCGCGCATCAGAACAGGAAATACCGCTGCGCCATCGGCACGACCTCGGCTGGCTCGCAGGTCGCCAGCTCGCCGTCGACGCGCACCTGGTACGTTTCGGGATCGACCTCGATGCGAGGCGTTTCGGCATTGTGGACCATATCTTTTTTGGTGACGGTGCGACAGCCCTTGACCGGCTCGACCCGCTTCTGCAGCCCCAGCTCGCTGGCGATACCAAGATCATAGGCGGCCTGGGAAACGAACGTAATCGAGCTCTTGTACTTGGCCTTGCCCATCGCTGCGAACATCGGCCGTCCGAATACCGGCTGCGGCGTCGGGATCGATGCATTGGGATCGCCCATCTGGGCGTAGGCGATGCTGCCGCCCTTCAGCACGAGATCGGGCTTGACGCCGAAGAAGGCCGGCGTCCAGACGACCAGATCGGCGAACTTGCCGACCTCCAGCGAGCCTACGAGATGCGAGATGCCGTGGGTAATAGCCGGGTTGATCGTATACTTGGCGATGTAGCGCTTGATGCGGAAGTTGTCGCCGCTCTCGTCGTCAGGCGCCAGCGGTCCGCGCTGCGTCTTCATCTTGTCGGCGGTCTGCCAGGTGCGGATGACGACCTCGCCCACCCGTCCCATCGCCTGTGAGTCCGAGCTGATCATGCTGAACACACCCATGTCGTGGAGGATATCCTCGGCGGCGATCGTCTCCGGTCTGATCCTGGAGTCTGCAAAGGCGACATCCTCGGGGATGCGGCTATCCAGATGATGGCACACCATAAGCATGTCGAGATGCTCCTCGATCGTATTGACCGTGAATGGTCGCGTCGGATTGGTCGAGGAGGGCAACACATTGGTCTCGGCCGCCGCCCGGATGATGTCCGGCGCATGGCCGCCGCCCGCTCCCTCCGTATGATACGTATGGATCGTCCGGCCATCGATCGCCGCGAGCGTATCCTCCAGGAACCCTGTCTCGTTGAGCGTATCGGTATGGATCGCCACCTGCACATCGTACTGGTCAGCGGCTTGCAGACAGGCGTCGATCGCCGCTGGCGTCGTGCCCCAGTCCTCATGCAGCTTCAGCCCGATCGCCCCCGCCTCGATCTGCTCGATGAGCGGTCCTGTGAACGAAGCGTTGCCTTTGCCTGTGAAGCCAAGGTTCATCGGGA
>Ga0160452_100437_pt1 | contig 29603 bp, 28 predicted proteins | sample HID1971I_E6MG_FD_108230 | JGI IMG/M metagenome (GOLD analysis project Ga0160452, IMG submission 108230) | Enriched millipede-associated microbial communities from UW Madison campus, WI, USA - HID1971I_E6 MG | ecosystem: Host-associated > Arthropoda: Insects > Digestive system > Unclassified ...
AAGCGACATCGCACGCCCAGCCTCCCGGCTCCCTGCCCGAGCAAGTCAACAAGATATATCAAGAGGCGACCCGTCAGTGCGCTGCATTGTTCGACGAGGCACGTCTGATGGGACGTGTCGATACGGAGAGTGTCGAAGCTTCCTTTGCGCCGCTCGCCGCTACCGTACAGCAGCATCGCGATGTCGTATCGATGCTGCTGCAGTTGAATACGAAGGACGATTACACCTACCAGCATTCGGTGCAGGTCGGTATGCTATCTTACTATTTGGCCACCTGGATGGGTCTGGACGAAGCAAAGGCATTGGTCGCAGGCAAAGCGGGCTTTTTGCACGACATTGGAAAATGCCTTATTGAAAACGCTATCTTGAACAAGCCGGGCAAGCTGACGGAGGCGGAATTTGCAGAGATCAAAAAACACCCCCAGTACGGCTATAATATTATCCGCGAGTCCTTCACCGACGAGGCTCTTGCCATCCCCGCCTTGCAGCATCACGAGCGTCTCGACGGCAGCGGCTATCCCGCCGGACTGAGGGGCGAGGCAATTACGAAGGTGTCCCGCATCGTCGCGATCGCCGATATATACAGCGCCATGATCTCGTCCCGAGTCTATCAGAAAAGCCGGGATCTGCTGTTCGTGCTACAGGAGCTCCATCGGCTCAGCTTCGGCCAGCTTGACCCGCACGCCGTCCAATGCTTCATCCGCCATATGATCCCCAACTTCATCGGCAAGCAGGTGGAGCTCGCTTCCGGACGGAAGGGCATTATCGTCATGACCAATCCCAACGATTACTTCCGCCCGCTAATCCAGCTCGCGGACGGCTTCCTGGATCTCTCCCATCATCCTGAGGAAACGATCATTAGCCTTCGGATGGATTAGATCAATGAAATAGATCAGTAAAAAAGCAGGGTCTCTCGATGCTAAGAGACCCTGCTTTATTTTATTCAAGCAGACTTTAATCCGCCAGACGTTTGGCGAACAGGAACGTTTCCTTCCAGTACGCTTTGTTGATGTCGGTCACCTGCACCCCGTCCTCCGGCAGCGGGCTGGCATGGATCATCTTCTGGCCGCCCATGTAAATGCCGACATGCCCGACCTTCTCATCGCTCTTGAACCGGCCAGGCACGTAAAAGTACATCAAATCGCCGATGCGCAGCGAGCTGCGCGGTACATACGCGCCCTCCTTGGCTTGCGCTCTCGCGGTACGGGCCAGATCATGGCCAAACTTGCTGTAAATATACCGTGTGAAGGAGGAGCAGTCGAAGCGCTTCGTGCTCTTCTCGTCAGCGCCGAACTGATACGGTACGCCATCGTACTTCTTCGCCTCCTGGATAATCGCGCCGCCGTTGGTCACCAGCGCCTGCAATACCGCCCGATCCTTGGCAGAGGCCGGACTATCGCCCGATGAAGACGATTCCTGCGACTCCTGTACCGGCTCCGGCGTCTGTGACGGGTCCTGCGGGTCATCGGCGAAGCTCTCGCCATCGCCAGCCTCCGGGTCGCGATAATCTGGCGTCGGGAAGATCACAATCTCACGCTCCTGCTGCGCGAATACCGCTTCATCTCCGAACAGCCGCTTTACCGACTCGACCGGCAGCGCCAGACTGTCTTCATGCTTGCGAGCCGGCGCCTCCAGCTCGACGTCCGCCTCCTCCTTGCTCGCCTTGCGCGCGTCCACGACGAACCGCCAGATGACATCATGGTCGCCGATCAGGTACTCGCGCCGATCCTCCGACCAGACAGTCTTAAAACCAATCTGCTGCGCCATCTGGCCGATGTCGACATAATCCAAGCCTTCCAACTCGAAGACCTCTACCGAAGACTGCCCTTGCGCCAGCATGCGGATCTCATCCGTCCCCTGCTGTTGCGGCGCTGCTTGCTTCCCGCATCCGGCGAGCTGTATAGCCAGCAGCAGGCTGCCTGCCGTCAGACCAACGATGCGCCAGCGCGCGCGCGACTTGCTCTTACACATGATCCTAACCCCCTGATGGACTCACTTCCTATTTTAGGATGGTCCTTAACCGGAGATTTATGCATCGCCTATAGGCGCAGCGATTGGAGGGGAGGATCGAGCCGCTCAGCTCTGCTACGCGAAGGCCATCGGGAATTGCTGAAAGATGCCATAGGACATCATATCGGCCATTTCCAGCACCTGTGCCTCGATTGCGTCTGACGTGGCCACATTTTCGATGTAATTGCCAGCTAATCGGGTTGCGACCTCGCCAGTGAGCAGCTTCAGATGCTCATGCATCATATCCTGCCATACTTGACTCGACCAGTACGGATTGATCCGGCTTAGAAATTCGGCGATCGCATCGGCATTGGCATACCATCTCGCATTAATCTCCCCGGCTGCCTGCGAGTCGCCAGCCTGCAACGCCTTGACGAGCTGTGCGGCGATGACGAGATGCTCCCTCAACAAATTCCCGAATTGATCGGCAACGGCACTGCCATAGTAAGGCTTGAGTGCCGCGGCAAAGTCATCCGCATTGCGCAGAAGTCTTGCGGTAGTAGCTTGCTCGTCGGGAAGCTTGCCCACGATGCTATTGACGGTCAAGCGTGTCCATTGAATATGCTGCTCCCACAACGACCGCAAGCGGCGGTTCAAGTCCACCATGGACGTTGTCCATACGGCCGGCGGGTGAGTTCCCCGGGGGTAGTGCCTCATAACGGGCATATAAGCATACCTATACATTGAGCGTTTGATCTCCTTTTACCGTTTTCGTATAGGATATGGGAACGACGCCTATCAGGTTCCCTAAATAATGGAATTTACTACAACTACTCAAAATAAAAAGCCCCGCGCGATGCGGGGCTGAAGGGGGCTCCGAGTCTTTACCCGATGGAACCCTCCATTTCGAATTTGATCAATCGATTCATCTCAACGGCGTATTCCATCGGCAGCTCCTTGGTGAACGGCTCGATGAAGCCCATAACGATCATTTGAGTCGCTTCCGCCTCAGAGAGGCCTCGGCTCATCAGGTAGAACAACTGCTCCTCGGACACCTTGGATACGGTCGCCTCATGCTCGAGGGTGATGTTGTCGTTCAGCACCTCGTTGTACGGGATCGTATCCGAGGTCGACTCGTTATCGAGGATGAGCGTATCGCATTTGACGTTGGCTTTGGAGCCCTCGGAGTTGCGGCCGAAGGAGGTCAGTCCGCGATACGTCACCTTGCCGCCATGCTTGGAGATCGACTTGGAGACGATCGTCGACGTCGTATCCGGTGCCAGATGGGTCATCTTCGCGCCTGCGTCCTGGTGCTGGCCTTTGCCCGCTACCGCGATCGAGAGCACCATGCCCTTGGCGCCGCGTCCCTTGAGGACGACGGCCGGGTATTTCATCGTGAGCTTGGAGCCGATGTTGCCGTCGACCCAGTCCATCGTCGCATTCTCTTCGGCGACAGCACGCTTGGTGACGAGGTTGTAGATGTTCGGAGCCCAGTTCTGGATCGTCGTGTAGCGTACGCTCGAGCCCTTCAGACAGAGAATCTCGACAACCGCGCTATGCAGCGAGTTGGTGCTATACACCGGCGCGGTACAGCCCTCGACATAGTGGACCGAGCTGCCTTCATCGGCGATGATGAGCGTCCGCTCGAACTGTCCCATATTCTCAGAGTTGATACGGAAGTACGCTTGCAGCGGCACCTCGCACTTGACGCCCGGCGGCACGTAGATGAAGCTGCCGCCCGACCATACCGCGCTGTTGAGCGCGGCGAACTTGTTGTCCGTCGGCGGGATTACAGTACCGAAGAATTTCCGGAAGATCTCGGGATGGTCGCGCAGCGCCGAGTCGGTATCGGTGAAGATGACGCCTTGCTTCTCGAGATCCTCTTGCATGCTATGGTAGACAACCTCGGATTCATACTGCGCCGAGACACCGGCCAGGAACTTCTGCTCCGCCTCTGGAATCCCAAGCTTGTCGAAGGTTTCCTTGATCTCGGAAGGCACTTCCTCCCACGTCTTGCCTTGCTTCTCCGACGGACGCACATAGTACTGGATCTCGTCGTAGTTCAGCTCATCGAGATTGCCGCCCCATTTCGGCGTCGGCATCTTGAAAAACTGCTCCAGCGATTTCAAGCGGAAATCCAGCATCCATTCCGGCTCGCCTTTAATTTCCGAGATGGTGCGGACGATTTCCGGGGTCAGACCTTTGCCTGATTCGAAGATCGCCTTGTGCTCGTCGCGAAAACCGTATTTGTACTCTTCCATTTCCGGCATTTTCTTCGCCATCGTTCTCAACCTCCTGTAAGCTTATTTTATCCGTTCTGCCGATCCTGCTCGATGCCTTTGCGAAGCGCATTCCAGGCCAGCGTCGCGCACTTGATGCGGGCAGGGAACTTGCTGACGCCGGAGAGAGCCTCCAGCTCCTCGTAGTCAAACTCGACCGGCTCGCCCTTCATCAGCTGCGAGAAGCGCTCTGCCATCGCCAGTGCCTCCTCCAGCGTCTTGCCCTTGACGGCGTCCGTCATCATCGAGGCCGACGACAGCGAGATCGAGCAGCCTTCGCCCGTAAATCGGGCTTGCTTGACGATACCGTCCTCTAACTGCATCGACAGCGAGATGCGATCGCCGCATGTCGGGTTATTAAGATTGATCGTAACCGCATCGTCTTCGAGCTCGCCACGGTTACGAGGATTTTTGTAGTGATCCATTATGACTCTGCGGTACAAATCATCCAATTGCATGACCGAAGAACTCCTTTGTCTGTAGTAAGCCATCCACCAAGGCGTCCACGTCCGCTTCGTCATTGTATAGATAAAAGCTGGCGCGCGCCGTCGCTGTCACTTCGAGCCAGCGCATGAGCGGCTGACAACAATGATGCCCGGCGCGGACGGCGATCCCCTTGCTGTCCAGCACGGTCGCTACGTCATGCGGATGCACATCGTCCAAATTAAAGGTAATCAGGCCCACCCGGCCGCTCGCCGGTCCATAGAGCGCGATGCCGTCGATGCTGCTCAGCCGGTCGTAAGCGTAAGCGGCCAGCTGCTGCTCATGGCGATCAATCGCATCCATACCGATCTCCTCCAGGAAATCGATCGCCGCCGCCAGACCGACAGCGCCAGCGATGATCGGCGTGCCGCCCTCGAACTTCCACGGCAGCTCCTTCCAGGTCGACTCGTACAGATCGACATGATCGATCATCTCGCCGCCGAACTCGACCGGCTCCATCTGCTCGAGCAGCCGCTTCTTGCCGTAGAGGACCCCGATACCGGTCGGCGCACACATCTTGTGGCCCGAAAAGGCATAGAAGTCGCAGTCCAGATCCTGCACATCGACCTTCAGATGCGGCGTGCTCTGCGCCCCGTCGACGACCATCACCGCGCCATGACGATGCGCGATCGCGGCGATCTCCTTGACGGGATTGATGACGCCGAGCACATTGGAGGCGTACACGACCGACACGACCTTGGCGCGTTCGGTAATCGTCGCCTCTACATCCGCCAGATCGATCGTGCCGTTCGGCTGCAGCGGGATATAACGGAGCACCGCTCCGGTTGCCTTGGCAACCTGCTGCCACGGGATCAGATTGCTATGATGCTCCATCGGTGTCAGGACGATCTCATCGCCCTCCCCGCATACCGCGCGCGCGTAGCTCGCAGCCACCAGGTTCAGCGCTGTCGTGGTGCCGCGCGTGAAGATGATCTCCTCGGTGCTCGCAGCGCCGATGAACCGGGCGACCCGCTCGCGCGCGCCCTCGTAGGCGTCCGTCGCGCGCGATCCGAGCGTATGCACGCCGCGATGCACGTTGGAGTTGTTCCATTCATAGTAACGGCTCACCGCCTCCAGCACCGCGCGCGGCTTCTGCGAAGTCGCGGCATTGTCCAGATAGACGAGCGGATGCCCGTTCACCTGCTGCTGCAGGATTGGGAATTGCTCCCGGAGCTCGCGGGCATTCATGACTGGAGCTTCCTCTCGAGCAGCTCGCGCAGTTGGGTCCGGACCGCCTCGACCGGAATCTCCGAGACGACAGGAGCGAGGAAGCCATAGATGATCAGACGCTCGGCTTGGACGCGCGAGATCCCCCGCGACATCAGGTAATGGATCTGCTCCGGGCTGACCTGGCCGACGCTCGCCGCGTGGCCGGCAGTGACGTCATCCTCGTCGATCAGCAAGATCGGGTTGGCGTCGCCACGCGCTTTGGGGCTCAGCATCAGCACCTTCTCCGCCTGCACGCCATTGGCTTTGGTCGCGCCCTTCTCGATCTTGGTGATGCCGTTGATAATCGCTGTCGCCTGATCCTTCATGACCGCGCGCGTGACCATCATCGAGTCGGTGCTCTTGCCGAAGTGAACGGCGCGCGTCGTCAGACTCATCTTCTGGTCGGCAGCGCCGATGCTGATGATCTTCGCATCCGAGGTCGATCCGTCGCCATCGAGGCTCGAGGTCGTGTCCGACAATACGCTGCCGTCATTCAGATCGCCGATGATCCATTCGATCCCGCCGTCTCGCTCGACCGTCGCGCGACGGATCGAGAGGTCGATCACATCGGCGTCGAGCTGGTGGATCGTCGCGAAGCGGACCTTCGCGCCGGCCTTGACGATCACCTCTGCCGCGCCATGGTGGATCGACGGCTTGCCTGCGCGGCCAGCAGAGATGACGCGGTCGACATAAGTAACGCGGCTGTTCGTCTCGGCGACGATCAGGATATGCGGCGCAAAGGTCGCCTCCGGATCGTCGGTCAGGAACAACGCCTGTACCGGCAGTTCGACATCGACGTTTTTGGGCACATAGAGGAAGACGCCGCCGTTCCATAGCGCTGCGTGCAGCGCATTCAGCTTGTCCTCATCCTGGCGGACCGCCGTGTGGAGGTAAGGACGAACCAGATCGGCATGCTCGCGAGCTGCCGTCTCCAGATCCGTAAAGATGACGCCTTGCGCCTTCAGCTCTTCCGACAGCTGCCGGAAGACGATGCTCGAGTTGCGCTGCACGAGATAGTCTCCCCCAGCTTGCTGAGGAAGATAAGGCTGGATGACAGCGGGCAGATCCTCTGTCCGACTAACCGGCTCCGCTGCCTTGTATTCGCCCAGCGCGCCGAGCGCCCAGCGCTCGATCCGCATTTTCTCCGGCTTGGGCCACTCCAGACCTTCCGCCCGTTCCGCGGCTTCGGCCCGCAATGCTGCCAACCATTCAGGCTCCCGCTTGCTGAGGGATAGCGCCTCGGCCGAACCGCGCGTAACCGGAGTCGATAATTGTGTACTCATAGGTTTGCTCTTCTCCTTTCGTTACCCTCAGGCTTGACCTACAGTTTCGTCTACGATGCCGAGCTCTTCCTTTACCCAGTCGTAGCCTTCGTTTTCCAGCCGCTGCGCCAGCTCGGGACCGCCGGACTTGACGATGCGGCCTTGCATCATGACATGGACATAATCCGGCGTAATATAGTTCAGCAACCGCTGATAATGCGTAATGATCAGGAAGCCGCGCTCCTCGGAGCGCATGCTGTTGACGCCCGCAGCGACGATCTTGAGCGCGTCGATGTCGAGACCCGAGTCGATCTCGTCAAGGATGACGATCTTCGGATCAAGCATGAGCATCTGCAGGATTTCATTGCGTTTCTTCTCGCCGCCAGAGAAGCCTTCGTTCAGGTAGCGGTGAGCAAACTCGGGATTCATGTCGAGTTCTTTCATCTTTGCTTCCATCTGGCGGATGAACTTGATCAGCGAGATTTCGTTGCCTTCCTCGCGACGCGCGTTGATTGCGCTGCGCAGGAAGTCGGAGTTGGTAACGCCGGAAATTTCGCTCGGATATTGCATCGCCAGGAACATCCCGGCGCGCGCGCGCTCGTCGACTTCCATCTCCAGCAGATCTTCGCCGTTCAGCTCAGCCGAGCCCTCTGTCACCTCGTACTTGGGATGGCCCATCAGCGCTGAAGCCAGCGTACTCTTGCCGGTTCCGTTCGGTCCCATGATCGCGTGGATCTCGCCGCCTTTTATTTCAAGGTTGATACCTTTAAGGATCTCCTTATTGTCGATCGCTGCTTTCAGCCCGTCAATTACAAACTTCGTGGACATAATGTATTGCTCCTTCCGATTGGGGGTCAAATTTTTCTTATCGCTCGCCCGAGCGGCATTCTCAATGATTCTCAATCTAATCTTATAATAATTCCTGTTACAAAGCAATCAACGGATCGAAAGTAAGCGCTGTTAGGAGGACATTATCCGAGCGCTTCGCGAATCTGTCGACATCTCGCCTCATATTCCGCCTCCGCAAGCACCGGTTCGAGCGATGCCTCCGGCATATCGTCCTCGATGCTCACCCAGGACTTGCAGCCAAGATACGGCGGACGCATCGGCACATGAACAGCTTCCCTCAGCCGCCAAGCCCGGATCATCAACAGATGCAATGGCTCCTTGCGCTTCCAACGCAGGCGCTGCTCCGCCATCTGTTGCGTCCAGATGTGATAGGGGTACAGCTTGTCCAACGTCTCCTGGTCCCGGATCTCCAGCTCCTCCGTCACCTCGCCATACAGCGAGAGCGGCACAGTCTCCGCGTCCGGACGCCAGTCTCGCAACGTATCCTCCAGCGCTGCCTGAGCCTCGGGCTTCAGCAGCTCGGCCTTTTGATGCTCATAGGTCTCCATCAGATAGAAGGCCGGGCTGAGCAGTCGGAACCCTTTCGTCTCTTCGGCGATCCCGCCCTTGCGCAGCAGCAGGATCTGCTCGCCCGACGCGAGCGCGCGCACCACGACCGCCCACTCCTTCAAGGCGATGGCCTCGCGTCCTCCGTTCGTCGATCGGATGTTCATATCCGTCCTCCTCCATCGGTTTTTATCCTATTATATCAGCTCGGGGTATTCCAACGTGAAATAATATTCGCTATACTAGGCTACAGAACAATTGGAGGTGGGACCCCCTTGTCAACGTATCGTCCTTTAACCGAGCAGGAAGCGATCCAGATCGCCCGCTCGCTCGACCGTTTCTTCCCTGCAGATGCCGAGCTGGGATGCCGAGAGATCGGCGACGGCAATCTTAATCTCGTCTTCCATATTACTGACGCCGTCAGCGGCAAAAGCGTCATCTTGAAGCAGGCGCTCCCTTATGCCAAGGTCGTCGGCGAGTCCTGGCCGCTCACGCTCGACCGGGCCCGCATCGAGAGCGAAGCGCTTATAATAGAAGGCAAGCTGGCCCCCGGGCTGGTGCCGCAAGTATATAGCTATGATCCACAGCTCGCGCTGACGGTCATGGAGGACCTGAGCGATCACACCATCATGCGGCGCGGGCTGATCGAAGGCAACCGGTATCCGCAGTTCGCGGATCACATCTCGACGTACATGGCCGCCAACCTGTTCTTCACCTCGGATCTGGGCATGAACCAACAGGACAAAAAGCTGCAGGCTGGACGCTTCATTAATCCCGAGCTGTGCAAAATTACCGAGGACCTGATCTTCGACGATCCGTATACCAACTCTTCCAACAACAGCTATGACGACGCCATCGCAGACGCTGCCCAAGCGCTGACGACCGACGAGGAGCTGCATTTGGAGGTTGCCCAGCTGCGCCACAAGTTCCTGACCAGCGGACAAGCGCTGCTGCATGGCGATCTTCATACGGGCAGCATCTTCGTCAAGGAAGATTCGACCAAGGTCATCGACCCGGAATTCGCTTATTACGGCCCCTCCGGCTTCGACATCGGCGCCACGATTGCCAACTTGCTGCTCAATTATGTCGCCCAGGAGCATTGGCATCAGGATGAGGCGGCGCGCGCCGACTACCGGCGTTATCTGCTGGATACGGTCCGGGACATCTGGACGCAGTTCGAGCGCAAATTCCTCCAACTGTGGGAGGAGCATGGCGCCGACCGTCTATTCAATACCGCTGCAGGGTATAAAAATTGGTATATGGCTCTGCTCCTACAGGATACCACAGGGTACGCGGGCTGCAAAATGGTCCGGCGGATCGTCGGCCTCGCTCACGTAGCCGACATCGACACAATCCCTGATGCCCAGACCAGAGAGCGCGCGCAACGGATCGCGCTGCAGATCGGCACCGAGCTGATCAAACGAAATCGCCAAACGAAATCGATCGAGGACATCCTCGATATCGCTGAATCTGCTATTCGCATCTAACAGAACGCAAGTCGAATGACGAAAGGGAAATGCATCATGTCAAAAACAACTGAAGCGCTGCAATCCGTCATCTGGGCGGGTGATCGCGTCGAGCTGCTCGACCAGCGTCTCCTGCCCGAAGAGATCGTCTACCTGCCCCTGACGACATCCGAGGATGTGTGGGAAGCGATCCGCCACCTGAAGGTGCGTGGCGCGCCGGCGATCGGCATCTCCGCCGCCTACGGCGTCGTCCTGGGCAGCCGCGGCAGCTACGATACAACAGAAGAATGGCTGGTCGAGGTGAACCGCCATGCCGAATATTTGGCAACCTCGCGGCCTACAGCGGTCAATCTGTTCTGGGCGCTCGACCGCATGAAAGCCAAAGCCGTGCAGCTAGCTGCTGACGGTCTCGCAGTGGAAGCGTGCCAACAGGCGCTGACGCTCGAGGCAGTAGCGATCCAGAGCGAGGATGAGCAGACCAATCGCCTGATCGGCGAGCATGCGCTCTCGCTGTTCGAGGACGGCATGGGCGTGCTCACCCATTGCAATGCCGGCGGTCTGGCGACAGCCAAATACGGCACGGCGTTGGCGCCGTTCTATCTGGCGCTGGAGCAGGGCCTGAAGCTGCGCGTGTTCGCCGATGAGACGCGTCCCGTGCTGCAGGGCGCCCGCCTGACTGCCTTCGAGCTACAGCAGGCGGGCGTCGACGTCACGCTCATCTGCGACAACATGGCGGGCATGGTCATGTCCAAGGGCTGGGTCGATGCGGTTATCGTCGGCACCGACCGGGTCGCTGCCAATGGCGACGTCGCCAACAAAATCGGCACGTACAGCGTAGCTGTGCTGGCCAAAGCTCACAATATCCCGTTCTATGTGGCTTGTCCGATGTCGACGATCGATATGCTGACGCCGACCGGCGCCGATATCCCGATTGAGGAACGGCCAGAAGAGGAGATCACCGAGGGCTTCGGCAAGCGGACTGCGCCTGCCGGCGTCAAGGTGTTCAACCCGGCCTTCGATGTCACGCCGCATGAGTATGTCAGCGCGATTATTACCGAGAAGGGCATCCTGCGGCCGCCCTACAACGTCAGCTTGAAGCAGCTGTTCGAGCAGTTGTAACGACATCTGGGCTGTCCTTGCACTCCCCCTGTTCATACGTTTAGCCCCGGCGCCTTTGGCAGCCGGGGCTGTTTGTTTACATCGCTTTCTTCAGATCATCCGCTCTAGCGCCTCGCGACCGCTCATGCCCGTATGGATGCCTATCGCCTCTGCCCCGTACGTCACTGACTCCAGCGGCGCTTCCAGCAACTCCTCGAGCGTGCGTACCCCTACGGCCCGGCCAGCTACGATGCCGCGTTCGCGCAGCTTCTCATTCAGCAAGCCTACATCCAGTGCGCCGCACATGATGTAGCCCTCGTCTGTAGAGATGCTTAACAATGTCGTTTTGGGCAGCTTCACCTCTACGCCCAGCGCTGTACCTTTGCCGATCTGTATCGGGATCATCCGGATCATCGTCATCCTCTCCACCTTTCTGGGCTTGCTTCTCGCAAGCAAGTAGTACCGACGCTATACTATATGCCATCCCCTTATCCCCGTGTGGGGAGTCGCCTTGGTTCGGGGCACATCGCTTACGCCCATCATTGAATTTTTTTGTTACAGCACAGCGAATTAGGACTATATACACAGCTCCATTAATGATATATTAATAACAGTGAAAAAGATCATAGTTCTGTGGGACTAGAAACCAAGGAAAGGGGAAAGGATGCGTTGATCATTAGAGAACCGCGAAGCAGCAGCTCTTATTTATTCAACGTCGATATCTTGATCGAAGACGAGAGCAATGCGCGAGCGCTGGAGCGGCTCCTGAGTCTGCTTAACCGTTCGGGGGCCGCTGACTTCCGCATCCAGAGCGGCATCGAGCTGGGGAAGATGATCGATGCCCTGACGATGAACTCCGAACATCTGTCGATAAGCGCGCCGGGGCCCCATCTGAACCTCGTGCCGCCGATCGCCGAACAGACAGCCCCGTCCAATGATTCGAGCCTGCCTCCGGATGCCGCCGCTGCATCATCTGCACAGGCGGACACGCTGGCAGCAGACCAACGGATACGGGCTTACATCGAGCAGAACCAGCTGATCCGTCTTTTAGTTAACAAAGGCTTGGGCGTGCGCCTCAGCATTCCTTGCCGTATCATCAGTTTCGACGAGATGACTGGCAATGTGACCGTGTATCATGTCGATGAGAAGCAAGTCTACACCTTCTCCATCAATGAAGTCGATGACTTCGTCGAGTAAAAGTACCGTGGATGTTTGCGAAAGTCCACACCAAAACGCAGGGGCTGTTCCAGAAGTCAGCAAGTACTGGCTTCCGGGACAACCCCTGCACTTTTCGTTTATGGCTGCAACAATCGCTCTACCTTGCTGCTTGGAATCGGAGCGCTCCAAAAGTAGCCCTGCATCTCGTCGCAGCCATGGCGCTTGAGGAACTGCATCTGCCCCTCGGTCTCGACGCCCTCGGCGATTACTTGCATGTTCAGATTATGCGCCATCGCAATAATGGCGGCGACAATCGCCGCATCGCCCGGATCTTGCTGGATATCTCTTACGAATGACCGATCGATCTTGAGCCGGCCGATCGGCAGCTTTTTGAGATAATTCAGCGAGCTGTATCCCGTCCCGAAGTCATCGATGCTAATGTTGATGCCCATCCGCGTCAGCTCCAGCAAGCATTGCGTCGCATGATCCACATCCATCGTCATCGACTCCGTAATCTCCAGATCAAGATACTCCGGCGACAGCCCCGTTCGCTCCAGCACTTCGGCCACTTTCTCTGCCAGGTTCTGCTGCAGGAATTGACGTATAGACAGATTGACGGAGATGGGGACGACAGCCAGTCCGTCGTCCTGCCATTGCTTGTTTTGGCGGCAGGCCTCCTCGAGCACCCATTCCCCGAGCTGGACGATCATCCCCGTCTCCTCGGCGATTGGGATAAATTGCCCCGGCGGTACCAGCCCACGCTCCGGGTGCTCCCAACGGATCAAAGCTTCCAGACCGATCACTTCCCCGCTGGACAGATCATACTGCGGTTGATAATGCAGTACGAACTCCCGACGCTGGATCGCCTGGCGGATCTCATGCTGCATCGTCAATCGTTCCAGCGAGGAGTCGCTCCACGTATCGGAATAGAGGATAAAGCCGTTTCTGCCGCTGTCCTTCGCCTTGCTCAGCGCCTTCTCCGCCTTCATCAGCAGTTGGCCCGCTTCCTCCTGCGTGCCGCTAGGCGCCACCCCGACGCTGGCCGTCACATGGAACGGATACCCTTGCAGCTCAAAAGGCTCCTCCAGCTCTGCTAGTAGCTCGGTCGTCCGCTCGGCCAGCGCCTCGTCCGATCCTGCATCGATCAGGAGCACGGCAAATTCGTCCCCCTCCATGCGAGCGGTCATATCTTGCTCCGACAGCCGCCGGGTGAGCCGCTCGGCGACCTGGAGCAGCAGCATATCGCCAAACTCGCGTCCGAACGAATCATTGACGAGCCGGAAGTGATCCAGATCCAGATACAGCAGACCTACACGCTCCTCCTGGCGGCGAGCCCGCTCGAGCGCCTCCGTCAGCTGGATCATGAACATGCGGCGGTTAGGCAAGCCGGTCATATCGTCATAATAAGACATGTAGCGGATCCGTTCGCGGTTGCGCTTGCGATCGCTCGCGTCCTGGATGATCAGCAGCGTACCGTTCCAATCCTGGTCCTCGTAGAGCGGACAAGCCATCACCTGAATGTCCAACGGCAGCCCGGAGCGGTGGACGAGCGTCAGCGGATATTGGCCTCCCAAAGGCTCTCCCGGCTCGGTATGAAGCCAGTCTGCGGGCTCGCCGCCTGCCTCCAGCAGCGATTGCAGCGAGCAGCCCATCAGCTGCTCCCGCTCGTAGCCCATGAGCTGCAGGGCGCCGCCGTTCACCTCGACGCAGCGCCCCTCCCGATCCAGCACAACTACCGGCAACGGACTATGCGACAGGATCGCGTCGGCGATCTGATGGTGGACGGGACGCCACGTCAACGAGCGGCGTCTGGGCTGTCTGAGCAACCCCCATGCGACGATGGCGAAGGCTAAGAGCACCAGCCCCGTCCATAGCGCTCTCTCTGTAACGGATTGAATCGGCAGCAGTGCCAGCCCGCTCCACAACATGAGACCGGCCAACAGAACGGCTGCAACTCCTGCCGCGCCCTTGCTGCCCAGACGGAACACATTTAATTTTTGGTCAGAAGGCTGTTTGTTTAGATCCGCCACGCGCGTTGCTCCTTCCTATCCTCCAGGTATCGTGCCGATGCTCCTCGCTGTTGCAAGACGCGTCACTTGCTGCGCGTAAAGGCGACGATGAGCATGACCCAGCCGGAGATAAAGGCAACGCCGCCGATCGGCGTGACCATACCAAGCTTGGTGTAGCCGGTGAGCGTTAACACGTACAGGCTTCCCGAAAAAATCAAGATGCCCGCATGCAGCAGCCTGGCCGACCAGACGAGAGCTCGCGTCCTGAGCGCGCGATCAGACAAGGCTCCGAGCAAAATCAAGCCCAAAGCATGATACATCTGGTAGCGCACCCCAACCTCGTACGTCTCCAGCATAGACGGGCTAAGCGTGTCTTCAAGCGCATGCGCTCCGAATGCCCCGAGCGCGACCGCCAGCAAGGCGTACACCGCTCCGGTAAGGATGTATTTCGACGTCATCAATTGTTCACTTCCCTGTAATTAGTGTATAATTCTACAAAAACCTATAAAGGAGTCCTGTCATGGATCAGAATCCATACCAGTCTCAAGATCAACATCCCTCCTCGGGCGCATTCCATCCGATAAACGAGCATGACCAAGACCCATACCACAACCGCAAGCAATCCGGACTTGGCATTGCCTCCTTTATTATCGGCCTGCTCTGCATCATCGGCATCATCGCGTTGTCGATGACGACGGTGGTCTCGCTCACCGATGCGATCCAGCCCGACGGCACGCTCCCTGACACTGAAGAGCTCGCCTCGAGCAGCGAGGTCATCATCGCCGGCATCCTGATGCTGTTTACGATCCTCATCAGCCTGGTCGGTCTGGTGCTGGGTATCGTCAGCTTGTTTATGAAAAATCGCCGCAAAGTGTTTGGCATTATCGGCGTCGTCTTAAACGGTCTGCTTGTCGTTGGCTTTGGAGGGCTGATGGTGCTTGGCATGGCCGTCCAAGGTATGTAAAGCTGTGGTCCATGTTTTTCCTTACTTTTTAAGATTATACCATGGCTGCACGCCAAACGCATAACGCGAACATTGCTGAACAGCCTGACCGTTTGAACGGTCAGGCTGTTGGCGTGCGCAGCGAGCAGCCGGATTGCGGAAGGCTCGGCAGCGATTGGTCACATAACCTCTCCTCGCTTGAATATAGTAGGTATACGAAGCATTCGACGAGGGGGTAGCTGCAGATGAGTTCAAACCGCGAGCCGTTGTTTATCGTATCCCGCGAAGACTGGTCGCTGCATCGCAAGGGCTATCAGGACCAGGCCCGTCATCAGCAGAAGGTCCGTGAAGCGATCAAGCAAAATTTGCCTGACCTGGTATCGGAAGAGAGCATCGTGCTGTCCGACGGCAAGCAGATAATCAAGGTGCCGATCCGCAGTCTGGACGAATACCATTTCGTCTTCAACCACAACAAAAACAAGCATGTCGGCCAAGGCGACGGCGACAGCAGCGTAGGGGATGTGCTCGGCACCGATCCCGCGTCGGCCAAAAAGGGCGGCAAGGGCGACAAAGCCGGCGATCAGCCCGGCGAAGACATCGTCGAAGCCGAGATCAGTCTCGCCGAGCTGGAGACGATGCTGTTCGAGGAGCTGGAGCTGCCCTTCCTCCAGCGCAAGGATAAGGAGCTGCTCGACACCAAAGAAATCCGCTTCAATGATATTCGCAAAAAAGGCATCCAGTCCAACATCGACAAAAAGCGCACCATCCTGGAAAACCTGAGGCGCAACAGCACGAACGGCACTCCTGGCATCCACGGCATCTCGCCTGACGACCTGCGCTACAAAACATGGGAGGAAGTCATCAAGCCGCAGTCCAACGCCGTGATCCTGGCAATGATGGACACCTCCGGTTCGATGGGCAGCTTCGAAAAATACGCGGCACGCAGCTTTTTCTTCTGGATGACCCGCTTCCTCCGCCATCAATACGAAAAGGTAGAGATCGTCTTCATTGCGCACCATACGGAAGCGAAGGAGGTCAGCGAGGAGGATTTTTTCACGCGCGGCGAGAGCGGCGGTACGATCTGCTCCTCCGCTTACGTCAAAGCCCTCGATATTATCGACAGTCGGTATCCGCCGCAGCTATGGAACATCTACCCTTTTCACTTCTCGGACGGCGACAACCTTACCTCCGACAACGAACGCTGCGTCAAGCTGATCTCCGAGCTGATGGCGCGCAGCAATATGTTCGGCTACGGCGAGGTCAATCAATACAATCGCAGCAGCACGCTGATGTCCGCCTACAAGCATATTCAGCATCAGAAGTTCATCCATGCCATCATCAAGGAAAAGCAAGACGTCTACCATGCGCTCAAAACGTTCTTCTCCAAAAAACAACCTGTCGGTTGACTGCAAACCGTCGACACCCAAACAGCCCGCAGCCTTCATCTAAAAGGCGCGGGCTGTTCAGTATCTGCTTCAGGAAGCTGGAGCCTGGAGCTGGGCGAGCCAATCGGATAGCGCATCGACGGTCTGGTGGAGCTGCTCCTCGCCGCTAATCCTCGGCGCCCCGTCGCCCTTCTGCTGCCCGTAGGCTCCGAATTGGCCATGATTGCCGCCCTCGATCTCGACATATCGGGTATCGGCCGGCATCCGGCCGCGCCCCGCCTCCCACGCTTCGCGGTTCAGGATCTGATCCTCAGACGCCGTAATCTGCAGCGCCTGCAGGTCGGCTCCGCTCAGGTCAGCCTTCGGGTCTGCGTAGGCGCCCATAAAAAACACGCCCTCCAGCGCCCCCTCATGCTCCGCCGCATAACGCGCCGCCATTGCGCCGCCAAGCGAATGTCCGCCGAGTACATACCGCTCTCCCGGGGCGAGGTCGACGATCTCCGTCGCCCGGTTCGGAGCGAGCACAGCCAACTCGAGCGGCATCTTGACGATATAGGTGCGGTACCCTCGTTCTGCAAGGCTAAGCCCAAGCGGCGCATAGCTCTCCGGTTCGACAAGACCGCCGGGGTAGAACAGCACGGTCGTCTTGCCGACCTTGTCGACGGGCTCATAAGCGATCCAATGCTTTGCCTGCGTAACAGTCACTTGATCTGTCGATTGCATAAAGGTTCGGGCATCCAGAGTCGGCTTGTACTTGAGCAGGTTGTAAGCCACCGCTAAGGCCAGGATCAGTACTCCAAGCGTTAACAGCAGCCAGAGGAGAGCCCTTCGTAGGCGAGATTTGCGAGGTGAGGAAGATGCTGATGTAATGGCCATCGGCGCAGGAACGCTCCTTTCGTCCTATCTGTATCATCGGCTCCCATTATAGCATAGGCTTTTGCCGGTTCTCCAATCCCCGCTCAAGCTGACGCATCGCATATTCCCTGCTGTCGTCCCATACACATAGAACAGGATACTTATCGCTACAAGTGGAGGGGACGAGAATGAAGCAAGACGAGATACGGCAGCTGGAGCGCGCGATTGACGAGATTACTGAAGTGGCGCAAGGCTTCGGACTGGATTTCTACCCGATGCGCTACGAGATCTGCCCGTCCGATATTATCTACACCTTTGGCGCGTACGGCATGCCGACCCGGTTCAGCCATTGGAGCTTCGGCAAAACCTTTCATAAGATGAAGACGCAATACGACTTTGGGCTGAGCAAAATCTACGAGCTCGTCATCAACTCCAACCCGTGCTACGCCTTCCTGCTCGACGGCAACTCGCTCATCCAAAATAAGCTGATCGTCGCTCACGTCCTGGCGCACTGCGACTTCTTCAAAAACAATGCCCGCTTCAGCCGCTCCAATCGCAACATGGTCGAGAGCATGTCCGCAACGGCGGACCGCGTCGCTCAGTATGAGCGGGATTACGGCGCCGAGGTCGTCGAACAGTTCATCGATGCGGTGCTGGCCATCCAGGAGCATGTCGACCCTTCGTTGATCAAGCCCTATCAGATGGACAAGACGCGTTATATCGAGCTGATGGAGAAGCGTGAGGATCGACGCAAGCCGTCGGTCGCTCCCGTCCAGCCCTATGACGATCTCTGGTCGCTCGACCCCGATATGCGTCGCGAGAGCGATACGCCCAAGACGGATAAGCGGCGGTTCCCCCCGCAGCCGGAGAAGGACCTGGTCTGGTTCATCGAGGAAAACTCCGAGGAGCTCAAGGACTGGCAACGGGATATTCTGTCGATGCTGCGCGACGAGATGCTCTACTTTTGGCCGCAGATCGAGACCAAAATAATGAATGAGGGCTGGGCTTCGTACTGGCATCAGCGCATCATCCGGGAGATGGACCTGACAAGCGAGGAGACGATCGAATTTGCCAAGCTGAACTCGGCAGTCGTGCAGCCCTCCAAGCATAGCCTCAATCCCTACTATCTGGGGCTGAAAATCTTCGAGGATATCGAGAAGCGTTGGGATCAGCCGACCGAGGAAGAACGGGCGCGTGGGCGCGTGCCAGGCCAAGGACGCGACAAAATATTCGAGGTACGCGAGATCGATTCGGATCAATCGTTCATCCGCAACTATCTGACCAAGCAACTCGTGACCGACCTCGACCTCTATATTTTCGAGAAAAAAGGGCCGGAGTGGAAAATTACCGACAAATCGTGGGAAAATATCCGCGATCAGCTCGTCTACTCCCGCGTCAACGGCGGCTTCCCCAGTCTGATGGTGACCGACGGCGACTGGAACCGCTCCGGCGAGCTGTATCTGAAGCATCAATATGAAGGCGTCGAGCTCGACCTCAAGTACGTCGAACGCACGCTGCCCTCTGTCGTCAAGCTGTGGGGCAAGCCCGTCCATCTCGAGACCATCGTCGAGGACAAAACGCTCGTATTCAGCTGCGACGGCAGCAAGACGAGTCGCAAATTCATCTAAAACGGTTCCCTGTATGCGGGGTCGTTGCTCCCGCTGATTCAGCCTTGTGCTGCGCGGGTATTAATGATCAAACAACCTTCCCCACCAAGGGAGGAACACAGGGGCAACCCCCCGGATACAGAGGTGATTCACATGTTGGAGACAATCCTTATTGTATTGGGTGTGTTACTGGTGGTTGGCGTAATCGTCGTTGCAAGCAAAGGCCGTTGGATGACTCTGGCTACTGCAAGAGGCAATCAGGCAGAAGAGCTGCAATCCAAATATTCCTATTTGCAATCCAAGGACATTCCTTCTCGCCTGAAAACCGAGGCGGTGGGTGGCGCCGGCTTTGCTCCGCAAGGAGGCATGGCGATGAATGCCGTCGGCAGTCACGGCGGCCAGCATGAGATGATGAAGCTCCAGGTGCGTCCAAAAGACCGCGAGCAAGCCGAGGCGGCGCTGCAGGAGTGGGATCGCGAGCGTCTGCTGCATCAATCGACGACATTGTAAGACGTATGAGCAGGCCAACATGAGATGCGCAGCGTAAGACATGACTTCAGGCATGACTGGGGATGCACAGCGATTAACGCTTCTCTACAGTCAAAAGGAAGGCCCCTGATTCAGGAGCCTTCCTTTTTTCCGTGCTAAAAATCTGGAGACAATGGCGATCGGAAGGACGATCCCGTGACCGCAGGCTTTGTTTGAGCGCAGCCTGTCAGTCCTCGAGCTTCTCGACGATAACCGAAACATCAAGCTCCGCGCCGCTGTCGCCGCGATAGACGCCTTTGACGGGTACGATATCCTTGTAATCCCGACCATGTCCCAGCTTGACATAACGCTCTCCGACGACCGAGGGATTGGTCGGATCAAAGGAGCACCAGCCGCGATTCGGCACATACGCCTCGACCCAGGCATGCGATGCGTGCTGAAAGTTGGTGCCCTCTTCCTGCAAGTCGCCAATAAATTGGTAGCCGCTCACATAACGCGCCGGCACGCCGCGGCTGCGGCAGATCGTGATCATCAGATGGGCGAAGTCCTGGCAGACGCCTCGCTTCGAACCGATCATGTCGGCCACCTTCGTCTTCACATCCGTCGCTTCGGCGTCATACGTAAACTCCTCGCGGATCCGCTCCGACAGCGCGCCCAGCCAGTCGAAGACGGCTTGCGGGTGTTGCGACGCCCGTTCATCTACACCGGCAAAGACGAGCACCTCTGGCGTCGCAGTCGTATAGGAGGTCGGCAATAAGTATTCAGCGAACCGGTTGTGCGCCTCCTCCCTGTCCAGCCAGGCCCAAGCCTCCTCCGGGGTGAAGAGACGACCTGCACGGCCGCTCGACTCGGCGCGGCCCGGCTCGGTCGTCACGACCGTCATCTGGGTACGGATCGTCAGCTTCCGATGCGGCTCATTGACCGAAAACGCCGTCACCCGATTGCCGAAGAAATCTTCATAGGACTGGAGCGGCGCATTGGGCTCTACCGCGATCGCGTGCTGATAGCAGGACTGCCATTCGTTGGTGCAGGGCGTCAGCCGCACTTCATTGACACTGTCCGTCACCGGTTGCGCATAGACGTACTCCGTCACGTGCATAATCCGCAGCTTCATGCGCTGGCCTCCCCGATACGAAAAAACGTCTTGGCAAACGCCACGCCAAGCTGCTGGCACGCCCCCAGCAGCACCGTCAGCATCAGCCCGTCTCTATCCTGCTGCAAATCCTCCCGCTCCAGACACGATAGCTCCGCCAGCACCTTGCCGGTCTGCCGGACGATCTTGCCATGCCCCAGCTTCAGCCCCGTCTCCTGCAGCTCAAGGCTGCGCAGATGCGTATCCATCGCGTCGAGGGCGAACCGGACCGAGCGAGGGAATGCCGGATGCAGCACGAGAAACTCGATGATCCCATCCGGCGACATGCCGTCCGCATAATAGCGACGGAACACCTGGTAGCCGCTAACCGAGCGCAATACCGCCTGCAGATAAGGATAGGTCAATGGAGCAACGCTCTCACCAGCAACCATCGTATTGCGGACCGCCTGCATAATTCGCAGGGTGTTCTCCGCCCGCTCCAGATAGCGCCCGCACTCCATGAAGTGCCACTCATTCTCCCTGGCCATCACCGACTGGGCCACGCCCTGGTACAGCGCTGTCCATTCCTTGATGCGCTTGTAGAGCTGATGCGGCGAGTCCTTGGTCAGCTCCTCGCGATGCCGCTCCCGCAACCATAGATAGAAGCTATTGACGACATCCCATAGCTCTGTCGGCACCTTCTCGCGCAAGGTCCGCAGATTGCCTCGCGCATAGTTGATGCATGCCACCAGCGAGTTCGGATTGTCGCGGTCAAGCGTAATGTAATGGAGCACATCCTCTTCGTCATACTGGCCATACTGCTGTTCATAGGCAGATCTGCTGCCTAGCGCATCGACGATGCGGGCCCACTTGTCGTCTTGCGCCCCCTTGGTCTCCTGTTCAGCCGAGTGATGCTCCTGTTGCAGATGATAATGGACATCGATGAGCCGCGCATGATTTTCCGCCCGCTCCATATACCTTCCTACCCAGAACAATGCTTCTGCATTCCGATTCAACATTGCCATCGCCTCCAGCATATAAGATTGGATTACCGATTCAGCACCCACGTATCCTTGACGCCGCCGCCCTGCGAAGAGTTGACGACGAGCGAGCCCTCCTGCAGCGCGACACGGGTGAGACCGCCAGGGATGACATGCAGCTCCGAGCTGCCCATCAAGGCAAATGCCCGCAGATCGATGTGGCGCGGACACATCGTGCCGTTGTTCATAATCGGGGCCCGGGACAGCTTCATCGTCTCTTGGGCGATGTATCGCTCCGGCGACTTGCGGATCTCCTCGGCGAATGCAGCGATCTCGCGAGCGCTCGCCTGCGGGCCGATCAGCATGCCGTAGCCGCCGGAGAGCGACGTCTCCTTAACCACCAGCTTGTCGAGATTGGCCAGTGTATACGCCAGATCCTCCTTGCGGCTGAGCAGATAGGTCGGAACATTGCCGAGGATCGGCTCTTCCCCGAGCTAGTAGCGGATCATATCCGGCACATAGGCGTAGACTGCCTTGTCATCGGCGACGCCGGTGCCCGGCGCGTTGGCGATCGCGACATTGCCAGCGCGGTAAGCATTCATCAGGCCAGGCACACCCAGCATCGAATCCGGATGGAAGGCCAGCGGGTCGAGGTAGTCGTCGTCGATCCGTCGGTAGATGACATCGACCTGGCGCAAGCCGCGCAGATCGCGCAGATAGATCTTCTGATCCTTGTAGACGAGATCCCGTCCCTCGACCAGATGGATACCCATCTGCTGCGCCAGGAACGTATGCTCAAAGAAAGCGGAGTTGTACGGTCCAGGCGTCAGCAGGACGATAAAGGGATCGCGCTTGCCCGAAGGCGCCAAGGAGCGCAGGGCGCTGAGGAAGTTATTGAGGCTTTGCTCGATGCCGCGCACGGAGCAGGAGAAGTATAGCTCGTGAAATAGCTCGCTCATGAGCGAACGACCGGTATAAAGGTAGGAAAAGCCCGACGGCGAACGAAGATTATCCTCCAGCACCAGATACTGTCCGCTCTCGTCGCGGATCAGATCAATGCCGGAAGTGGTCATATAGGCGTTGCCCGGCACATCGAGTCCCGCCATCTCGGGACGATAATATTTGTTGCCGACGACCATCCGTCTCGGGATCAAGCCATCTGCAATAATGTGCTGACGATGATAGATGTCGTGGGTAAAAGCGTTCAAGGCGCGCACCCGCTGCTTTAATCCGCGCTCGACCATCTCCCATTCCTCGGCAGGAATGACGCGTGGGATGTAATCGAACGGAATCGTCCGTTCGAGCGGCTCCGGCTGATCGGGGGTATACAATGTAAACGTAATGCCCTCCTCAAGCATCCGCTGTTCAAGCGCATGCTGACGGTTCAGCAACTCGCTCGGCTTGAGCCGGGAAAATAACTGGTGAACAGTTGCGTAGTGTGGACGCAGGGCGAGATCGGGATCGTACATTTCGTCAAAGAAAGATCGGGCATCATAATAATACGGCTCCGGCTGTCTGGCTATCGACATGCCAACCCCTCCTCCAATGGATGCGGATGCCGCGCTCCGAATCGCCAAAACCCGAACATTCAAGTTATGTTAGGTGACGCAAATGGCGACATCCATATGATTTATACTATCAATCATACTGATATCGCCATTTAATGTCAACTTATTTAACACAAACCCGAAAATTAAGCTCGCCTACACCGTCGCCTCTTCCTTCAGCTGTTCTAGATCGCGCGAGACCTTATCGATCATCGTGACAAAGCTGGCCAGCTCCTGCGAGCGCGCCGCTTGCAGACGTGCTTGCCTGCTGGTCGACTCGGACTCTTGCCGGACGTCGGCGACCTTGCGGACGATGCGGTCGAGGCGGCTCTGGATATCCTCCAGCGCCTGTCGCGAGGACGCCGCAAGCTTGCGCACCTCGCCTGCTACAACCTCAAAGCCGCGTCCATGCTCACCAGCGCGCGCCGCCTCGATCGCCGCATTGAGGCCGAGCAGATGCGTCTGATCGGAGATGCCGCGGATCAAGGTGCCCATCTCGCTAATATCATCGATCTCGTGACGCAGCTCGCTCAGCAGGTGGTGAGACTTGTCCTGCGCCTCCGCCGTAGAGACCGCCGTCTCGGCGATCGTCCTGGAGCTCTCGTCGAGCTGCACGATCATCCCTGCCAGCTGCTGCACCGCCTCGGTGATCGTCTGCAAGAGGCGCTCCTGCTGGCCAGCGAGCGACTGCAGCTGCTGCTGCTCGGCCTGCTCGTACGCTTCGAGGACGAGCTGGGAGTCGAGATTGAACATCTTGGTCAGTGCGAACAGCACGCGATGCCACGCCTCAGGTAGCAATCGCTGCAGGATGTCTGCTGCCAGGTCCGTGTAGAGCATATAGGTGCCAAGATACCAATCTGTCGTCAAGCCGATGCGGGAGTGGACCAGACCGATCCGGATGCGATGGTCGATATAGGCATCGTCGACCACGCCATCCGCAAGCGAGAGCCAATATTCGCGTTGGGTATCCTTCAAGCGGGAGATCGTACTGAACCGTTCGATGATCTGCCGCAGCTCCGCCTCTTGCTGTATGCGATCATAGAGCCGGTCGACCACCTCGTCGACGATCCGCTCGAACAACGGTCGATGGCTCGCTAACAGCTGCAGATCCGACTCTGTAATGCCGGTATAATGAACTTGCTTCAATCGTTGAGGGGACAGATTATTCATAGCTGTGTCTTTCCTTCCTTGGACATTGGTAATGTTTTCTTATTGTCCTCTCCATTATATCGATTCATGGTAGACATTCAAGACCAAAATGAAAGCGAATGCAATACCGCAAGCCTCCTGACGCGACATATGGCGCGGTTGATTCGCGCAAATGCCCGGGCAGCTTGTCCACTCTCGCCGCAGATACAGAGGCTCGGATCTGAGCTCCGTCCTCCGCCTCGAGGATAACTTGCCGGTATTCCGAATCGTATCCGCTTATCCGTCCGGTGTTGACAATATTGTTGCGGTCGAGCGATTCGAACCCTTGCGCCTGCAGCGCCGGCAGCAGCTCGGCCATCGTCCGGGCATAGCCATATTCGCCTTCGCTTGTTCGGAAAAGCGGTCCCTTGCTGGTTAAAGTAATGATTAGCACATCCTCAATCGGCACCTCGGCCAGCTTTCCGTTCTTGTCTGCCAATATGAATTTCACAGCCGCCCCTCCATTTCAAAATCCTCTTTTTGTCATTGTACAGAACATTTGTTCGTTAATCAACCCTTTCACAATTTGAAAAAGCAGACCCTCAGGTCTGCTTAGGTTTGCTTAGCGATGATCCCTACGTTACCGGTTCAACAAGCTGCCGACATACCGCAGCAACTCGTTGGCGCACACCGGGCAGTAGCCATGCTCATCCATCAATCGCTTGGTTACCTCGTTGATACGTTTGAGCTGCAGCTCATCCGGCGTTTTGGTGGAGGTTGTTATTTTGACGATGTCCTTCAGGTCGGTGAACAGCTTTTTCTCGATCGCCTCGCGCAGCCGGTCATGACTGGCATAGTCGAACCTTTTTCCTTTGCGGGAATAGCTGGAGATGCGGATCAGGATTTCCTCCCGGAACGCTTTTTTGGCATTTTCCGAGATGCCGATCTGCTCCTCGATCGAGCGCATCAGCCGCTCATCCGGATCCATCTCTTCGCCCGTGAGCAAATCCTTGATCTTCGACCAGTTGCAAAACGCTTCGATGTTGTCGAGATAGTTCTCAAAAAGCGTGCGAGCCGACTCCTCAAAGGAATAGACAAAGGCCTTCTGCACTTCTTTTTTGGCCAGATTGTCATATTCCTTGCGAGCGACAGAAATAAAGTTCAAGTACTTCTCCCGCTCCTCCTTCGTAATCGAAGGATGCTGGTCGAGTCCGTCCTTGAGCGCCCGCAGCACGTCAAGCGCATTGATGCATTGCAGATCCTGCTTGATCAGCGCGCTGGAGATGCGGTTGATGACGTAACGCGGGTCGATGCCCGACATTCCTTCATCCGTATATTCATTTTGCATCTCTTTCAGATCGGCGTCCTTGAACCCTTCGACCTCTTCGCCGTCGTACATGCGCATCTTCTTCACCGGGTCCATGCCTTGCTTTTTGGAGTCCTTGAGCCGCGTCAGGATCGAGAAGATCGCCGCCGAGCGGAGCGAATGCGGGGCGATATGAATATGCTTCATGTCGCTTTGCAGGATCAGCTTGCTGTAGATTTTCTCCTCCTCCGACACCTTGAGGTTGTAAGGGATCGGCATGACGATCATCCGCGACTGCAGCGCTTCATTTTTCTTGTTGCTGATGAACGATTTGTATTCCGTCTCATTGGTGTGAGCGATGATCAGCTCGTCGGCCGAGATGAGCGCGAACCGCCCCGCCTTGAAGTTGCCCTCCTGCGTCAGCGAGAGCAGGTTCCACAGAAATTTCTCGTCGCATTTCAGCATTTCCTGGAACTCCATCAAGCCGCGATTGGCTTTGTTCAACTCCCCATCGAACCGGTACGCGCGCGGATCGGACTCGGAGCCATATTCAGTGATCGTCGAGAAATCGATGCTGCCGGTAAGGTCGGCAATATCCTGCGACTTCGGATCGGATGGACTGAAGGTGCCGATGCCAATCCGATTGTCCTCCGAGATGAGCACCCGCTCGACGAGCACATCCTCGATCCGGCCGTTGTACTCTGTCTTAAGCCTCATCTGGCAAGACGGGCACAGATTGCCCTCGATGCGCACGCCGAGCTCTTTTTCGACATCCGCCCTCAGCTCGTGAGGGATGAGATGGAGCGGCTCCTCATGCATCGGGCAGCCTTTGATGGCATAGACCGCTCCCTTTTCCGTCCTCGAAAACCGTTCGAGCCCCTTTTTCAGCATCGTCACAATCGTCGATTTCCCCCCGCTGACCGGTCCCATCAAGAGCAGAATCCGTTTGCGGACATCAAGCCTGCGGGCTGCGGAGTGAAAGTATTCCTCCACCAGTTTTTCTACGGCGCGGTCAAGCCCGAAAATTTCCTGCTCAAAAAACTTATACCGCCTGCGGCCGTTTATCTCCTCGGTGCCCATCGCCTCGATCATCGCATAGACCCGTGAGTGCGCCGTCATCGCCGGTGTGGGGTCTTTTTTGAGGATATCAATATATTCCTTAAATGAACCCGTCCACAATAGCTGCTCACTCTCTGCGTTAAACTGCGAAATTTTCTCAAAAATATCCATACCGAGCCTCCTCCCATCGCTCCTGCTGCGCTGCGCCACAATTTGCTTCCAACCGGGGATTCAACACCCACGCCCACGCGTTTACTATCTTTTTTTGAAGTACTACATACCTATGCAGTGGGCAGGACGAAATTGCCCCCTTTTTAAAATCTACGGACGCCTTCCTTGCCTGAACAAGAAAGCCGAACGGCCAGGCAAAGTGAGCCATGACAGACGATGTGATATAATGAAGCAATCGTGTTCGACATTCAACGGGAGAGGAGCGGGAAGCGCTGTGGCCGTAAGAGAAGAGAGCGAGCTGTACTTGCCGCTCAAACGTTTTTTTGAGGCGAGGGGCTACGAGGTCAAGGGCGAGGTTAATCATTGCGATCTTGTTGCTGTGCGGCCGGACGATGAGGAGCTGCTGATCGTCGAAATGAAAAAGACGTTCAACCTCGCCTTGCTGCTGCAAGGGGTCGAACGTCTGCGACTTAGCGACAACGTCATCCTGGCGGTAGAGCGCAACCGCAAAAAAAGCGGCGCGGTCAACCAGCGCTTCGGCGAGCTGACCGAGCTGTGCCGGAAGCTCGGACTAGGCCTAATGACCGTCACCTTCTACAAGACGAAGGCGCCGTTCATCGAGGTGCTGTGCGAGCCAGGAGAGCCGCCCCGCGCCGGTCGCCGCAGAACCCGTGAAGCGCGGCTGCGCATGGAGTTCCGCGAGCGCAGCGGCGACTATAACGTCGGCGGCGTCAACAGCACGCAGCTCGTCACCGCCTACCGCGAGAAGGCGCTGCGCTGCGCATGGGCGCTGCAGACCGAAGGGGCGGCGGCGCCTCGTCGAGTAGCCGAGCTAAGCGGCTGCAGCAAGGCCGCCAGCATCCTGCAGAAGGACTACTACGGCTGGTTCGAGCGAGTCGAGCGCGGCGTCTACCGGCTGAGACCAGCCGGCACCCAGGCGCTCCTCCAGTACGCCGACGTGCTGGCAGTCTGGCATACCCAAGTGCCGCCGACTGCCCCGGACGGCCGCTAACCTAGCAACGGGCCAGGAATTCGTCGACCGCCTCGGCGAAGCGCTCGATGCCCAGACGCATCCGCTCGCCTTCGGTATAGGTGAAGTTCATGCGCGCTGTATTGCGCTTCGGCTCGCCTGCAAAAAACGGCGCGCCAGGCACGAAGGCGACGCCTTTCATGACGGCTGCCCGCAACAGCGCTTCGGCATCCAGTCCTTCCGGCAGCTCTAGCCAGAGGAACATGCCCCCCTGTGGCTGCACCCAGGTCATATCCTGCCAGTTGCGCTGCTGCAGCAGCTGCTCCATCTGCCGCATCCGCTGGCCATAAGCAGCCGATACGCGACGGATATGCTCATCCAGCGGAAAATGCGCCAGCAGCTCGCTAAGCGTCTGCTGGTCCAGCGTGCTCGAATGCAGGTCGGAAGCCTGCTTGGCCTTGGCGAGATTGCGGATCATGCCGCGATCGCCCATCGCCCATCCCGTTCGCAAGGCAGGGGCGACCGTCTTCGAGAAGCTGCCCATATAGAAGACCACGCCGCCGTCCGCCTCGCCCTCCAACGAAAACAAGGTCGGATAATCGGCCTTCTCGTCGAACCGGATATCGCCATACGGGTCATCCTCCAGGATCGGCACGCTGTATTGGCGACACAGCGCCAGCAGCCCTTGTCGACGCTCCAGACTCCATACGCGTCCGGTAGGGTTGCCGAAGGTCGGTACGACGTACACCATCGCCGGGCGATGCAGTCGCAATTGCTCCTCCAGCGACGCCATAACCATGCCGTCCTTGTCGCTCTCGACCGGGACGACAGTGACGCCGTGCATGCTAAATACCTGCAGGCTCGACAGATAAGTCGGATTTTCTACCAGTACAACGTCTCCTGGGTTGGTCAAGACGCGCGAGAGCAGGTCGAGCGCCTGCTGGGAGCCCGTCGTAAGGATCATCTGATCCGGCTCGACGCTCATCCCTTTGGCCGCCATTCGGACGCAGAGCTGCTCCCGCAAGGGCATGAAGCCCTCCGTGAGCCCATATTGCAGCGAATCGCTGCCTTTCTCAAAAACACGCGCCGCCGCATCCCGTACCGCTTCGAGCGGGAACAGCTCCTCGGCTGGCAATCCCCCGGCAAACGAGATGATCTCCTTGCCTTGCGTAAGCTTCAGGATGTCGCGCACGGCGGACGAGCGCAACTGACCGATACGTTCTGATACACGATACTCCATCTGTATTCTTCCCATCTATGACGTAATGGCCGCTTCCATGCAAGTCGCGGCAAAAAATACTACTCTACATTGTACGCCTAATCTGACGGATGGGCAACCGAGATGGCGAACCGAAATTTGTAACAATCTGTTCACAGCTTTTGAAGTTTTCTTTTTCGCCCAGTTTGGTTATAATATATACAGCTTACTGGAGGTGTACGTAATGGAGTTTCCAATGGAGTTTTCGCGGACATTTTGGGTGATTATGATTGTCATGGTGTTGTTCTTGGTCGCGATTCTCACCTCATCCTACAACGATGACAAGACCAAAGGTTTGTAAAGGGTTACTTACGATGTGAATAAAGCTTGGCGGCTTGTTTGAAGCCGACCGTCGCGCCAGTAGAAGGTTACATCAACCTTCTGCTGGCGTTTTTCGTTATTAGTGCGTGTTCAAAAAGATCGGTTTTCAGCACCGAGAAGATTGGAGGCAGGAGGAAATGAGGAGCGGAGCGTAGTTGGAGGCTACGTGAGCACCGGAAGTTCCGACTGCATTCAAGCTTCGA
>Ga0160452_100444_pt1 | contig 28933 bp, 18 predicted proteins | sample HID1971I_E6MG_FD_108230 | JGI IMG/M metagenome (GOLD analysis project Ga0160452, IMG submission 108230) | Enriched millipede-associated microbial communities from UW Madison campus, WI, USA - HID1971I_E6 MG | ecosystem: Host-associated > Arthropoda: Insects > Digestive system > Unclassified ...
GATCGTCGTGAGTGATGTATGGAAGGAATTTGGATTCTCCGCTATTATCTACCTGGCTGCGATGAGCGGCATCAACATGTCGCTGTACGAAGCTGCGGAGATGGACGGTGCGGGCCGGTTCAAGCAGACGCTTCATGTGACGCTGCCGGCGATGGTTCCCGTTATTATGGTCGTTGGCACGCTTGCGCTCGGCAATATACTGAATGCCGGTTTTGACCAGATCTTTAATCTGTACAATCCGCTGGTCTACAAGCATGGCGACATTATCGACACGTTTGTCTATCGAGTCGGGCTGATGAGCGGATCATTCAGCTTTGCGACAGCCGTCGGCTTGTTCAAGTCGGTCGTCAGCTTCGTACTAATACTCGCAGCCTATCGGTTGGCCTATCGATTCGGCAACTATCGGATATTTTGAGGAAGGGAGGGCGAACCTACCGTGTATCAAAAAACGAGCGCCTATCGCTGGTTTACGGCAGGGAACTCGGTATTGCTCGCGCTGCTGGCAATCTTGTGCATCTTGCCGCTGGTTCATGTCGCTGCCGTGTCCTTTAGCTCTAGCTCGGCTGCGACCGCCAATCAGGTTTATTTCTGGCCGGTCGGCTTTACGGGCGAAGCCTACCTGAGGACGCTGGAGAACCCCTCGTTCCTGCGCGCCTTGCTGTTGTCGGTGGAACGAACCGTGGCCGGCACCCTGCTGTCCATGCTGTTGACCGTGACAGCGGCCTTTACGCTCTCGCGTTCATTTGCAGGAAGAAGCTTCTACGCCTGGTTTTTTGTCTTCACGATGTTATTCAATGGCGGGCTGATCCCGACCTATCTGGTCGTTACCAATCTTCATCTGACCAATACGTTGGGCGCGTTGATCCTGCCGTCCGCGGTCAATGTGTTCAATACGATTCTGATGATGCAGTTTTTCCGGGCGATTCCAAAGGAGCTTGACGAGGCAGCGCATATGGACGGTGCTGGCTATCTGCGATCGCTGGTGTCGATCTACCTGCCGTTATCGCTGCCTTCGCTGGCGACCTTGTCGCTGTTTGCCATGGTGTGGCACTGGAACTCCTGGTTTGACGGATTGATCTATATGACCGATTACCGGCAGTATCCGTTGGCCACCTTTCTTCAGACGATTATCCAGAGCGGCGACATGCGCAATACGAACATCGATCCAGGCCAGCTCCAGATTTTGTCCGAGCGCACGGTAAGGTCGGCGCAGATTCTCATCGGGGCATTGCCGATTCTGATCGTGTATCCCTTCCTGCAGCGATTCTTCGTGCAAGGCTTGACGATGGGCGCAGTCAAGGAATAAAATAGGCAAAAACTTTCGGGAGTCGTCGCGCATGAGTAACAAGGAACGCAGTCTCTTCTCCAAACTGGTCGGTTCGCTCCTATTGCTGCTGCTGCCTGTTCTGATCTTGTCGGTCTATTCCAACCGAGTCAACGAAGAGGTCATAACCGATCAACTGAAGCAGTCGAACATTAGCCGTCTGTCGACGCTTGCAACGCAGATGAATCATATGATCATGCAGATGGAGACGTTCTCGCATATGCTCCTGCGCGATCCCAACGTCGTCGAGTTCCAGGATTTGTCCTTGTTATATGCGGAGCATTACGAGCAGTTGAACAAGCAGAAGATTATCCTGGACAAGCTGAACCTGCAAGCGGCTTCGACGAACTGGATCAATGACATTACCGTCTATTCCCCCCACTCGGGACAGTCGTTGTCGACCGTCCATGGCAAGACGTTCGATCGGGAGCGGCTGCGCGAGCTTAGCCTCGACAACTGGAATCTGATCTGGAACGATAGCGATGCCGGCGAGCGGGGCAAGGTGATCCATCTCACCTTCGAGCCTTACGAAGCAGGAGGCGGCATTGACAAGGCCAATGCCATTATCGAGGTTGGCTTCGATATGAGCAATGTGACGCGCATGCTGGCCGAATTCCAGTCGCAAGGCACGGGTGAGGTGTTGTTTTACAAGTCACCGTCCGCGTTATTGACGGTCAGCTCGACGCCGCCCGCGCTTGTGAGCGCGGCGGTATCCGCGCTTCAGGGAGCCCCGCTCGATAGCGAAGGCGACAGGCTGCTCGATTATGAGGGTGTTGCCTATCTGCTGACGTATTCGGATGTCCAGGCGCTGGAAGGGTATGTCGTGCATATCGTGCCGCTGGACGAGATCCTGACGCCGCTGCGCGCGACCAATCGCATCAATTACCTGGTCCTGGGCCTGCTGCTCATCGTCGGCATAGGCGGAGCGTGGGTGCTGTACCGCAATGTTCAGGTGCCGTTGCGAGCGCTGGTCAAAGGCGTACAGCAAATTAAAATGGGTCAGTACAAATCCAGAATACCTCTGCAGGTGGGCAACGAGTTCAAGCTGATCATCTCGCGCTTCAACGATATGACCGAGCAGATCCAGCAGCTGATCGAAAATGTGCTGGAGCAAAAGCTGCACGCCCGGGAAGCCGAGCTGAAGCAATTGCAATCGCAGATCAATCCGCACTTCCTGTACAACAGTCTCTCCTATGTGGTAAGCATGACGAAGCTGGACAACAAAGAGGCCGTGCTCAACATGGCTTATCATCTATCCGACTACTATCGGTATGCGACAGGCGTAGATCAGCAGCTCGTCAAGCTGTCGGAGGAACTGAAAAATGCCGACGATTACTTGAGCATCCACCGAATGCGAATGAAGCGCATACGCTACGATATTGACGTCATGCCCGAGATGACCGGGACGAGCGTACCCCGTCTCATCCTCCAGCCGATCATCGAAAATGCGCTTATCCATGGCATCGAGCATCTGGAGGGCGACGGCCGAATCGTCATTACGGGCAGCTGTAGAGAAGATGAATACACGCTGGTAGTCAATGACAACGGCGGCACCATGACGCTCGCACGGGTCGAGGAGCTGCAGCGGCTGCTCAGCAGTCGTCCGGGGGCAGAGGCGGAAAGCTGCGGATTGCAAAATGTCCATCGGCGACTCCAGCTTCGCTACGGGGCGGAATCGGGCCTCAGACTGTCATGTAATGCCGACAATGGACTACGGGTGGAGCTGTACTGGAGAGAGGAGTCGAACATGGATGAAGCTCATGATCGTAGATGACGAAGAGCATCTGGCCGACAGTCTGGCATCGGGCATCCCCTGGGAATCGGTCGGGATCGGATCGGTGTTCCCCGCTTACTCTGCCAGGCAGGCGCTGGAGATGATGCAGGAGGAGGCGGTAGATATCGTCGTCACCGATGTGCGAATGCCCGGTCTGAGCGGCATTGATCTGATCAAGGAGCTGAAGCGCCGATGGCCGCATACGGTTTGTATGCTGCTGACCGGACATGCCGAATTTGAATATGCGCAGCAGGGGCTAAAGCATAAAGCGACGCACTATTTGCTTAAGCCTGTCAAGGATTCGGAACTGCTAGCCGCCGTTCGGGAAGCTGCGGAGGAAAGGCGGCTCGAGCAGGAGCGCTTGAGCGCATTCGTTTATTCGCAATCCATGGTTCATCGCAATCTACCGGTGCTTCGCGCCAATCTGCTGAATAACCTGATCCGCGGCCAGTCCGTGTCGCCCGCGACGCTCGCCGAGCAGTTGAGCTTGTATGCGATTCCTATGGGCGTCGATGACACGGTGGCGCTGCTGCTGATTCGTATACACGATGTCTATGGACGTTATCAGCCTTCGGACATGGCGGTGATGAGGTTTGCCGCAGCCAATATTGCAGAGGAATTGCTGACGCAATCTTGTCGCCTTTGGAGTTGCGAGGATATGTACGGCAATCTTGTTATGGCTGTTAGGCGCAATCCCGACGATCTTGGGGAGCAGGATATGGAAGGCTTGGCGGACGAGGTCATTCACGCTCTCCGTCAATTGCTCCATCTGGCAGCAAGCGTCGTGCGTTCGCCAACGGGCAGTCTGGAGTGCGGACTCGAGGAGCTCTATCAGAGATGCATCGCGACGATTCGCTCGCAGGCCGCATATGATCAGGACCCGGTCGTCCGGCAGGGCGAGGAGAAGGGTACGACGGCCGCTCACGTCGTCGCCGCGCTGTACGCGCCGCCATTGTTCGCCCATCTGCTGGAGGCGGGCAACTGGGACGGGGCGCGAGAGAAGCTGGAGGAGATTACTGGAGAATGGAAGTTAAAATACAACGGCTCAAGCGAGCATTTGTCAGAAATCTATTACTCTCTCCGGTCCGCCTTCTCTTACTTTATCCACAAGAGTGGAAAGCTGCTGGCAGATTTCCGTCTGCATGGGGTTGAGGAGATGAAGGACATCGGGGAGCTGGGCTTTTGGGCTGCGGATATGCTGGGGCGGCTGCAGGACGAGCTGAAGACCGAGGGGGCGTTACCTCGTCATTCCCTGGTGGCGCGTATTCGACAATTCATCCAGGAGCGTCTTTCGGAGGATGTTTCGCTGCAAGCGATAGCCGACGAAGTGTATATGCATCCTACCCATGTATCCAAGTTGTTCAAAAAAGAGACGGGAGAAACGATATCGGACTATTTGCTCCGTCTGAGAATGGAGAAGGCCGTCCATCTGCTGAAGGACAGCCGATACAAGGTGTATGAAATCTCCGCTCGGATCGGCTACAAAAATCCGACTTATTTTATCAAGGTGTTTAAGGAACGCTTTGGGGTTACGCCCCAGGATTTCAGAGACGGCCTTAATTAAGTTCGCGAAAGCGTTGGGGGGTAAGCGCTTCGTACTTCCGAAAGGTCGAGACGAAGTGGCTGGCGTCCAAAAATCCGACGAGGGAAGCTATCGTCTTAATGTTCAAATGCTTGTCATTGATTAGATGCTCCTTGGCTTTTTGGATTCGCAGATGAATTAAGTACTGGTAAGGGCTCATCCCGGTGGTCGCGCGAAATAAATAATTGAGCCGTTGCGAGCTGAGGCCGGCATGCTCCGAAAGGGTGGCTAGTCCGATATCGGAATTCTGAAAATGGTCCTCCATAAATCGGATCAGCGGGATCAGCCGCGTCGAATGCTGGGAATAGGAGCGCTGCTTGTCGACTTGGCCGTACCGCTTCAGATCGATCAAAAAACGGTAGACAAAAGCAGAACCGTCCATCCCGTTGAATTCTGACTGTCGCCGCACCAGACTCCGGGTTTGATAATGGATTCGGGACAGTGGCGAATCGTCTTCCCAGCTAATAACGGTGGAAGTAGCCAAGCCCAGCGAGGAGACGATCATGGGCGCGAGATGGCCATTAAACGTGATATACCAGGTAGACCACGGGTCTGTTAAAGTCACGTATCGATGCGGCACATGGGGAGGCAGCAGGATGCCTTGGTTGGGACGGAGCGTCACACTCGTCCCCTGGCATTCAAACCGGCCCTCGCCGCCGGTTGTCTGCAGCCAATGATAACAGTGATAGCCTCCGGGACGGTCGAACTCCTCTTGCCATTCATTATAGCCCGTCAATTCTACATAGAGGGGCAGAGTCCGATCCAGATTCGTGACTAGCATCTGCTTCATGTAATGCTCCATTTATCCTCAACTGCTTTCATTTTTTTATACGATATGTTAATTATACCTGATTTTCCTTTAGCCGACCATCCTATATAATCGAGAAGTATATAAGAAAAACGGCCCCCAATGCATCTGGAAAATCGGTGATCTCATCAATAAAACAATCCCATACTAAAGCAAGAATCTTATATCAAATATATACAGAAAATTCTTAATATTCAAACTATATTCCTGATTATCTCTTTAAGGAGGTGATGTGCAGTATATGCGGCAGGTCCGCATGATCATGGCGGGCAAGTGAAACAGAAGAGAACTTAAACGAAAATAAAGGGGTGCTTTGGACATGAAGAGGGAACGGAAAATTGCATTCGTCCTGATCGCTGCGATCGTATTGTTAGTGATAAGCGCTTGTACGCAAGGAAATAACGGCAATAATGAGAGCGCTGTCAAACAGCCTGATAATTCCGCATCGGAAGCTCAGACCGGAGAAGCGAAGCCCGTCAAGGTCAATCTGTTCGTCGGAACCTCCAGCACAAACGGCAACCTGGACACGAACTGGTTCACAGAGTATGCCGAAAAAACCTTCAACCTCGATATTAAATGGTCCACGGTACCGAATACGGACGTTGCCACCAAGCAGCCGTTGCTGCTGGCCAGCGGAGACTATCCGTCGATTTTCTGGGGAGGACAATTCACCAACGAGGACTTGATGAAGTACGGTCAGCAAGGCGTCTTCGTCCCCTTGAACGAGCTGCTGCAGGAGCATGCGCCAAATGTGTGGAACGCCATCGAAAATACGCCCGCGCTCAAGCAAGGGGTATTCGCCCCGGATGGCAATATCTACGGTCTGCCGTTCTACAACTACTGCCTGCACTGCTACTACTCCAGCAAGCTCTGGGTGTATGAGCCGCTCCTCGAAGAGCATGGACTCAGCATCCCGACGACCACAGAGGAATTCGAGCAGATGCTCGAGGTGTTCAAAGACAACGGCATCCTGCCGCTGACGGGCTCGATTGACGGCTGGAACTCCGATCCCACGACATTCCTGATGAACGCCTTCGTCTACAATGATGGCGGCAATCGCCTGGAGGTCAATAACGGCCAGCTCGAATTCGCCGCCATCAAGGACGAGTGGAAGGAAGGACTCCAATATATCAATCGTCTGTACAGCAAAGGCTTGATCAGCAGCGCAGCCTTTACCCAGACCAATGATGTCCTCAGTCAGCAGGCCATCAACCATCAGGTTGGCGTCGTGCCATGGGGCTGCATGAACTGCGTCGTCGGCGCCGACAACATGAGCGATATCGTGAATTGGGTCACCATCCCGCCGCTCAAAGGGCCGGACGGCGTTCAATACACCGCCTTTGGCGGCAACGGAGTAAGCGGAGCCTCCTTTACGATTACGAACAAAGCCTCGGAGGAAGAGAAAATTGCCATTATGAAGCTGCTTGATTTCATCTGGACGCCGGAGGGCACGACCATTGCCAATATGGGTCCGGAAGGCGAGTACTGGACCAAAGCCAAGGAAGGCGAAACCGGACTGACCGGCATGCCGGCACTGTTCGATATCAATTTCCAGCCGCCGACGCCGTTCACGTGGGGCTGGAATCAGATGGGGCCGATCTTCCAGTCGGAAGAATGGCGCAACAGCATCGTCGCCAAATCGCCGTTCACGCCGGATGGTTCGGGCTCGGAAGCGCTGCTGCACTACTATACGGAGAAGGATTACAAGGGCAAGCAGCCAGCCGAGGTCGTGCCGGCCTCCATCTGGATTGACCCGGAGAAGTCACAGCAATATGCCCTGCTCAAAACAAACCTCTCGACTTATGTGAATCAATGGACCGCCGAGTTCATCGTTGGCAACAAATCGATTGACAAGGATTGGGACAGTTATGTGGAAGGCGTCCAGAAGCTTGGGCTGGAAGAGTTTCTGAGCATTACCGAAGAAGCGATGGTGAGCCCGTTCGATACGAGCAGCTTCCAGCGTGACGATGCGGTCGTTCAGAATCTCGAATCGTTGCAATAAGCTGCTGCAACGGCATCATCCTCTCCATGGCGTTGCGGGGAGGATGATGCAACTTTTTAAGCGAGGAATGATAGACGATGAAACCGAATCCTGACATCCGCAAACGAGTGATAAGACATTGGCCGCTGTATGCCATCATCGCGCTGCCAACGGCTTTCCTGATCGTGTTCAGCTATTGGCCGATGGTCGGGGTCCAGATCGCGTTCCGCAATTTCAACCCCGTGCAGGGCATCTGGAACAGTCCGTGGGTCGGCCTTCGGCAATTCGAGCTGTTCCTGGACTCCCCGTACTTCTGGCCGTTGATCAAAAATACGTTGACCTTGAGCGTGTATCATCTGGTCGTGTCGATCCCATGTGCGATTATGCTGGCGCTGGCGCTGAACGAAGTGAAAAACGTCCGCTTCAAAAAAACGGTGCAAATGTTCACGTATGCGCCTTACTTCATCTCGACAGTCATCCTGGTCGGCATGATCCAGATCATGCTGTCGCCGACGAGCGGGCCGCTCGCGCTGATCGGGGAAATGCTCGGCAACAACAACCCGCCTAATGTGCTCGCAAGCGCAGACAGCTTCTCGTCGGTCTATGTCTGGTCCGGAATCTGGCAAGAGACCGGATATGGAGCGATTATCTATCTTGCGGCGTTAGCCGGAGTCAATCCCGAATTGTACGAGGCCGCCAGGATCGACGGCGCCAGCCGGCTGCAGAAGATCCGGTATATCGATCTGCCGGGCATCAGCTCGACGATCATTATCCTGATGATCCTCAGCGTCGGCGGGCTGCTCAGCGTTGGCTTCGAGAAAGTGTTCCTGCTCCAGAACAATCTCAATCTGAGCGCTTCGGAGGTGATCTCCACTTACGTGTACAAGGTTGGTCTGGTCAATGCGGACTTCAGCTTTGCCGCTGCCATCGGCTTGTTCAACTCGCTCATTGGCTTGATACTGATTACAGCGGTCAACTATTGCGCCCGCAGAGTTTCGGACAGCAGTCTGTTCTAAAGTGAAGCTTCCGAAGCGAGTTTTCCTTCGGAAAACTTTTAGGAGGAAATACCAATGCGTCAAACAACCGCGATTCGAGAGTCCGGAACGGACCGCATCTTTTTATTCTGCGTGTACGCAGGCTTGACGTTAATTCTCGTCCTTGTGCTGTACCCGCTGCTTTTTATCGTCAGCTCCTCATTCAGCTCGGCTGCGGCTGTGCAGGGCGGCAAGGTTTGGCTGCTGCCGGTCGATTTCACGCTGGACGGTTATAGAGGCGTCTTTCAATACAATGCGGTGTGGACAGGATTTGCTAACTCGCTGCTCTACACAGCGGGAGGCACCTTGCTGAGCGTTTCGCTCACCGTCATGATGGCTTATCCCTTGTCGAGGAAGGAGATGTTCGGGCGCAGCGTCTGGATCTGGGCGATTTTGTTCGCCATGCTGTTCAACGGCGGGCTTATTCCGTTCTATCTGGTGGTGAGGGACCTCGGCATGCTCAATACACCGTGGGCGATCATTGTGCCGTCGGCGCTCAACATCTTTTCCATCATCATTGCCAAGACATTTTTTCAGACTTCGCTGCCCAGAGAGCTGTATGAAGCGGCGCAACTGGACGGCTGTGGGGATTTCCGGTTCTTGACCCGGATCGCCTTGCCGTTGTCGAAGCCGATCCTTGCCGTCCTGACGCTGTGGTCGGCGGTCGGCATCTGGAACTCGTACTTCAACGCCCTCATTTTTCTGAATTCGCAGTCCTTATATCCCTTGCAGTTGATCCTGCGGCAGATTCTGGTCGAGAACAAAATCGATTATACCAGCATGTCTGCGGGCCTGGATCCCCAGCGGCTGGCGATGATGCAAAATATGGAGACGTTGTTGAAATATTCGTTAATTGTCATTACTACGATTCCGATTCTGCTCATTTATCCATTTGTCCAAAAGTACTTTGTACAAGGGGTTATGATCGGCTCCGTAAAAGAATAGGAGCCGGATTGAACTCGCTTGAAATGGAGGTTTACTCACATCATGACAAAAATGGGCGTCGCTTATTATCCGGAGCATTGGCCCCGGTCCATGTGGGAGGTCGATGCGGATCTGATGCAACGCACGGGGGTGCGTATCGTGCGCCTGGCTGAATTCGCCTGGTCGCGTCTGGAGCCGAGCGAAGGCGAATACGATTTTGACTGGCTCGATGACGCGATCGAGGTCTTCCATCGCCGGGGAATCAAGGTCGTATTGGGGACGCCGACCTGTACACCACCCAACTGGCTGACGCACCGATACCCCGATGCGCTGCCCGTCGATGTACGGCAGCAGCCGCGGTATCCTGGCGTTCGCGGCCATCGCTGCTACACGAGCCCTTCGATGCGCGAGCAGTCGGTACGGATCGTCCGGCAGATGGCGGCCAGATACGCGGGACATCCTGCCGTCATCGGCTGGCAGATCGACAATGAATTCAGTCTGAACGAGTGCGGCTGCGAGCATTGTACAGTACAATTCCGAGGCTGGCTGAAGCGCAAGCACAGCTCGCTGGCTGCGTTGAACGCAGCTTGGGGGACGGTCGTCTGGAGCGGCGAGTATAGCGACTGGACCGAAGTGACTCCGCCAAGAGGGAGTACTGCTTTTCAGAACCCGTCGTTTCTGCTGGATTGGAAACGGTTCGAGACCGAAATGATCGTAGCGTTCCAGCAGCTTCAATTGGAGATGCTGAAGGAGCGCTGTCCCGGTCATTTTGTCACCCATAATATCTGGAGTTATCCGATGGCTCTGGATTATTACAAGCTGTGTGAGCCGCTTGACTTTGCCTCGCTCGACTATTATCCGAACACCAGTCCCGATAAAGATATCTCCAGCGGCTATAGCGGGGCGCTGACGCTCGATCTTGCCCGGGGCATCAAGCGACAGGGATTTTGGATTATGGAGACGATCAGCGGTCCGCCCGGCTGCTGGTTCCCGATGTGGCGCACGCCGCAGCCTGGCTTTATCCGCGCCTTCGCCTGGCAGTGCATCGCCCGGGGCGCCGACACGGTGGTTCATTTCCGCTGGCGCAGCGCCACGATCGGCGCCGAGCAGTTCTGGCATGGCTTGATTGATCATAGCAATGTCCCTGGCAGGAGATTTGAAGAGTATGCGCGCCTCTGCGAGGAAGTGAACCGGCTGTCCCCGCTGCTGCAGGGCACAGAAGTGTGCGGGGAGGCGGCGGTGCTTCATTCGCATGAAATCTACAACGCCATGCAGATGCAGCCGCAGGCGGAGGGCATGGATTACTATGACAACCTCAAACTGGTTCACCGGGCCTTGATCAAGAACGGCATTCAGACGGATGTCCTGGATGTCGCAGCAGACCTGAGCGGCTATCGTCTGATCGTTGCCCCCTCGCTATATCTGTTGGATGAACAGCGGGCACAGCATCTCGAGGAATGTGTGCGTAGCGGAGCGACACTCATCGTGACGCCGCGAACGGGGGTCAAGAATGAGCATAACGTATGCTGGATGCGGCCGCTGCCTGGTCCGCTTGCTGAAGCGGCAGGCGTGACCGTCGCCGAGTATGATCCGGTGGGCACGGATGCGCATACGATTCGCACCAGCGCCGGTATCACCTATACCTGCAGCCAGTGGTGCGATGTGCTGGAGCCGGAAGCAGCGGAGCCGTTGGCCTGGTACGACGATGACTTCTATGCTGGCAGGCCTGCAGTCACCACGCGCAAGCTGGGAGCTGGCCAGGTCATTTACGTGGGCACGGTAGCCGAGGAGCGCTACTACGTTGACTTGTTCCGGGATGTGGCTGAGTCGGCGGGGATCAGTGGCTTTGACGATTTGCCGGAAGGGGTGCAGGTTTCGGTGCGCGCCAGCGCCAGTGCCCGTTATGTGTTTATTGCCAATCTAAGCCGCAAGCGTCAGCTTGTGAAGTTAAAGGGTTCGTACGACGGACTGCTCAGCGGGACGACGCTCGGCACCGAACTGGAGCTGGAGCCGTACGGAGTTGAAATCGCGCTGCTGTCCCCATAACATCACACTGACATAGCAGCAAGCGCTGATTAGGCCATAGGGAGGACATCCTTATGGTCTTTTCGGAGTAGCGTAGATTTATGACGAAAGGAGCAAGGGGATGCAGTACGAAACGATTCAACTCTATGTATCGCTTGAAGGCAACGATCTTGCCTCGGGAGGAAAAGACGCTCCGTTCGCCACCCTGCACAGAGCCCAGGCGGCAGCGCGGCAAGCGCGGCAAACAGGAGCAGCAGTCCATGTCCATGTGCATGGCGGGGTGTATTATCTTGCCGAGCCACTAAGATTTTTGCCAGAGGATTCAGGCTCGGACAGTGCGCCTGTTGTCTATGAAGCGGTACCCGGCGAGGAAGTCGTGCTCAGCGGAGGCATGCGCCTGGAGCTCCAATGGCAGATGGATGCGAACGGCCTGTTCACGTCGCAGCCGCTCCCCGACGTACGGCAGCTCGATCAATTGTTCGTCGATGGCCGGGCGATGCATATGGCCCGCTACCCGAATTACGACGAGGACATCCGGATTATGAACGGCTATGCCAAGGATTGTCTATCTCCCGAGCGGGCGAAGCGATGGGCAGATCCTGCCGGGGGCTACGTCCATGCCATGCACAGTCATCTGTGGGGAGATTATCATTATGTGATCCGGGGCAAGGACGATCAGCATCAGCTGCAGTTGGAAGGCGGATGGCAGAACAACCGGCAGATGGGCATGCATGACAGCTACCGTTATGTGGAGAATGTCTTCGAGGAGCTGGATGCGCCCGGTGAATGGTTTCAGAACAAGCAAGAAGGGTCGCTCTATGTGTACCCGTACGCGGATACAGAACTGAGCACAGCCTGCGTAGAAGGCGTAAGGTTGACTCACCTCATCGAGTTTGCGGGAACCGAAGAGTCCCCGGTACGTCACATCCAGATCAAGGGAATGACGTTCAGGCACGCCCGAAGGACATTCATGGACAACAGCGAGCCGCTGTTGCGCAGCGATTGGACGACATATCGCGGTGGAGCCGTCGTGCTCCATGGCACAGAGGACTGCGTCATGGAGGCTTGCACCTTCCGGCAATTGGGCGGCAACGCCGTGTTTGTCGACAACTACAATCGGCGCACGGTCATCAAAGGCTGCCACATGACCGATGTCGGGGCCAACGGCGTAGCCTTTGTCGGAGCTGCCGATGCGGTGCGCAGTCCATTGTTCGAGTATCACGAGCGCCAGAGTATTGATGCCATTGACCAGACGCCCGGACCGCAGACGGATCGTTACCCGGCGGATTGTCTCGTAGAGGACTGCCTGATCGTCAGGATCGGCCGTGTGGAGAAGCAGTCCGCTCCCATACAGATATCTATGGCCATGGATATCACCGTTCGCTATTGTAGCATCTACGAGGTGCCCCGGGCGGGAATCAACATCTGCGACGGCACGTTTGGCGGACATGTTGTGGAGCATTGCGACATCTTCGATACCGTCCTGGAGACGGGCGATCACGGCTCGTTCAACTCATGGGGGCGGGATCGCTACTGGCTGTTGGAGGATATGGATATGGACGGCATCCATCCAGACAGCGAGGCGCCGGACAGCAGCTTGCCTATACTCGATATGGTCCGCCCGATCACGCTCCGATACAACAGATGGCGCTGTGACTACGGGTGGGATATCGACCTAGACGACGGCTCCAGCTGGTATCACATTCACCATAACTTGTGCCTGGGCGGCGGGATCAAGCTGCGGGAAGGCTTTTATCGGACCTGCGAAAATAACATTATGGTCAATAATTCCTTTCATCCGCATGTCTGGTTCAAGGGGAGCCGCGACATCTTTCGGAGAAACATTGTCTTCACCGACTACGTGCCCATCCGTGTCCCCAAGCCCTGGGGCAAAATCTGCGATTGGAACCTGCTACACAAGGCAGATGCCAAGGCGCCGACGCCTGCCCATAGCTTGCAGGAGCAAAGCGGCGCCGATTCGCATTCGATCATTGCCGACGCCATGTTTGTCGATAGCGATAGCGGAGATTACTCCGTCTCAGAGGCGTCGCCCGCGCTGGCACTGGGCTTCGTCAACTTCCCGATGGATCAATTCGGCGTGCGGAGGCCTGAACTGAGGAAGCTAGCAAAGACTCCCCGGATGCCTGCAATTGGACAGCGGGCGAGCGAATCCGGACGTCTCCCGCAGCACAGCCAGTGGGATCGCTGCCAAATCAAAAACATTGTCGGCATGGGAGAAGTATCGGCGGCCGGGCTGCCAGCCGAGACGGGTGTCATTCTGGAATCCCTGCCTTGGGGAAGTTGGCAAATGGAAAAGGGCTTCCAGGTGGCCGATGTCATCCTTGAACTGAACGGCAGGAAGGTGGAGACTGTGGATGATTTGCTGGAGGGTTACCAGGCGCTCGGCTCCGACCCCAACTGCGTCGTTACAATTTTCCGTGGACAAAAAGCAATGACAGTAACGATCTGATGAGAAAAGAGGAACGACGATGCAAAATTTACCTATCGGGACAATGGTATGGGGAAAAGATGCGCTGGCGGGCATCCCGCAACTGCTGCCTCACGGCTTTGAATGCTTCTCTCTTGCGTTCTGGCAATCAACAGGCCAGCTTGAGCTGAAGGAAACAGCGGCAAAAATCAAAGAGCTACTGGCGGAGAAAAACATACCCATCTCCTGTCTCACGATTTTTGGAAATCCCCTTACGGGCATTCGAGGCAGCGAGGATACGCTTGCCAGTTGGGAACGGTTGATCGATCACGCCCATCTCTTTGAAGTCGACCTGGTTACCGGATTTACCGGGCGTCTGACGGATCGACCAATCGATGAATCGATTCCCCGATTCAAAGAGGTGTTCGGCGAATTGGCCAAGCGTGCGGAGGCCAAGGGCGTCAGACTTGCCTTCGAGAACTGCGATATGGACGGGGATTGGCAGCGAGGCGACTGGAACATTGCGCATCATCCAACCGCATGGGAGATGATGTTCAATGCCGTACCGATGGACAACATCGGTCTGGAGTGGGAGCCAGCCCACCAGATGGTCAGCTTGATCGACCCGATCCCCCAGCTTCGAAAATGGGTGGATAAGATCTTCCATGTGCATGGAAAAGATGCAACGATTGCCTGGGACGTTGTGAAGGAATACGGTATCCATGGTCCCAAGCCTTTCGTGTGGCACCGGACACCGGGCTTTGGAGACAGCAACTGGACCGATATTATTACAATTTTAAGACAGGCAGGCTATAACGGCACGATTGACATTGAAGGCTGGCATGATCCGGTGTACCGCGAACAGCTGGAGATGACGGGACAGGTCCATGCACTGAATTATTTGAAGCAATGCCGCGGGGGTATGTATGTGCCTAATCCGACCCAATTCAACTGAAAAAGGGGAGATTCCAATGCAGAAAAAACACAAAGTCGTCTCCGTTGGCTGTGGCGTAATTGCCAACGAATGGTTGACCAAGGCGCTTAAGCGAACAGATATGGAGTTTGTGGCGCTCGTGGATCTGAACAAAGAAGCTGCGGATAAACTGGCGGCCCGATACGGTCTGACCTGCCCGACGTTCACCGATCTCGGGGAGGCAATCAAGCATACAGGTGCGGATCTCGTGTTCGACCTGACGATTCCGGCGAGCCGCTTTCAAGTAAGCACGACCGCGTTGCAGCATGGCTGCGATGTGTTCAGCGAGAAACCGATGGCGGCTACGATGGAGGAGGCCAGAGAGCTGATCGCGCAAGCCGATCGCAGCGGCAAGTCGTATTCCGTGATGCAAAACCGCAGGTACGAAGCCCACATTCGTGCGTACCGCGACCTTGTCCAGTCGGAGACGATTGGCAAGCCCGGCTATATCGGGGCCGACTTTTTTATCGGCGCGCATTTCGATGGCTTCCGCGTTCTGATGGACAGCCCATTGGTGCTCGACATGGCCATTCACACCTTTGACCAGGCGCGCTTTATTATCGGCGCCGAGCCGGTCTCAGTCTACTGCCACGAGTTTAATCCTCCGGGCTCCTGGTACAAGGGCAATGCAGCCGCCATCGCCATTTTTGAGATGTCCAATGGCGCTGTGTTTTGTTACCGAGGATCGTGGTGCGCGGAGGGGGCGCCTACCTCATGGGAAGCGTCCTGGCGGGTTACAGGGGAACTTGGGACAGCGATCTGGGACGGCAACGAGGCACCGTACGCCGAGATTGTCGCTCCCGGCGATCAGGGAGGCAAGTTCATGAAGGATTATAGCAGGATCGAGAGTGACTTCCAGTGGGAGAAGCTGACAGGACATGCAGGCTGTCTGGATGAGATGTTCGCAGCCCTCAAGGAAGGCCGACCTGCCGAGACGGACTGCCGCGACAATATCAGCAGTATCGCTATGGTGCTCGGAGCTGTGGAAAGTGCCGCAACAGGAAAGAAAGTCTATCTGTCGTAGACCCATCCAGAACATCTTTCCATACAGTTAACCCCGGCCAGACAGCCGGGGTTTCATTGTTCGCGAAAGGGAGAAGCGCATGAACAAATTGTGGTTTCGCAAAATGATTTGGTCATACATTCCGCTTTTTTTAGTCGTGTTCTCTTTTTTGATATTCGTGTTCCTGCAGGCGATCGTGGAGCAAAACCGCGAGAATGCAAAATCATCCAGCGAAATGTTCACCGCCCAGCTTCTGCAATCCGTCGAGGTATCCCTGAAAACGATCGATTATCTGGTCATTCGCGAGCTGCTCGACAACCGATTGTTCGCCTCCTACTTCGAAGAAACCGATGCTGGCAACATCTTCCTGAATTACGAAGTGCTCGAGAGGCTGAATGATTTAAAGCAAGAGGTTCCGCTCATCGATTCGTTTTATTTGTACCGATATAGCGACGGCACGGTGTTTTCGCGTCATATGCGGGAGCGTATCGATCAGTTTGAGGATCGCATGTTTGCCCGTTCCATGACCAACAAGCCTGCGGGACCGAACTGGACCGATGTGCGCAGCTACCGCGAGCTTTCCTTCCAGGCACCCAAGCAGGTCGTAAGCGTCGTCCATGAAGTACCGATCAATTCCGGCTACCAAGGGTTGTTTGTTATCAATATCGATGTAGCGGCTCTCCAGAGCACGGTCTCCTCGCTATACAATGAACCCAGCACCTTCGTCAATCTGTTCGACCGTCAAGGGCAATCCATCTATACCGATAACGACCGGCCGGGACGCCAGGTTATGGCCACGCTCACCTCCGACTACACGGGCTGGACGATCGAAAGCGGGATGACCAGCGGCCTGTTGGCCAGCGCCACATCGGCGTTTTCGAGCGTATGGTTTGTCATCGGGGTGCTGGTGTTTGTCAGCGGACTGGTGTTCATTATCCTCATTACCCGAGCCAATTACAAACCGCTCGAAGCGCTGGTTATTCAATTGAACAACTCCCTTTTGGAAGGCGGGGGCTCCGCAGGCAGCGTGCCGGCGGATGAGTTTGCCTTTATTGAATCTGCGATCAACAACTTTGCCGCCCAGTCGAAGCTGGCGGCGCGAGAGTATGGCGAAGCTGCCATTCTAAAACGAAAACAGGCGTTCAACGATCTCATCTACGGCTGTCTGGAGCAAGGAGAGCTGGTCGGCAAGTCCGCGCTTGAGGGCGTGACGCCGCCCGTTTTTCAGAAGGTGGAAGCGATGGTGCTGGAGGTCGATTGTCCAGAGCAGACGTTCTTCACGTATAGCGGACAAGATCGTTCATTGTTCAAGTTTGTGGTGAGCAGCGTGGTTCACGAGATGGTACAGCAGGCGAAGCTGTCCGTATGGCTGGAGTGGACCTCGCCGATCCATCTGACCGGCATCGTCTTTCTTCCCGACGGCCAAGCGTCGATCGACGTCTGCGAAGCCATCGTAGAGTGGGTGGCCAGAAATCTGTCCTTTACCGTCACGATTGGCCTCGGGCAGGCGTCCTCTGCCCTGGAGGAGGTCAAGCTATCATATGAGGAGGCGCATTCACTCCTCCACTTCAAGGCGGTGCTGGGCAATAACCGTCTGATCCATGCTGCGGATATCGACCGGCACGGCAGAAAAGACGAGCATGAGCATCTTCGGACCATTCAAGACATGGCGTCCGCTTTTCGAGCGGGTGATGAGCAATGGAAGCGGCATTACCATAGCCTGGTTGACGATATCCGGGCAGACCGGCCCGCCAAGGCCGACATCGTCAAGCATATGGATCATATGCTCGCTCATCTGGAGCTTCTTGTCTCGAACAGTCTGAAAGAGGAATACCAGTTGATGCGCCAGGCGTTCGAGGATATGCGAGCGGCCTTAAAAACCTTTGATACGCTGGATTCACTGCACCACACGTTATATGCCATTCTCGAAGCGTGCAGCGAGCAACTGGAAGAAGTGCGAAATTCCCGGAGCCGCTATGGCATGCTGCAGGAAGTGAAGGAACTGATCGAGCAAGATTACGCCAATCCGAATTTGTCGCTGGATTATCTGAGTGAAAGGTTTGCAATCAACGCCAAATATTTGAGTCGGTTGTTCAAGGAAGCGTTCGGTGAAAACTTCCTCGATTTTCTTATGTCGGTCAGAATACGGACGGCCAAGGAATTGTTGCTCACGGAGGAGCACTCCATTACAGAAATCGGCGAGCGAGTCGGCTACCCCAATGCAGCAACGTTCCGCCGGGTTTTCCGGAAGATGGAAGGACTCTCTCCCCAGGAGTACCTAGCCGCATGCTGTGTTAGCGCCCCCGGGCGAATAGTAATCGACAGGAGAAATCTAAGCGGTAGGCAGGAAGGGACTGTTCTGTAAGCGCTTTAGGAATTCTGTGCTGCGCGTGAATTCTGTCCGTTGACCCTTGCCCGGACAACTGGCTATGGTGAGTGCATAACCAAAGCAGTGGGGAAAGGATGGTGTTTCCTGGCATGGAGTCGAGTAGCATCCTGGACACAAAAGCGGGTGTCAGGGGGAGGCAAGGCTTCCAACTGACGGCAAGACGAAAATGGAAGGGAGTGAAGCGGCACTGGCAGCTGTATTTGTTAGTGCTTGCGCCGATCGCTTACTTTATTATTTTCAAGTATCTCCCGATGTACGGGGCGCAGATCGCTTTTCGCGAATTCAGTATCGTCAAAGGCATAACAGGAAGCGACTTCGTGGGACTGAAGCATTTCATTGCTTTTTTCGAGTCGCCCAATTTCTGGATTCTTATCAAAAACACATTGGGGATCAGCGTTTATTCGCTGATTATAGGCTTTCCCGCGCCGATCCTGCTGGCGCTGGCGTTGAATGAAGTGCGAAATGTACGGTTCAAGAAAACCGTGCAAATGGTTACGTTCGCGCCCTACTTCATCTCAACTGTGGTCATGGTGTCGATGATTATTATCTTCCTGTCCCCCCGTCTCGGCTTTGTGGATCATATTGTAAGGGCTGTCGGTCTGGAATCGATCAACTTCTTGGGGGTGCCGGCCTACTTCAAGAGCATCTTCGTCTTGTCCAATGTATGGCAGGGCATCGGCTACGGCGCTGTCGTTTATCTGGCTGCGCTGGCTGGCATCAACCCGGAGCTCTACGAGGCTGCCAAGGTAGACGGGGCTTCACGCATCCAGAAGATCAGACATGTGGATATTCCGGGGATTGCGCCGGCAGCCATTATCCTGCTGATCCTGAGCGTGGGGCAAATCATGAATGTCGGCTTCGAGAAAATCTATCTGCTGCAAAATCCGCTCAATACGAGTACATCCGAAGTCATCTCCACCTATGTATACAAGATCGGTCTGCTTGGCGCTAACTTCAGCTTCTCTGCCGCTGTAGACTTGTTCAACTCGGTCACCAATTTGATCTTGCTCGTCGTCATCAATCAATTCGCCAAGCGCATATCGGAAAACAGTCTATGGTAAAGGAGGCCTTCCATGAAGCGTGCGAATGCGATACGCGAGTCTCTCGGTGACCGTGTTTTCTTGGGGATCATCTATGCGTTTCTCATCTTCGTGCTCGTAATTGTGATCTATCCCCTGATCTTCGTCCTCAGCTCCTCCTTTAGCTCCTCCCAGGCTGTTGTCAGCGGCCGGGTATGGCTATGGCCGGTCGATTTCAGTCTGGAAGGGTACAAGGTGATTTTCTCGAACCCTGCGATTCTGACCGGGTATATCAACTCGATCATCTATACCGTCCTGGGCGTTCTGATCAATGTAGTACTGACGGTGGCGCTCGCTTATCCGCTCTCCAAGCCGACGTTCGTGGGACGCAGTCTGATTATGATGCTCATTGTATTCACTATGCTGTTCAGCGGCGGGCTGATCCCAACGTATCTTACCGTCAAGTCGCTCGGCATACTGGATACACGCTGGGTGATGGTTCTTCCAGGCGCGATTGCCGTCTTCCAGGTTATTATTGCCCGCACGTTTTTTCAGGCGACCATCCCCAAGGAGCTTAACGAGGCGGCAGAGCTTGATGGCTGCTCCGATATCGGCTTCTTATGGCGGGTCGTGCTTCCGCTCTCCAAGGCCATTATCGCCGTGCTGGTGCTGTTCCATGCGGTAGGCACCTGGAACGCGTACTTTGATGCGCTCATTTACTTGAAATCGCCGGAGCTGTTCCCCTTGCAGATCATATTGCGCAACATTCTGATTCTGAACTCGGTAGATGCCGGCTCGCTGGTGGACGCCAATCAGTTTGCGGCCAGACAAGGATTGCGCGATCTGTTGAAGTTTTCACTTATCGTTGTCGCTACGGTGCCCATTCTTTGCATTTATCCTTTTGTCCAAAAGTATTTTGTGCAAGGCATCATGATCGGCTCGATCAAGGGCTGATGATCCTCGCATGTGCATCCGGCGCTTGAAGGGAGGTGAGGGCGGCAGTCGCATGAGCAGGGCTGATGCGGACTCTGCTCAATGCTAAGAATTTATCGGCAGGGAACCTAAAAGGAGGAGTCGACTTGAACAAGAAGGGGAAAGTCGGGTTTGTGATCAGCTTGACGCTGGTGCTGGCACTGGTGCTCAGCTCTTGCAGCGGGGGCAGCAATGGAAACAACCCAAGCGGGAACAACGAGGGCGCGGAGGCGGGCGACGGTCCGGTTACGCTGGATACGTTCCTTGCGATCTCCCCGCACATCGAGGACATCAAGACGAATGCCGTGACGCGTTATATTGAAGAGAAGGTCAATATTTCCTTTGATTTTGACGCGACGCCGCAGGCCAATGCGGCGGACAAGAAAAAGCTGCTGCTCGCCAGCGGCGATTATCCGTCCGTATTTCTCTCCGGCGACCTCAGCCAGGCCGAGCAGATCGATTATGGTCAGCAAGGGGTGCTGCTCCCGTTGAACGATCTGATCGACGAGTATGGCGTCGAGATCAAACGGGCGTTCGAGGAGGATCCGGATTTGCGAGCGGCCATAACGGCTCCCGACGGCAATATCTATGCGCTGCCCCACATCAATGACTGCTTTCACTGTTGGTACTCTCAGAAAATGTGGATCAACAAGGCGTGGCTCGACAAGCTGGGCCTGGAGATCCCGACAACGACGGAAGCGTTCTATAACGTTCTTCAGGCGTTCAAAACGCAGGACCCGAACGGCAATGGCAAAGCCGACGAGATTCCGCTCACCGGCGCGTACAATACATGGCATGGTATTCCCACCCATTTCCTTATGAACTCCTTCGTATACGACGATGAGGGACGGTATTTCATGATGAAGGACGGCAAGGTGGAGCTGGCAGCGATTACGCCGGAGTGGCGCGAGGGTCTGGAATATGTCAACAAGCTTTACAGCGAGGGGCTCATCGACAAAGAGGCGTTCACCCAAAATAATGATGCTGTATCGCAAATCGGCAACCGGGAAGGCGATAATCTGATCGGCGCGGCCAGCCTGGGCCATATCGGCATGGCCTTTAGCGTGCAGGGGGATCAAACGCGCCATCAGGAATATGTCTCGCTCGCTCCGCTTGCTGGACCGGACGGGGTCGCCTATGCAGCCTTGTTCAAGGGCTACGGCAACGGGCAGTTCGCGATTACGAACAAGGCGACGCCAGCGCAGCAGATCGCGGCGATCAAAATGGCCGATTACATGTATTCGGAAGATTTCGCGATCGTCAATGAATACGGCCTGGAAGGGACCTATTGGGAGAAAGCGCCGGCAGGCGAAGTAGACGTTCATGGGGAGCAAGCCAAGTACAAGCTGAAGCCCGAGTTTTTTGAGATCGGCGCAACCTTGAACGACCAGTGGGACCAGATGGGGATTACCCGCCGGACGCGGGAGATCCGCGAGTCCTGGGTCGCTCCGGAGGATCCGATGTCCCCGGAAGGCTTCGAGTACAGATTGTTCCTGGAAACGGCTCAAAACTACGAGAACAGGGAGCCGGATGAAATCTATCCGCCGACGGTATTCATCGAGGTCGACGAAGCCAAGGAGGTCAATCTGATCCAGCCGCAGATCAAGGATTATATCGAGTCGAATATGGCGCAGTTCATCACAGGCGCCAAGAAGCTCACTGACGACGAGTGGAATAAATACGTGAAAGGGCTGGACGGACTAAATCTGTCCCGGTACCTGGAAATCTATCAGCAAGCCTATAATCGGACGCAAAGCAAGTAGGAGACATCAGAAGGACCTTAGAAAAGCAGTCTATACGATCGGCGTGCTGGACATTAAACGGAGCCAGGAGCCGGGAATCAAGGAGGAGCCCTGGCAGACGGATACGTGTGTCGGCGACTGGTTCTATCATGTCAAAACGGTGTATAAGCGCCCCGATCACGTCATCGAGATCCTCATCGACATCATCGCCAAAAACGGCAATCTCCTGTTGAATTTTCCACAGCGGCCTGACGGGACCATCGATGAGGAGTGCAGATATATCCTTCAGGAGATGGCCCGGTGGATGGCTGTCTGCTCGGAGGGAGTGTACGGCACGCGTCCATTTCGCGTATCCGGGGAAGGCAGCTCCAGCGTAGTCATCGACCACTTCAAGGAGGATAAGGTGGATTGCAGCGCGTCCGATTTCCGGTTCACGCAGAAGGGCAATACGGTCTACGCCTTCCAGATGAAAGCGCCGGACGACCATCTGGCCGTTATCTGCTCATTGGGTCCGGAGGACCGGGTAAAGCGCGTGCGTCTGCTCGGTGCGGGCGACGTCGAATTCCGCCAGGCTTGGGGTGCGCTTGTCGTGTCGCTGCCAGAGCAGTTGCCGACGCCGTACGCGCATTGCCTGGCGATCGAGCTGGAAGGCTAGGGGAGATCAGAAAGCGAGGAGAGTATACGCATGATTCGTCAAGACTTCAATCACGGGTGGGATTTCAGTTCCGCCACCGCACCCTCCGGGACGGTCAGCCTGCCGCATGATTTCAGTATTGTTCAACAGCGGGACCCGCTAACCCCTGCCGGCATCGGCAACGGTTATTTTCCGGGCGGCATTGGAGATTACCGTAAAACGCTTTTTGTGCCTGTCGCCTGGAGGGGCAAGATGGTGATGCTTGAATTTGAAGGGGTCTATATGAACGCTGTCGTGCGCTGCAACCATCATATCGTGGCGATGCAGCCTTACGGCTATACGACGTTCCACTGCGATCTCACGCCTTATCTGCTGTATGACAAGGACAATATCATCGAAGTGCGCGTCAATAACAGCGCCCAGCCCAATACGCGCTGGTACAGCGGCTCCGGCATCTATCGTCCGGTATGGCTGATGGTCGGCGATGCCGTGCATATCCAGCCCTGGGGCGTGTACGCAACGACGCCCGAGGTCGCCGTTGACGCTTCGCAAGTGCTGGTGAGTACGGAGGTGGAGAACCTCGCGGCTACCCCTGTAGCCATCCATGTCCGAACGACCGTGGAGGATGCTGCCGGCGAGGCGGTGACCTCGCATACCGTGGAACTCCGGGTGTCCGGGCAGGCGGGGGCCACGGCCGAGCAATCGCTGACCGTTGCCCCGGCGCGCTTGTGGTCTGTCGAGGACCCGTATCTCTACACCTTGCGGAGCGAGATTACCGTGGATGGACAAGTGGTGGACCAATCGGAGAGCCGTATCGGGATTCGGGAGATCGCATTCGATGCAGAGCACGGATTCAGGCTGAATGGCCAGTTGATCAAGCTCAAAGGCGGCAATGTCCATCATGATACCGGCCTGCTGGGGGCGTCGGCCTACAGCCGCGCAGAGGAACGCAAGGTTGAGCTGCTCCAGGCCAGCGGCTACAATGCGGTGCGGTGCGCGCACAACCCGCCTTCCCCCAGCTTCCTGGACGCCTGCGACCGGCTAGGGATGCTGGTCATCGATGAAGCGTTCGATGCGTGGAGAGAAGGCAAGGTGACCAATGACTATCATCTCTACTTCGATGAATGGTGGGAACGGGATCTCGATGCGATGGTTCGGCGTGACCGCAATCATCCCAGCATTATCATGTGGTCGACCGGCAATGAGATCGGCGAGCGGGATGGGCGTTCGGACGGTTACGCCTATGCGAGCAAGCTCGCTGAACGCGTCCGCGCGCTTGACCGCACCCGCGCCGTCACCAACGGCATTTGCTGGGTAGCGTCGCTGCGGTTCTCGCCGATTGGTCTGGACATGGAAGCGATCCCGGACGATTATGATTACTGGGGAGCAGCGACAGCGGAATTTGCGGCGCCGTTAGACGTCGTCGGTTATAACTACGAGCAGCGCAGGTATCATGCGGACGCGCAGAGGTATCCCGACCGTGTCATTTGCAGCGCTGAAAACTACTTGCTAGATTCCCTGGACTATTGGATGACGGCGGATCAGTATCCCAATGTTATCGGCGACTTTTATTGGACCAGTATGGATTATCTCGGCGAGGCCGGCGTGGGGGCCGTACGATACGGGGGAGAACGCGAGAAAATATCGTATCCCTGGCATGTGGCATACTGCGGCGATATCGACATCTGCGGCTTCAAGCGACCGCAGTCCCACTATCGCGACTGCGTCTGGGGCATTGCCAGCTCACCGTACATCGCGGTCTACAAACCGGAGCATTACGGCAAGGAGCCGGTGCTCTGGGGGTGGAGCTGGCCGGACGTGACGCCTTCATGGACATGGCCTGGTTACGAAGGCAAGCCGACAACTGTGGAGATCTACAGCACGGACGAAGAGATCGAGCTATTCCTGAACGGCCGTTCCCTGGGACGCAAGTCTGCGGGCAAAGCGCATAAATACAAGGCGGCCTACGAGCTCCTCTATGAAGCGGGCGAATTGCTGGCGGTCGGGTATGCGGGCGGCACGGAAGTGTCGAGGTCCGTGCTTCGGACGGCGGGAGTGCCAGCCGCCCTGCGGCTCACACCCGACCGGACATCGCTCAAGGCCGAATATGGAGATCTGTCCTACGTCACGGTCGAGGTGGTCGACGAGCAGGGCACGGTCGTCCATCACGCGGATGCGGAGTTGTTCTTTGCGGTAGCCGGTGCAGGCAGCTTGCTGGCTGTCGGCAACAGCGATCCGCGCAGCGAGGAGATGTACGTCGGCAACCGACGCAAGGCTCATGAAGGCCTCGCGATGACCGTGGTTCGTGCAGACGGGAGCGCCGGAGAGATCATCTTGACCGCGATGGCTGAGGGTCTCCCGCCAGCAAGTGTGAGCATTCAGGCGGGCTCGGGGGATCAGGCATACTAATTCGCAATACAGTGGGACAGGAGGCTGACGTTATGACACAGAGTCGAAGAACAGGGAAGCAAATAAGACTGTTGGCTTTGTTGACTGTGACCATCGGCATCGCGGTCTCCGTCTTGCTGGTCCAAGCCTTTTCGTCCAACAAGGCGGATCATGAGAACGTCATTTTTCCTCCCGGCCAGTTCCCGATTGCGTCCAGGCAAGTGGACCTGGGCGTGCACATGATCTCCGGATTATCGGAGTCGGAGCTGCAGCACAATACCTTTACTTCCTATGTGCAGGACCGTTTGGGAATCCGGCTCCAATTTTCTGTCACCGACAGCACGCTCGCCGGCAAGGTCGTGGAGACCTTGTTTGCGCGGGGCGAGTATCCCGCAGTGATCCTGAATGGCAACCTGACCACCGATCAACAGGTGCGTTACAGTGCCAAAGGCTATCTTCGACCGCTTAACGGGCTGATCGAGCAGTACGGGGAGCGAATCCAGGAGCTTTTTGAGCAAAACCCGCAGTTGGAGGAGAAGCTGACGGCGCCGGACGGACAGATCTACGCCTTGCCTTCCATCAACGAATGCTACCACTGCTGGTACGGGCAGAAATTATGGATCAATACCGCTTGGCTGGATAAGCTGGGGCTGACGATGCCCGCAACGACAGATGAGCTGTACGAGGTGCTGCTCGCATTCAAGCATGGCGATCCGAATGGAAACGGCTTGCCGGATGAAATTCCGTTAAGCGGGGCTACCAATAGCTGGCATTCCGAGCTAACCGGGTTTTTGATGAGCGCCTTCATCTACAACACCGATACCAATTACTTGTATGTCGAGGATGGCGCGGTCGGCATGGCTGCGGTGCAGCCGCAATGGCGAGACGGACTGGCGTATATCCGCAAGCTGTATCAAGCCGGTCTGATCGATCCCCTGGCGTTCACGCAGTCGATCGACGGACTGATTGCTACGGCGACCCAGGCCGACAATGTGCTTGGCGCTGCAACGCTAGGCCATATCCGGATGGCCTATGCCCAGGCGAGCGATATCCGGCAGATGGATTATTCGGCGGTGCCGCCGTTGATCGGACCCGACGGCTATCAGGCGGCGGGCTATTTCAACCAGTTCAGTACCGCCGCATTTGCGATTACGGATAAAGCGACGGAAGCCGAAGCGGCGGCAGCGTTGAGGCTGGCCGATTTTCTGCTCACGGAGGACGCCTCCATCCGCAACGAGTGGGGACCGGAGGACAAGTGGTGGCGCAGAGGGAAGCCCGGTGAAGTGGATGTCCATGGCCGTCCAGCCAAGTATTGGCTGGATCCGGAGTTTGCTTACGCCGATGTCAAGCATGATGTATGGCAGCAAATGGGGTTGCAGTATCGTGGACGCGACATGCGGGAATCCTGGGCGGTCAGCGACGAGCTCTTTACCATTGCGGGATACGAGAACAGACTCTATCAGGAGACGTTGCAAAAGTATGCCGGCAAGGAGCCGGACGAGCTTGTACCGGAATATGTTTTTTTGCCGCTGGAGGAAGCGGATGAGATGGCCCGGCTCAGAGGGCCTATCAATGACTATGTTCGATCTCATATGGTACAGTTCATCACCGGTGCCAAGGCGCTGACCGATGAGGAATGGGAGCATTATATCCGGGGCTTCGACCAATTGAAGCTGACACAGTATCTAGAGATTAATCAGGAGGCTTACAGCCTCGATAACATTAAGAACGCCAATTAAAGTCTTCTCCGTGGCCCCCGGACTGTCCGTCCGGGGGCTTCTAAATTCCTCCTGAGACAACGGAAAATTGAAAGCTGCATCACGGAAATGTAGAAGCCATATGGAACGTGAGTTATTACAATATAGTGTAAGCCCAAGGGCTGCCATATCTACTTTTCCACATATTAAGATGAAAGGCGAGATATATGATGATTAGAGTCTCCTTTAACGATAATTGGATATTCGGACCGAAAGTCGGGTTTTTCTCGGAGGTTGTGGCTGCATCGGTTCAACCTGAGTCAGTTACACTCCCCCATGATGCCATGATTGGGAAGAAGAAGCTTAAACCGGAGGAGGGCGGAAACGTCGCTATTGGTTTTTTTCCAGAGGGAGACTATGACTATAAGAAGAAGTTTTTCGTACCTTTGGAGTACAAAGAAAAACGAGTCGCCATTGAGTTTGAAGGTGTATACATGAATGCGATGGTGTATATAAACGGTGATTTTGCAGGACAGCATCCGTACGGCTATTCGAATTTTTATATTAAAGCGGACCGGTTCTTGAGGTACGGCGAGGAAAACGAGATTAAGGTTGTTGCTATGAATCAAAAGGATGCTCGCTGGTATTCCGGTGCAGGTATCTACCGCAACACCAAGCTTATTGTCGGGAATCTTGTGCATATCGCCCTGGACGGCGTGAAAGTTACTACTCCCGATATCAATAGTGAACGTGCAGTGATTTCAGTGGCGACAGTACTGGAGAATGAAGGCCTCCACACGAGGACGGTTAGCGTACAGACGGAAATTGTCGATTCTGAAGGGAGAGTCGTAGCTCGCGAGATTTCACCGGTTACGACTTTTTCAGGGGAAAGCGCCACTCTCAGACAACGTATTTTTGTCAGCCAACCAAAGCTTTGGAGTGTGGAGAAACCTGATTTATATCAGTGCCATACCCGTATTACGTCAGTGGATGGGGGGGTAATTGATGAGGAATCGAATACCTTCGGCATTCGATCGTTAACGTTGGATCTGGATAAAGGGCTTTGCATCAACGGAGAGATTGTGAAGCTGCGCGGCGCATGCATTCACCACGACAATGGAATAATCGGCGCCGCTACTATAGACCGGGCTGAGGAACGTCGGGTTGAGATACTAAAGGAAGCAGGCTTCAATGCAATTCGCAGCGCCCATCATCCTATGAGCAAGGCGCTCCTTAACGCTTGCGATCGTCTAGGCATGTTGGTAGTGGACGAGAGCTTTGATATGTGGACCTCAACAAAAGCCGATCATGACTATGGGCTTCACTTCCCAAGTTGGTGGGAAAAAGACATTCAGGCCTTGGTAGACAAAAATTACAATCACCCGAGTGTCATCATGTATACGATCGGCAATGAAATTCCGGAAACGGGAAGGGCGATTGACTCAGCATGGGGACGAAAAATGGCCGAAAAGATACGTTCACTTGATAGTACTCGTTATGTAACAAACGCGATTAACTTTTTGGTATCGGGTTTGGACGATCTCGTAAAGATGATAAAAACAAATCAAGCGGATTCCATCGAAGACGGCACTGAAGGTGTAAACACGATGATGAATAGCTTGGGGGAGCACATGGCGGCTATCGTGGCAAGCGATCTTGTGAAAGAAAAAACTGCCGAATCCTTCGCCTGTGTTGACATAGCAGGTTATAATTACGGCGTATCGCGGTATACAATGGATTTGGAACTATTCCCAAACCGTGTGATTGTTGGAAGCGAGACGTATCCAGGATCGATGGATATATATTGGAAAATGGTTAAAGAAAACCCCCGGATCATTGGCGACTTTACATGGACTGGCTGGGATTATCTTGGTGAGTCGGGAATCGGCAGAGTAGTGTTTGACCCTTCAGAATTGGCTTCCGGCATTGTTGGCGGATACCCGTGGTTCACTGCATGGTGTGGAGATATTGACATTATAGGCAATAGACGTCCGGCATCCTACTTCCGTGAAATTGTATTTGGGTTGCGGAAGGAGCCATATATTTCAGTTCAACGACCGGAGCATTATGGAAAGCCAGTGTATCCGATGATGTGGAGTTGGAGCGATTCCATTGCAAGCTGGTCTTGGAATGGACACGAGGGTAAACCGGTGAGAGTGGAGATCTATGCTGATGCGGAGGAAGTCGAGCTTTTGGTGAATCGCGTATCGGTAGGCAGAGTCCCTGCTGGGGAAAA
>Ga0160452_100446_pt1 | contig 28852 bp, 15 predicted proteins | sample HID1971I_E6MG_FD_108230 | JGI IMG/M metagenome (GOLD analysis project Ga0160452, IMG submission 108230) | Enriched millipede-associated microbial communities from UW Madison campus, WI, USA - HID1971I_E6 MG | ecosystem: Host-associated > Arthropoda: Insects > Digestive system > Unclassified ...
AAGTCCAGTCCCTTTTTCAATTTTCAAGGTGCTGTTGTGCTGGAAATTAAGCGGGCCGCTCCCGCCCCCTCGGGGGCTGGAAACTGGCTTGAAACTAGGTTCTAAAGATACTATACGAGGAGGAATTACTAATGAAGAAAATTATGGCTACGTTAATTGCAATCACACTGCTCATTTCTTTCCTGCCAGCGAAGTCGAGCACTGTTTTTTCTGCGACACAATTTAAAGATGTGCCGAATAATCATTGGGCCAAAGCGGCCATCGATTTTGCAGCTCAGAAGGGCTACGTCGGCGGATACCCGGACGGCAGGTTTATCCCGAACGGAACGATCACACGTGCAGAGTTTACGGCGGTCCTGGTGCGAATTGCCGGCGTTCAGGCTGGCAGCTCGGGGGCGTTTACGGACATTCAGAAGCATTGGGCTTCTGAGGCAATTCAAACAGCGGTTGCTCGGGGCATCATTGCCAAGGAAGATTTCGGTTCTACGTTCCAGCCGAACAAGAACATCACGCGCTTGGAAATGTCACGTATGATCGCTCGTGCCTTGTCGCTGGACACGAAGTATAAGGCATACCTGGATGCCTTCAAAGGGCTATACAATGGCGATCTGCCTTTCGTGGACTACCGCGAAATGAAAGATAAGGATCTGCCCTTTATCGGTCTGGCATTCGGCGCACGAACGATGAACGGTTATCCGGATGCATCGTTTGGCATGAACAAAAATGCGACCCGAGCAGAAGCCGTTGTTATGCTGAAGAATTATCATGATAACCGCAGCAAAGAGCCTGAGTCGTTCCAGTACCTTCGTGAGTTGAAGGAAGTGGCGGAGACGGGGATGAATGCTACGGCGGTGTCTAGGTTGGTGCCGGAAGTGAACTTGAAAACCACTGAGCTTACACTGAAACATCCGGCCTATGATGTAACTGTGAAAAGAGTATATGTACTGCCGCTGGAAGGTAACGTTGTTAGTCTTTACGAGAAAAAATATCTATGGGATAGAAATCTCCTTGAAGACCGCTACAAAAGAAAAGATGGCTATATAGTTGCAGTCCTTGATCTAACTCCAGTAAAGAATGGTGATAGGATGTTGTTCATGCAAAGTCTTGCTTTAAACCCAAGTTCAAGGATATCTCATCAAGAACCTTTTGAGAAATTTGGGATAATCAACGAGTGGATGAAACGTAAATATACTGCTGAAAAAGGAAGGACTGATGAAATATCAATATACGGAGGGTATAGCCAGTCAGATTATTTTATTTCACTAAGATCAATTAATTCGGATAAAGGCAGTATATCACTTCTTATAAATAACACAGAAGGAAACTAAACTATGAGCAAAAAAGAACGGATAATTGGTACTCTATTATCTGCATTAATGATTTTTTCAATTTTCGACTTTGGATTGTTCCTTCCAAATGCTAAAGCATCTACAAGAAGTATCGTAGTAACTGCTACTGCGGACTACCAGCCAGGATACTATTGGTGTCAACATTTTGATGGACGATGGAGCACCAATAGTACAATTGATGGAAGTGTTACCGCAGCGAATGCTGGAGGGAATCCTTCAGAACCTGTGAAAACCCGAGTTAAAACTGATGCTCAAATTACCCCACCTTCCGGTCAGGTGTGGTTTTCTGAAGATAGACAAAGATTTTACTTGAATGAAGTTATTAATCCGGTCCCAAAATCAGTAATTATGCATTCCGAACGAGCTGATCCCAATATTCAGGGAACGCCATATATCTCAGGTAACAGAGTAATTATAGAAGGGTTTTCTGGTAAAGGCATTGATGGATACGAAGGCTCTGCCTGCGGCTCCAACCCAAGCATGATCTACCCTTTCCCAGTAACCGTCACGTTCCAAGGGACCGTCGAGCTGCCCGATCCTAAAGGGAATCTGACGATTCGTCACTTCACGACGGATGGGCAGCCGTTGTCGTCAATCTTCCCGGACGTAGTGAAGGAGATGGAAAAGGACAAATCGTATCCTGTACCTGTACCGACGAACTCCAGTTATACGTACCAAGGCTACAAGGAAACGACCAGCGGCACACCGCCTTCCGGTGGGTCAATAATACCCGGCAACCGTCAGAATATTGCCTATAACGGTAGTTACACTCAACACTATGTTTATCTTTACTATAGTCTCAATGCCCCAACAGTTAACCAGGGCGAAGTCAACGTCCGCCACATGGTTCGCGAAGGAGCGAACGGCACCTACCAGGAGAAGGAACGAACGACGCAGATCGTCAATCTGAACTACAGCGATACGATCCGACCGAATACGAGTTACGGCACACAGAAGGGCCGAAACGTCGGGTACACGGGTTTTAGCGACACCGTTACATCCGGAACGTCGATCTCCGTCTCGCTGGACAAGGCGCGCCCGAAAGCCTACGTCACCTTCTTCTATGAGGTCGCGGCCGGTCAGGGGCCGAAAGAGTTCTCAGGCGACTTCGACGTCGTGCCGGGGACGATTGAGTACCGGGAGGAATTTTCGTTCCGTCCCAAAAATTTCGTTATGAACGGCTGCACGTATACGTCGCATCAGTACAAGATCGAGCGCAATGGCCAAACCTGGACGTCACATCAGGTACAAGGAACGACGAACGTCACGAGCTTTAACAAGAACAACTATCCCTCTGTCCTTGGCGTAGGGACGCATATGGTCAGCATGAAGATCACGACGAGCTGCGGCACCTCCGAGTGGATCGGTCCGAAGCCGCTGGTCGTCACCAGCATCCGGGACAACCGGCCGCCCGACTTCGAGATCGGGTTCGTTTATCCGTTCCGTCCGACAGAGCCACTGACTACGGTCGTTCAAGGAAGTACGCTGGATCTGATCTATATCGAGGATCCGACCGTTCCGACACCGCATGATCCGGACGGAGATAACTTTACCTTCAACGGGTTTGATTTTGTAGGAACGACGAGTGCGTGGTTGAAGACGATTCCGGTCAAATACCAGCATCAATCGTATACGAATGGCTATCATTCTATCTCTATGGATACCTTAGGGTACCATACTATAAGTGCTACGATGACAGACGACTTCGGCGCTTCCGCGACGAGAACGACAACCATTCATGTCGTCCGCCAGGAGCCGGTGCCGATTATTACAGGCTCCCGAACGGTCATCGAGGGCCGGCCGCTGAAGGAGCCGCTGTCGTCGAAGAACAGTATCACCTACATGCCAGGGCGGACGATTAACCATTCACGCGACCAATGGACGAACTTGAAGACGAAGTATGATACACCGGGCAAGGAGATCATTACGCTGCATGTCTTCGATAGCGCGGGCCTGCAGTCGCTGGAGCCAGCCGTCCATGAGCTGACCGTCCTGGAGGATCAACCGCCGGTACCGGCTCTGGATTACCAGACCCCGTCGATCCGGGGCAACCAGACATTCAAGCTGGTGTCCTACACGACCGACGGCGATGAGATCGTCGAGGAGCGCGTGCATTATGCCTATGATTCCAACAACAACGGGAATTTCAAGGATGAGGAGCTGGTAGAGGTCCAGCTCAAAGCCGATCGGAGCTTTGAGATCAAAAATCTGAAGGTTGGCCGCTACAAGTTCACCGTGTTTGCAAAAGAAGATTGGGGACTCGAGGCGACGAAGGATTTCTATCTGAACGTCGTTAATGACAAGCCGCTTGTCTCGTTCGACATTTCGTCGGAGAGTATTGAGCCAGCGGTCATCACGTCGATTCCGCTGCGAGCTGCCGATATGGTGAGCTCGAACAACTGGAAGAACTACGATTCGTTGGGCCAGAAGCCAAAGAGCTGGGGAGCCAATCCACAAACGAAAGCGTTGGGTCATAGTCCTTACGTTCAGTTTAACGATCAGCATCTTCAATATCATTATATTGGACCGACAAAGGAAGGCCTGAATGTCTTGGAATTCCCACACAATGATTATCACTATAGCAATGGGGAATCCTCGAAGTATTTTCACTTCAGATATCAGAATAAAGACTACTTCCTTTATGAAGGCTATACGCCAGGACAGGATGGCTATAGCTCACAATACTATACTACTATTCGTGAAAATGGCGAAACGCCGAAAAGGCTATACTATCGAGAAACTGCATCGCAATCCTGGTATACGACAATAGACTACATGATCACAGGGATAAATCAAGAGAACGAAACGGTGGGTTTTTTTAATTATCCAATCACAACAAGGTTTACATTTGATGAACTGGTACGAAAAGAGGTTGCAGTACCAAATTTTTTCTATAATTATTACTCAAGTACGCCTTACCCTAGTCCGTACCATCCATACAATACGCCGTGGGGATATATGGCCAGTCCTTCAGAGGGAGCGACAACCCTGTCCACGTATGAATGGTCGGCCCCAAAAGGGGCTGCTATTACAAGGCCATTAAATGGAAGTTACCGTGATATTGCTTCCTTTAATAAAGTGGATGCGACATTGAGACATCATACATTTAGTAATGAATATAATGCCAAGTATACGATTTACGATGTCTCGAAGAATACAAAAATTACAGTCCCTGATATCCCATACGGGTACTATACAAGTGGGGCATACGGTGCCTATCTCAGCTATAACTACTCACCATCAAGCTCAGGAGATTTTGCACTTCAGACGCGATGGGAAGCCGGTTCGGCCATAAATGTATACAGTACGAAAACCGGTGCCTTGGTGGACACGATTGAGAATCGCTTCTATAAATTTCCACCAGTTCGTGACCATCTGATCCTTTTTGACCTCAACGGAGACAAAGCAGGCACGAACATGTACGGTTATCATTGGGGCAGTGATGGCAAGTTTACGCAAAAGTACAGTGTGCCAAATGTCTACTATACGCCAGGAGGCAACAATGCCGGAGCGATCGATGGTGCCGGGTACATGTACTACATTGAAAAAACATCCAGCAGCATTGCAGTCAAACGATTTCCAATCGAGACTGGTGTACCCGAGCTGGTTCTTGATCTTACCAATTACATGCCATCCTATACTGGGGAATATTCATTCCAATACAACCAGGAAGGTAATATTCTGTTAAGGTTCATGTATAAAGAACGCCCGGACAGTACCACTACAGCTGTCAAACAGTGGATACTTAGAAACTTAAAACCTGATCCGAAACGGCTTGTCGCGGAGCAAGTTCTGCTCAATAATCAGGAATTCCAAGCTGTTACGATTAACTACAGCTTGCGACTCAATCCAGAAGGGTACTTATCGACGCGTTATGCCGGGTTTGCTTTCAACGCCGAGGACGAACGAAACATGTATCGGGTTGAATCCAATATAGATACGGTTCGCTTGGTGAAGATTCGCGACGGCAACCGCATCATTATGGAGGAGAAACCGTATGCCTTCGGCCACACCCTGCATAAGTTCAAGATTCAGGTCCTTGATGGAAACATCCTGGTCTACGTGAATGGCGTACCGCTCATCGACGTGAACGATAGCGAATACGAGAGGGGCTTCTTCGGCCCCTATTCTGGAGTGCTGCGTGCGGAGTTCCTGAACATGGCTTACTCGGACCTGTCGGCGCTCAGTTCCTCGTCCAAGCTGGACGGCATCGCGATCGTTGGCGAGTCGATGATCTACTCTACCACCTACAACGACACCGAGAACGATCCAACGATCCGCGAGTTGACGGAATGGACGTATGCGCAGACCGAGCCGAACAAGTTCCTCGACGCTGGCGACGGCAAGTCGGGACGCTCGACGCATCATGAGAAGACGTATACGGCGCCTGTCGAGGCGATGGACAAGGTTGGCGTCTACCAGGTGACGTACAACACGACGGACGATCCGCATCCGGATCACCGCTACCAGGACGATACCTTCGCCGTCTACAGGCAGACGTCGAATACGCCGGCCCGGACCTTGATCGTCCACCGCGCGCCGACCGTCGATTACGACATCGCGCTCGCGTCGGACTACACGGTGCGCTGGACCGACCGCAGCCATGACAAGGACCGCTGGCTGTCCGCGACCAACTATTCGCGGAAGGACACCGGCATCGACTACCAGCTCACGAAGGGCATCCTGGAAAAGAAGTTCTACTACAAGACGCCATCGGGGCTGACGATCGACCAGAAGCTCGTCATTCCGGAGGAGCGTGGTCTGTATACGGTCGGGATGGCGGTCAAGGACGAATACGACGCCTGGTCGCCGTTCCTGGAGCGGACGATCAACATCACGCAGCTTCCGAGCGACAACGAGCCGCCGGTCGCCGGCTTCACCGTCACGCCAGGCACCAGCTACCGGGGCGTAGCGATCCGGATCAACTCGACCGCCAGCGACAAGGAGGACGGCGCACGCCAGAATCTGCCGCACTGGTACTACATCCGCAACCTGACCGATGGCGGCTATGAGACGCTGCAGAGTACGGTGCGGACATCCTGGAACAAAACGTTCAGCAGCATGGGCACGTTCCAGATCCGCCAGGTCGTCGAGGACAGCCTTGGCCAGACGGATCAGGCGATCCGCACGGTGCAAATCGTCAACCGACCGCCTACGGTGAGTCTGATGACGACGCTCAGCCAGGATCAGGCCAATCCGACGAAGGTGACCACGGCGACGCCGAACTTCACCTGGACGTATACGGACGCAGATGGAGATCCGCAGGCGCGCTACCAGTTGCGTGTCTACCGTTATGGCGGTGTTCTGGAACGCGACTCGGATGTGAAGGCGTCTGCGAACAAGTCCTGGACGCCGGGCGATCCGCTGCCGGAGCGTGTGAACCTGTACGTGCAGGCGCGCGTCTATGATGGCTACGACTGGAGCGAGTGGGGCACGCCGCGATTCTTCTATATCGAGACGAATCGGCCGCCGACGGCGGACTTCGACTGGTCGCCGAAGCCGGTATATGAGGGCGATCCGTTGCGGCTGCTCGACCGCTCGTCGGACCCGGACGGCGATCCGCTGACGCATCAGTGGCGCGTGCAACAGCCGGGCGGTACCATTACGAGTTTCGCGGTAGCGGAACCGACGCTGACAGCGGCAATCCCGGGCGATTACCGCGTCACGCTGACTGTATCCGACGGCAAGGCGCAGGCCGAGGCGACGAGAGTCATCACCGTGCTGCCACTCGGCCTGACCGCCGAGCTCCATCATATGCCGGACTGGCTGGACAAGCATATCCAGGCCGGTCATGAGACGGCGGCTGCGCCGAAGGATTTCTATGCGGGCGAGATTCTCGTCGTCCAGGCAGAGACGTCGCCTGCCCCTGTTCGCCGAGTGACGGCGACGCTGGATGTGCGGGCAACGGATGGCAGCAGATTGCTGACGTCGACCGTGCTCGCTCTGGGCGGCGAGCGGCGCTACGCGGCTGAGCTGTATGACGAGCGCTGGGCCTCGCTTGATGCGGGTCTGCCCAAGGGCTCGCATCGCGTCCGCTTTGCTGTGGAGTATGCCAACGGCGTCGTCAAGACAGCCGAGGTGCCCTTCCGCATCATCGGCCATGTGCTGGAGTCGGTAGGCGTGCATCGGCGGCAGTAAGCCCGCAATAACCCTGTCTCCGATAATGCGCTAGTAGTTCGCTCCTGAACTAACGTTCCGAACTGCGTTACGAGGACAGGGAGCTTCAATAAGATCAACATCCGGTTTGGCGGCATTTGGCTGCTGGACCGGATGTTTTTTTGATAGGCGATACGTCCAGTTTTTTTCGGGCCTCATAGCCAGCGGCAAATCAGATTAGCCGTTTGGACTTGGCAGGCTGCGGGTAGAAGGGGAGGAGAAGGCAGAATGATGTGCGATACCCAAGTATTAGACATGCGGCAGTCATTGCCAGCTGTTTCTAAACGATGTATAATACTATGGGAACACATATTCTTATGAAACTATCGTCTGCCGAGCAAGCTTCGGGGGCACAATAGAGAGATAGATAATTTGCAGATAGACAGCAGGGAGAGGAGAAGGCCATGAGTCAAATGGAGACCAAGTCCAAGACGTTCGAGCTGCTCTCGGATTACACGCCGCAGGGCGATCAGCCGGAGGCGATCCGCCAGCTGGTAGAGGGCGTCAAGGCGGGCAAGCGGCATCAGACGCTGCTCGGCGCTACCGGTACGGGCAAGACGTACACGATCGCCAACACGATCGCCCAGTTGAATCGGCCGACGCTCGTCATCGCCCACAACAAGACGCTGGCGGCGCAGCTGTGCAGCGAGTTCCAGCAATTTTTCCCCAACAATGCGGTATCTTACTTCGTCAGCTACTACGATTACTACCAGCCGGAAGCCTACATCCCATCCTCAGACACCTATATCGAGAAGGACTCCAGCATCAACGACGAGATCGACAAGCTCCGCCACTCGGCGACGAGCTCGCTCTTCGAGCGCCGCGATGTCATCATCGTCGCCAGCGTCTCGTGCATCTACGGTCTCGGCTCGCCGCTGGAGTACAGGGACCTCGTCCTCTCGCTGCGGGTAGGGATGGAGCGCTCGCGCAACGAGATCCTCCACAAGCTGGTGGATATCCAGTACCAGCGCAACGACATCAACTTCGTACGCGGCACGTTCCGCGTGCGCGGCGATGTTATCGAGATCTTCCCCGTCGAGAACAATGAGCGGGCGATCCGCGTCGAGCTGTTCGGCGACGAGATCGAGCGGATCACCGAGATCGACGTGCTGACCGGCGAGATCATCGGCCTGCGGGATCATGCGGCGATCTTCCCGGCCTCTCACTTCGTCACCCGCGAGGAGACGATGAAGCGGGCGATCGTCAACATCGAGCGCGAGCTGGAGGAGCGGCTGGAGGAGCTGCGCAGTCAGAACAAGCTGCTCGAAGCCCAGCGTCTGGAGCAGCGGACACGCTACGATCTCGAGATGATGCAGGAGATGGGATTCTGCTCCGGCATCGAGAACTACTCTGGTCCGCTGACGTTCCGGGAGCGCGGCGCTACGCCGTATACGTTGATGGACTACTTCCCGGACGATATGCTGATCGTCATCGACGAGTCGCATGTGACGCTGCCGCAGATCCGGGCGATGTACAACGGCGACCGCGCCCGCAAGGAGGTGCTCGTCGATCACGGCTTCCGTCTGCCGTCGGCGATGGACAACCGGCCGCTCCGCTTCGAGGAGTTCGAGCAGAAGAGCAAGCAGCTCATCTACGTCTCGGCGACCCCGGGACCTTATGAGCTGGAGCATACTCCCGAGATGGTGCAGCAGATCATCCGACCGACAGGGCTGCTCGATCCGATCATCGAGCTGCGGCCGACCAAGGGCCAGATCGACGATCTGCTCGGCGAGATCCGCGATCGCATCGCCAAGGACGAGCGCGTGCTCGTGACGACGCTCACCAAGAAGATGTCCGAGGATCTGACCGACTACCTCAAGGAAGTCGGCATCAAGGTGCGATACCTGCACTCGGACATCAAGACGCTGGAGCGGATGGCGATCCTGCGCGACCTGCGGCTCGGCACCTTCCACGTCCTCGTCGGCATCAACCTGCTGCGGGAGGGGCTCGATCTGCCGGAGGTGTCGCTGGTAGCGATCCTCGACGCCGACAAGGAAGGCTTCCTGCGCTCGGAGCGCTCGCTCATCCAGACGATCGGTCGGGCGGCGCGCAACAGCGACGGCCGGGTCATCCTGTACGGCGACAAGGTGACGGACTCGATGGACAAGGCGATCAGCGAGACCGAGCGGCGGCGCGCGATCCAGATTGCCTACAACGAGGAGCACGGCATCACGCCGACGACGATCCGCAAGCGGGTCGCCGAGGTGATCGAAGCGACCAAGGTCGCTGAGCAGAAGGCGGAGTATCTGACCGGCGACAAGGTTGGCAAGCTCTCCAAGCGCGACCGTCAGGCGGTCATCCAGCGACTGGAGGACGAGATGAAGACGGCTGCCAAAAATCTGCAGTTCGAACGCGCCGCCGAGCTGCGCGACGCGCTGCTCGAGCTGAAGGCCGAGGCGTAGCGGCAGCCAGCATCGCAATGGTCGCACAGGAATAGGGAGGGAATACGTTTGGGTATCGATCGTATAGAAATCAAGGGCGCCCGCGCCCATAATCTTAAAAATGTGGATGTCGTCATCCCGAGGGACAAATTCGTCGTCCTGACGGGACTAAGCGGCTCCGGCAAATCGTCGCTTGCCTTCGATACGATCTACGCCGAAGGGCAGCGGCGCTATGTCGAGTCGTTGTCGGCCTATGCGCGCCAGTTCCTCGGTCAGATGGAAAAGCCGGACGTCGACTCGATCGAAGGGCTGTCGCCGGCGATCTCCATCGACCAGAAGACGACGAGCCGCAACCCGCGCTCGACGGTAGGCACGGTGACGGAGATCTACGATTACCTGCGTCTGCTGTACGCGCGCATCGGCAAGCCGCACTGCCCGACGCACGGCATCGAGATCACCTCGCAGACGGTCGAGCAGATGGTCGACCGGATCATGGAGTACCCCGAGCGGACGCGTCTGCAGATCCTGGCGCCGCTCATCAGCGGCCGCAAGGGCGAGCATACGAAGCTGCTGGCCGACGTGCACAAGCAAGGCTTCGTGCGGGTGCGGGTCGACGGCGAGCTGCGCGATCTGAGCGAGGAGATCGTCCTCGAGAAGAACAAAAAGCACACCATCGAGCTGGTCGTCGACCGGATCGTCGTCAAGGACGATGTTCAGACCCGTCTGGCCGACTCTCTCGAGACGGCGCTCAAGATCGCCGAGGGCAAGGTTATCGTCGATGTGATCGATCAGGAGGAGCTGCTGTTCAGCTCCAGTCTGGCTTGTCCGGAGTGCGGCTTCAGCATCGACGAGCTGTCGCCGCGGATGTTCTCCTTCAATAGTCCGTTCGGCGCTTGTCCGGACTGCGACGGTCTGGGCGCCAAGATGATCGTCGACCCGGAGCTGTTGGTCCCCAATACGACCAAGTCGATTGAGGACGGCGCCTTTGAAGCGTGGGCAGGCAGCACCTCCAACTATTACCCGCAGTTCCTGAAGTCCGTCTGCAAGCATTACGACATCCCGATGGACAAGCCGGTGCAGGAGCTGAGCGCGGATCAGATGAAAAAGCTGCTCTACGGCACGGGCGGGGAGCGGGTCAAGTTCCGTTACGAGAACGACTTCGGCCACTCCAAGGAGGCGTACGTGCCGTTCGAGGGTATCGTCCATAACCTGGAGCGGCGCTACCGCGATACCGCATCCGACGGCATCCGCGAGTATATCGAAGGCTATATGAGCGCCAAGCCATGCGGCACCTGCAAGGGCGACCGTCTGCGCAAGGAGTCGCTGGCCGTCACGGTCGGTGGCCGCAATGTCGCCTATGTGACCTCGCTGTCGATCGGCGACGCGCAGCGCTTCTTCCAGGGTCTGGAGCTGAGCGAAAAGGATAAGACGATCGCCAATCTGATCTTCAAGGAGATCCATAGCCGTCTCGGCTTCCTCGTCAATGTCGGACTGGAGTACCTCACGATGAGTCGCGCCGCTGGCACGCTCTCGGGCGGCGAGGCGCAGCGGATCCGGCTGGCGACGCAGATCGGCTCGAGTCTGATGGGCGTGCTCTATATCCTCGACGAGCCGAGCATCGGTCTGCACCAGCGGGACAACGACCGGCTGATCCGGACGCTGGAGCAGATGCGAGACCTCGGCAATACGCTGATCGTCGTCGAGCATGACGAGGATACGATGATGGCCTGCGACTATATTATCGACATTGGTCCGGGAGCGGGCATCCACGGCGGGCAGGTCGTCGCCCAGGGGACGCCTCAGGAGGTGATGGCCGACGAGCACTCGCTGACTGGTCAATATCTGAGCGGCCGCAAGTTCATCCCGGTGCCCCTGCAGCGGCGGCCGACCGATGAGCGCTGGCTGGAGATCAAGGGCGCGCGGGAGAACAATCTTCGCAACCTGAACGTCAAGCTCCCGCTCGGCGTCTTCACCGCCGTGACCGGCGTCTCCGGCTCCGGCAAATCGACATTGATCAACGAGATCCTGTACAAGACGCTGGCCCGCGATCTCAACAAGGCCAAGGCGCGGCCCGGCCAGTACAAGGAGTTCCTCGGGCTCGAGCATCTGGACAAGGTCATCGACATCGACCAGTCGCCGATCGGCCGGACGCCGCGCTCCAACCCGGCGACCTATACCGGCGTATTCGACGATATCCGCGACGTCTTCGCCGCGACCAACGAGTCCAAGGTGCGGGGCTACAAGAAGGGGCGCTTCAGCTTCAACGTCAAGGGCGGCCGCTGCGAGGCTTGTCGCGGCGACGGCATCATCAAGATCGAGATGCACTTCCTGCCAGATGTGTACGTGCCTTGCGAGGCATGCAAGGGCAAGCGCTACAACCGCGAGACGCTGGAGGTCAAGTACAAGTCGCTGAGCATCGCCGATGTGCTGGAGCTGACGATCGAGGACGCGGTGGAGTTTTTCAAGAACATCCCGCGCATCCATCGCAAGATGCAATCGCTGTTCGACGTCGGCCTCGGCTACATGAAGCTGGGCCAGCCGGCGACGACGCTCTCCGGCGGCGAGGCGCAGCGCGTCAAGCTCGCCTCCGAGCTGTACCGTCGCAGCACTGGCAAGACGCTCTACATCCTCGACGAGCCGACGACCGGGCTGCATGTCGATGATATCGACCGTCTGCTGATCGTCCTCCACCGCCTGGTGGACGCGGGCGAGTCGGTGCTCGTCATCGAGCATAATCTCGATGTCATCAAGACGGCGGATTATCTCGTCGATCTCGGTCCTGAGGGCGGCAGCGGCGGCGGGATGATCGTCGCCACCGGCACGCCGGAGGCGGTCACCGAGGTGGACGGCTCTTATACGGGCAAGTATTTGAAGCCTGTGCTCGAGCGGGATCGCAGACGGACTGAGGAGCGCGAGCGCGCGATAGCCGGCGTGGCGGCTGGCTCGGCAGCGGAGTAACGGCGGCGAGGCTCGTGAGCGGCATGACGGCGGTCGGACGATCAGCCCCGCGCGCTGGGAGCTGTGCGACTCATCTCTTCAAGGCTCGGACCTCGCGGCTCAGACTTCGGGAGCTTGTCTTAACGGATCGAGCACTCCTCCTGACTGGACGGTTTTCGTCCATCGCAGGGGGAGTTGCTTACGTTTACGGTTCATAAATGGCGGTCTGGCGGGACATGCTAATTTTGGCGGACTTGGCCATAGCATAGTATCGATATGGCGTCAGCGACATGGATATGGATAAATGGTGACAAAGTTGTTACACCTGCCATTTCGCACTTGCAACTGACGTTCTGAACGGATAACATAGATTAATATAGGTTACGTGCGATTAAAAGGAGGGCCTTTCATGTTTTTGGCTGAAGAAGGAACAGCAACTGTATCGACATCCGGCTTCGACCCGTTTGACGTGTTTATGCTCGCATTCACGGTGCTTATTTTTATTGGCTTCGTTCGTTTGCTGATGCATCGTCCCCGGAAAAACTGGTTCGCAATCGGCTTTGCCGGCGTTTCGTTGCTGTTGTTTTTGACGATTGACGCGATTATGATTTTCACGATTTGGTAAGCGGCTAACATGGCAGTCGCTCCATCGATACATCTCTGTGGCGGCCAGGACGAGAGAGCGTCCGGCATCGGAGGTGTATTTTTTTTGTGAATCAAGGCAAGGACAGCTACAGCGTGGAGGTGCGATCATGAGCAAACGAAATGAAGAAACCGGAGAAAGCCGGATGATGCCGATGACGGTCCGGACGATCGAGCCGATCGGCGAAGGGCTGCGCGTCTGTCTTGACCTGGTCGATGTGCTGGCCGATGACGAGGGCGCGCTCGTCGGCAGCACCGGGCACGGCTATGCGCTGGTGCTCGCAGAGACCAGGGCCTCGGCGACCTACCCGCCCCGACCGTTCCGCGTCAACTGCGGGGCGATCCATCAGTATGTCCGCCAAGGCGAGCGAACGGTCTACCTGTCGGAGCTTCGGCCAGGCATGCCGCTCACCGTCGTCAGTCCGCGGGGCGAGCGTCAGATCGCAGTAGGCAGAGTCAAGCTGGAGCGGCGGCCGCTGCTGCGGCTCGTATGCGACTGCGAGGGCACGGAGGTATCGCTCGTCCTCCAGGCGTCGGAGAGCGTACACCTCTGGAGCGACTCGGGGACAGCGCGTCCGGTGCTGGAGCTGGAGGCGGGCGAGCAGTTGGCAGGCTGGCCGGATCGGCCGGGCCGACATCTGGGCGAACGGACCGAGGGCGAGAGCTGGGAGCTGTAGGAGAGATAGAGAATTTAGGAAAGATAGCAAATGGCGGCGCAGGGATGTCCCTGACGCCGCCATTTTGTTACCGAATGAATGCTGCAAGCCTTGCGGGCTTACACCCACCACATTTCGCCGAGCGGCTCGCGGATCAGCACCTGCTGGAGGTTTTGCACCGCTTTGGAGAAGCCTTCCTCGACGGACATCAGGCCGTCCTCATGCTCGATGCTGACGACATAGTCGTAGCCGACCAGACGCAGGGCGCTAATAATGTCGGCCCAGGTTTTGTTGTCGTGACCGAAGCCAACCGAACGGAACTGCCAGGCGCGGTCGAGCATCTGCGTATAGGACTGCATGTCCGTTACGCCGTGGCTGTTGACGTTGACCGGATCGATGACCGTGTCCTTGGCGTGGAAGTGATGGATCGCGCCTTCCTTGCCGAGGATGCGGATCGCTTGCACCGGATCGATGCCCTGCCACCACAGATGGCTCGGGTCGAGGTTGGCGCCGATCGCTTCGCCGGCTGCTGCACGCAGACGGAGCAGCGTCGCTGGCGTATGTACCGAGAATCCGCCATGCAGCTCGAGGCCGATCTTCACATTGTGCTCGGTAGCCAGCTTGGCGATCTCGGTCCAGTAAGGGATGACTTTGTTCTCCCACTGCCAGTCGAGGATCTCCTGGAAGTCGTTGGGCCATGGCGCGACCGGCCAGTTCGGATACTTGGCGTCCTCATGGTCGCCAGGGCAGCCGGAGAACGTGTTGACGACAGGTACGCCCAGCTTGCCGGCGAGCTCGATCGTCTGACGGATCACCGTGTCATGCTCGCTGGCGATCGCTTTTTGCGGATGCAGCGGGTTGCCGTGGCAGCTCAGCGCGCTGATGATCAGGCCGCGGGATTCGACCGCTTCTTTGAAGGCGTTCAGCTTGCTCTCATCAGCGAGCAGCTCGCTCGGGTTGCAGTGTGCGTTGCCAGGGTAGCCGCCTGTGCCGATCTCGACCGCGTCCAGGCCTTGCCCCTTGATGTAGTCCAAGGCTTCTTCCAATGATTTCTGAGCGAATAATACCGCGAATACACCTAATTTCATCGAATCAGATACCTCCTGTATTGGATGGTTGTGGAAAGCGTGCTCACCCCGTATTATACCATGTCCCAGACAAGGATTGAAATGAGATTTCACCCTGCCTCCAATCTTCTCGGTGCTGAACACTGACCTTTTTGAACACATACTTTAAGGCTTCGCATCGTCTTGCATCATCTGCTTGTAGATTCGCGTACGCGGGTTTGTTAGAATGAAGAGAAGAAGACAGGCTTGGAGGATAACCATGAACAGCTTAACAAGGCAAGACATCGAGTTGCTCGCCCCGGCGGGAGATTGGGATTGCATGCGCGCAGCGGTGGCCAATGGCGCCGACGCCGTATTTTTTGGGGTGGAGAAGTTCAACGCCCGGGCGCGCGCCAACAATTTCCGCAGCGACGAGCTCGCAGAAATCATGGCGTTTTTGCACAGCTATGGGGTCAAGGGCTTCCTGACCTTCAACATATTGGTGTTCGAGGATGAGCTGGCCGAGGCCCGTCAGCTGATCGAGGCCTGTATCGAAGCCGGGGTTGACGCGGTCATCGTCCAGGACCTCGGTCTCGTGCGGATGATCCGGGAGCTGTCGCCGGATTTCCCGATCCACGGCTCCACCCAGATGACGATCACCTCGCCGGAGGCGGTCGAGTTTACCAAGCCATTCGATATGGAGCGGGTCGTGCTCGGGCGGGAGAATAATCTCAAGCAGATCCGCCAGATCGGCGAGCAAGCCAAGCTGCCGATGGAGGTGTTCGTGCATGGCGCGCTCTGCGTCTCGTACTCGGGGCAGTGTCTGACCTCCGAGATGTGGGGCGGTCGCTCGGCCAACCGGGGCGAGTGCGCCCAGGCCTGCCGTCTGCCGTACGACCTGATGGTCGATGGCGAGCACAAGCCGATGGGCGACGTTACGTATCTGCTCTCGCCCAAGGATCTGGCCGCGCTCGATATCGTGCCAGAGCTGATCGAGGCGGGCGTCACCTCCTTTAAGATCGAAGGCCGCCTGAAGACGCCGGAATACGTCGCCAACGTGGTCAGCAAGTACCGGGCGGCGATCGACCGTTACTTCGCAGGCGATCGCGCGAAGCCGTCGACGGAGGAGCTGCGGGAGCTGCAGCAGAGCTTCTCGCGCGGCTTTACGCACGGCTTCCTGGATGGCACCAACAACAAGCTGCTCGTCGACGGCACCTTCCCGAAGAGCCGCGGCGTCTACCTGGGACGGGTCGAGCGCGTGCTGCGCGATGCCGTCATCTGCCGGATCGAGGCGCCGCTCAAGCGGGGCGACGGCATCGTCTTCGATGCTGGCGATCCGACGAAGAAGGAAGAGGGCGGCCGCGTCTACGATCTGCGGCGTCAGGGCGTGAAGCTGGAGGGCGAGGCGCAGGAGGGGACAGTACTCGAGCTCGTGCCCGGCCGCAACGATATCGACCTAGGCCGCGTCAAGCCCGGCGACCGGATATGGAAGACTAACGATCCTGCGCTGGATAAGCGGCTGCGGCAGACGTTCGAGACGGAGAAGCCGTATCGGGTATTCCCGCTGCATGTACGCGTCAGCGGTACGGTAGGCGGACCTCTGCGCAGCTGGTGGACGGATGTGGAGAAGGGGACGGTCGTCGAGGTGGCGAGCGAGCTGGAGCTTGAGGCGGCCCGCAAGCGACCGCTCGACGAAGAGGTGCTGCGGGAGCAGCTTGGCCGCCTGGGCGGCACGCTGTACCAGCTGGATCGACTCGAGCTGCATCTTGGCGAGGACGTCATCCTGCCGATCCGCGAGTTGAACCGGATGCGCCGCGAGGCGGTGGAGCAGCTATCGGGCGAGCGGCCCAAGCCGCCGGTCTACACCCGACTGCCAGCGGCAGCTGTGGATACGCCGCCGCTGCGTCAGCCGGCCCATGCGCTTGAGGCTCCGACCCTGACCGCGCTTTGCCGCAGCGTCGAGCAGGTGGAGGCGGCCGCTGCGGCCGGGATTGAGATGATCTATGCGGACTTTGAGTTTATCAAGCAATTCCCTGCCGCCATCGCCGCCGCGCGCCGCTCGGGCAGCCGGATTGCGCTGGCGACGCCGCGTATTCATATGCCCGGCGAGAACGGCTACCACAACAACATTCTCAAGCTGCAGCCCGACGCCATATTGGTCCGCAACACTGGCGCGCTTTATTTCTACATGCGGGCCAGAGCGGAGGCTGAGCGCGATGGCCGCGGTGAGTCGTTCCCGCGTCTGATCGGCGACTTCTCGCTGAACATCGCCAATCACAAATCGGCTGATCTGTTCCTCGCTGCCGGTTGCGAGCGGATTACGCCCTCGTATGATTTGAACATTCAGCAAATGGTTGATTTACTAGGCCATGCCGACACGTCGCGGATCGAGGTCGTGTTGCATCAGCATTTGCCGATGTTCCATACCGAGCATTGCGTGTACTGCACCTTTTTGAGCGAGGGCACAGACTTCACCAACTGCGGCCGTCCTTGCGAGGAGCATGCTGTATCGCTGCAGGATCGGATCGGGATGTCGCATCCGGTGCGCGTCGACGAAGGCTGTCGCAATACGGTGTACAACGCGGTCGAGCAATCGGGCGCGGAGTACCTTCAGCATTTCCTGGAGCTTGGCGTACGCTCCTTCCGCATCGAATTCCTGGAGGAATCGGCAGAGAAGGTTGCCGAGGTGCTCGACTTGTATCAAGACGCGCTGCAAGGAAAGATCAGCGGCACACAGGTGTGGCGCAAGCTGAAGGCGACCAATCAGCTGGGCGTGACTCGGGGCCAACTGGTCAAGTAACGAGGCGCAAGCCTCCCCTTGCAAGCCGTGCCGAACCCGGTACGGCTTGTTTGCTTCACTGGCAGCGCCGGAATTGACACCTAGTAGTGTCAAAAGGAGGAATACGCCAGGCTGAAAGAGAAGCTTATACTTACCGATATACAAAGAGAGTCAGGAAGAGGGCGGGATGGCTGTCAACTAGCGCATCAAAATAAACGATCAAGAGGTATCATCCAATGAGCAAACAGAACGAATCATCGACTTCATCCAATTGGAGCGACCTTGTGCTGGAGCTGGAGCAGCAATACTTGGCCGGCAAACTGCCGAAGCAGGAAGACTACGCCGCGCTGCCGGCGTCGTTGCGACGGACTTCGCCGCTGTTATTGCGCATGGAGTGCGTCAGACTGATGATGGATGGCCGCACGCGGGAGGCGGCCGAGCAGTTGTCGTTGGCAGTCAAGGGATATGCGGCCCAGGCCAATGAGCGGGAGATGCTATCCATGATGGGGCTGCTTGCTTTGTTATATACCCAGATCGGCGGCACGCCGGAAGCCCGGACGATGATCGATTTTTTGACGGAGGAGTACGAGCGGACGCCAGGTCAATGCAGCGGCTTTGTCCTGTGGGCGCTGGCGCGCGGCAGCGGATCGTCCGGTCGGGGAGCGACGACAGAGCGCTGGGAGCGCTCCGAGCGCTACTATCTTGAAGCGGCGGCCCGATTCGCAGAATCCGGCGATTATATCTGGTACGCCGGACTGTTGCTGGACCGTTGGATCTATGACGACAACCTTCTGGAGAAGCCCGAATGGGAACCATGGCTGGAGCTGCTGCGGCAGTGGGCGAACTTGTATCCCGTCTGCGGCCAGATCTACCGTCTGCTGCGTAGCGAACCCGGCGCGCCAATCGACGAGTATGCACTGCCGGAGCGCGTCATGTATCTGGTGCAGGCGCTTCGGACGCCGGGTCGCGCCATAGCGAGGACCAATAAGCTGGAGCATGATGCGGAAGTCCAACTATTCACGATGCCAAGCGAGCTGGATGAGATTATCGCCGCCCACGATGCCGGAGCGGCTGCAGCCTGGGTACGCCGGGCCGCGATGCTGGCCGAGGCGATCGCTTCGCCAGCGGCCATGCGCACGGCAGACAAGCTCGCACAATCGCTTCGCGAGCAAAGGCCGGGCTGGCTGCCTGCTATTGAGGAACGGTCGGAGAGAGCCAAGAAGGTATCTGAGGCGCACCAAACGGGATCAACGGCGGCGGGTCAGACGATGCGGATACAGCTCTTCTCCGGTCTGAGGCTCTCGGGCGGCGCAGCCGAGCCGATCGAGCTGAAGTGGAAACGGCGCAAAGCAAGGGAGCTGCTCGTCTATCTGCTCCTCCAGCCAGGGCACCGCGCCCTGCGCGAGCATATTTTGGAGCAGGTGTTCGGCGAAGGCGAGGCGGCCAAGCTGGCCAACCATCTTTACGTTTCGTTGCACGAGCTCAGGCATCGGTTGAAGACGTGGGGCTGGGATGGCGCGGTCTATGCCCGCGGCGGCATGATCGGCATTGATGAGTCGTTTATCGGTTACATCGACATAGAGCAATATTATACGTTAAGTCATGTCGGCGATCAGTTGTGGGCGGACGATCGGGAGTCGGCGGTGAAGCTCTATCTCGACGCTGTGCAGCTCTACGGCCCGCTCGGGGCAGATATGCCTTATGCCGAATGGCTGGAGCGCTGCCGCTCGCAGCTGCTCGAACGTCAGACACTAATGGTCAGACGGCTGATCGAGTATTACAGCGAGGCGTCGGACAAAGCGCGCGCTGAGCAGTGGCTCAATCATTGGATTGATCTGCGACCGGACCATGAGGAAGCCTATCAGGCGATGATCCAATTCTGGAAAGGGCTTGGTCATGAAGCCGAGGCGATCAGCTGGTATCGAAGGCTGGAGCGCGTGTGCGAGGAGGAATTCGGGACCGCGCCGCTCGAGGAAACCAGACGCTTGATATGGCCGTGAGACACGCGATGTGTAGGGGACTTCTACGCAGGCTTGTGCCGGTGTACGCTGGAGCGATGCTTTTTGCTGTAGGCTTGCGATATTTGGAACTCCATTGGCTAGGCCATCTGGGTGTCACGGAGCAGAGGATGTCCGGAATTGGCATGGCAATCGTTATGCTGGTCCTGTGGCTGCTCCTCAACGGCTATACATGGTGGCGGCTCAGATCGCCGCAGCAGCCTTCTCCCGGCATGTCAGCAGCGTTGCTGAAGGAGCGGTTCGCCTTAAGATTGTTGACCTTGCCCTACGAGATTCTGGTGGGCTTGACCTTATTGACGACGCTATCATCGGTGGGTGTCCGGGCCATGCAGCTGGCTCAAGAGCATGGCGGCTGGAGTGACTGGCGCCAGGAGGCTGTGCTGGGGAAGCTCCAGTTGACTCTGGGCGAGAGCGGACTTGGGCTTACCGTGTCGGTTGTGCTGTATTTGCTGCTCCGCCGTGTGCTGCGCTCCTTTATCCTGCGTTTGGAGCCGTTGCAGCTGGGAGGCGGGGGCTCCATCATCGGCCCTTTGATTATTGCGTATGCCGGTACGTTTCTAGTGGCGATGATGAACTTGCTGCAGTTTGTGATCGCTTCCGATCACCGGGGCCAGGGGGTCAATTCCACCGCCTTTGCTGTGTCCTTCCTCTTCTACTTCCTGTTCGGCATCGTGGTGCTCTCGATGATCGCCGTGGAGTTCCGCCGCGATCTGAGCGCGATGATCCGTAGCATCCGCGAGCTGGTGGGCGGTCATAGGGAGCGGGGCCCGTTGATGGACAAAATACCGGTCATCTCGCGGGACGAAGCGGGCGAGCTGGCGATGGCGTTTAACGAGCTGCGCGAGAAGGTTGGTCATGAATACGAGGAGCTGGAGAAGGAGCTGAAGCTGGCCTATAACATCCAACAGCAGCTGCTGCCGCCCGGGGATATCATCGCCGGCGCTTGCCGCATCTTCTCCTGGAGTCGCTCGGAGCGCGAGGTTGGCGGCGATCTGTGCGATGTCGTGCGGCTGGATGAGACGCGGACGGCGATCGCGATCGGCGATGTCTCGGGCAAGGGGATGCCGGCAGCGCTTGTCATGTCCGCAGCGATCGTCCTTTTTCGCTCCGAGATCAAGCGAGGCGGCAGCAGCAGCGAGGTGCTGCAACGCATCAACCGTCAGCTATGCGAAGCGTTGGGCGGAGAGAGCTACGTCTCGCTAGGCATCGGACTGGTGGACACGATGCAGGGGACACTTACTTATGCCAGCGCCGGCCATCTCTCGCCTTACTTTATTGCCGCTGGCGAGCGCCCGATCCAGATCGAGGGCTCATCGTTGCCGATCGGCTTTGATCCAGAGGGGCGATACACGGATGTGCAACTTGAGTTGAAGCCAGGGGATCGGTTTGTGCTGTTGACAGACGGGATGGTAGAGCTAAGAGACCGGCAGGGCGAGCTGTTCGGCTTCGAACGGTTCGAGAGCGAGCTGGCTGCCTGGGAGCCGGGCGTGCCGCTCGCTCAGCTGGTGGAGGGGATGTTAAAAAAAATGGAGGCGTTTGCGAGCGGGCTGGAGCAGGATGACCGTACAATCGTGGTGCTGGAGATGCAATCGCCTGAGGGGATAGCTGCTTCGGCAGCCAATGTAACTCTCGCCGGCGGAGGTCAGTTGATTTGCCAGTGGCTGATCCCGGCAGCGCACGGCAGCGAGCGTCAGGTGCTGCAGGAGATGGGGCGACTGATCGGCGAGAACTGGCCGCAGACGAGCAGGCTGGAAGATATGAAAAGCGCAGTGGCAGAGGCTGTCATCAACGCTGCCGAGCATGGGAATCGGCTCAACGAGTCGAGACAAATTCGAGTCAAGCTTCAGATCGGCACCCATCTGATCGTCTGCCGGGTATACGACCAAGGGGCAGGCTTTGATGCCGTCGAAGCCAAGCGCCGTGAGCTTTACAACACCGATCGCAGCCAACAGGAAGATCCGCGAGGGTGGGGACTGATGCTGATCGACGGGCTGACGGATTATTGGGAGACGGGACGAGATAAGGATGGATTTTATGTGGAGTTGTTCTTTCTGCGCAAAGCTGAACGCTCCTGGGAAAAGGAGTGAGAACCATGGAACAGCCGTTTTCGATGCATATGCGTTACACAGAGGATGCCGTACTGCTGGACCTGCAAGGGGAACTGAACAAGCCAGCCGAGGGGCTGCTGCTGGGAAGTCATCCATGGGAAGAGGGACTGCAGGGCGGGCGGCTTTGCCTGGTGTTGAATTTGCAGGAAATCAACTATATTAATAGTGCCGGGATGGCACTGCTTATTCGTCTGGCCAGAGCGGGAAAAACGGGGAAATATCATACCTTTGCGTACGGGGTGTCCGAGCACTATCAAAAGCTGTTTCGTATGGTCGGGTTGACGGAATATATGATGATCTACCCGGAGGAGCAAGCTGTCAAAGAACGTATCGCGGCGCTTCGGGAGGCTTCTTCGAAGGGCGACGAGGGCGACGGCGACGTGCGGCCGGAGGAGTAGAGAGTTTGGATAAGGTTGAAAATATGCAAAAAACCTCTTGATCTCCATGTTGGGATCAGGAGGTTTTTTTATGGGAATTTAATCCAAGCGGATCTTCCGATCAAAAGCCTATTTATCCTCATACCCGGGATGATTGTAGTCGGTGTCCTTCAGCTCCTCGAGGATATTCATCCCTCGGATATGGGTGCGGGTCTCCTCTGTGCCGACGCGATAGACGGCTCGATACACCTCCAGTAGTTGCTCGGTGAATTGATTCTGGGCATCGTCGTGGTCCGCAGATTTGTAAGGAATCGGTGTGCGCAAAGCGGTCGTCTCGTCCTCGCGCTGTCCTTGCTCGAGGATCGCTTGCAGCTCGGCCAGCTCCTCTGACGTCGCTTCGATCGTGAGCTGCTCGCTTTTGGAAGGCTCGGTTTCGATGGCGCCGCCGGACACGGAGACGTAGTAACGTTGCTTGTCATTGACAATCATGATAGGTCCTCCTTTGGGGTGGAGATACTATAAGCTTCTAATATGAATGTATACCACCTGTATCGGCGGCTTGAAACAAGCGCGTCAAATTGACAGGCCCTCCGGGCTCTACTAGACTGAAGAAAAATGAACACCTGGCGGAGGAATGAGTATGTATAGTGAGCGATATGAGGAATGGCGGCATGTATTCAAGCTTGACCCGGAGCGGGAGATCGATGACTCATCCCTGGAGCGAATCTGCCTGTCGGGGACAGACGCAGTCATGGTCGGCGGGTCGAGCGGCGTGACGTTCGAGAATGTCGTCGATCTGCTCGCTCGCATCCGCAGATTTGAGCTGCCCTGCGCCCTTGAGGTGTCGGATCTGGAAGCGGCGGTGCCCGGCTTCGATCTGTATCTGATCCCGATGGTGCTCAATACAGAGCGCACGGAATGGCTGACCGGCAAACAGGTGGAGGGATTGCAGGCGTATGGCTCTTATATCCCCTGGGAGAGCACGGCGGCAGAGGGGTATATCATCCTGAATGCGGAAGCTGAGGTCGCCCGTCTAACCGGGGCGTCGTGCGAGCTGGACACCGCAGCGGTGCTGGCGCATGTGCGATTGGCCGATCGAATGATGCGGCTGCCGATCGTCTATATGGAATACAGCGGGCGATTCGGGGATATGCGGCTGGTGTCGCAAGCGTCGGAGCTGCTCACGCAGGCAAGACTGTTTTACGGCGGCGGGATCGTGGACGCGATGCAGGCGGCCGAGGCTGCGGCGGCGGCCCACACCGTCATTGTCGGCAATGTCGTCTACGATGACATCGAGGCCGCGTTGACGACCGTGGAGGCGGTGCGGCAGACCGCCTTTGCCCGTGTCTGATGGACAAAGTTGGGCGTACCGGTACATTGACACCTCGGGGACGGATAGCTAGACTGGACATAGGCGAACATACGCGAACAAAGGAGCACGGATGATGTACAAACCAATGGATATAGACCAGGCGGTCAGCAAGCTGAACGAGCGTCAGCGCGAGGCGGTCATCGCCACCGATGGACCGCTCTTGATCATGGCCGGAGCGGGCAGCGGCAAGACGCGCGTACTGACCCACCGGATCGCCTATCTGATCGAGAAACGCCGCATCGCGCCATGGAGCATCCTGGCCATTACCTTTACTAATAAAGCGGCGCGCGAGATGCAGGATCGGGTGTCATCCCTGATCGGGGCGATGGGGGGCGATGTGTGGGTATCGACCTTTCACTCGATGTGCGTCCGGCTGCTGCGCAAGGATATCGACCGGATCGGCTACAACTCCAGCTTTTCCATCCTCGACTCGAGCGATCAGTTGTCTGTCATCCGCGGCGTCATGAAGGATCAGAACATCGACACCAAGAAATTCGAGCCCAAGGGCATCCAGGCCGTCATCAGCAGCGCCAAAAACGAACTGATCTCGCCCGAGCGCTACGAGCAGAAGGTCGGCGATTATTACGAGCAACTCGTGGCCAATGTATACAGCGCTTATCAGAAACGGCTCAAAGCGAACAACTCCCTCGACTTCGACGATCTCATCATGAAGACGATCCAACTGTTCACGGAAGTGCCGGAGGTGCTGGAATTCTATCAAAACAAATTCCGCTACATCCATGTTGACGAATATCAGGATACGAACCGGGCCCAATATATGCTCTGCAATATGCTGGCGGACAAGCATCACAATCTGTGCGTTGTCGGCGACAGCGACCAGTCCATCTACCGGTGGCGCGGCGCGGACATCACCAACATCCTGAACTTTGAGGAGGACTACCCGGAGGCGCGGACGATCATGCTCGAGCAGAACTACCGCTCCACCTCGACGATCCTCAATGCGGCCAACGCCGTCATCAATCAGAACACCGGCCGCAAGCCGAAAAAGCTGTGGACCGATCGGGGCGAAGGCGACCCCATCACCGTCTACATCGGCGACTCGGAGCATGACGAGGGCTATTTCGTCACCTCGGAGATTCAGAAGAATAAACGGGCAGGGCGCAAGTTCGCCGACCATGCCATCCTCTATCGTACCAATGCGCAGTCCCGGGTCATCGAGGAAATCCTCATCAAGTCCGAGATTCCGTACCAGATCGTAGGGGGCATCAAGTTCTACGACCGCAAAGAAATTAAGGATCTGCTCGCATATCTGCGACTGATCTCCAACCCGGACGACGACATCTCGCTCTTGCGGATCGTCAATGTGCCCAAGCGCGGCATCGGCGACACGACGATGGGCAAGCTGGCGGCCGAGGCGGGCGCGCGCGGCATCTCGATCTTCGCGCTGCTCGACCAGTTGGACTGGCTTGATGTGAGCGGGCGGGCGCGGACGGCGCTGGCGGAGTTCAAGCAGATGATCGACGACTTGACGCGCATGGTCGATTATCTGTCGGTGACGGAGCTGACGGAGAAGATGCTGGAGCTGTCCGAGTACAAGCTCGAGCTGCAGCGTGAGAATACGCTGGAATCGAAAGCCCGGCTGGAAAATATCGACGAGTTCCTGTCGGTGACGATGGAATTCGAAAATCGCAACGAGGACAAGACGCTGGTCGCCTTCCTGACCGATCTGGCGCTGATCGCCGACATCGATACGATGGACAAGGCCGAGGATGAGCAGGCGGCAGCTGACAATGTCGTGCTGATGACGATGCATAGCGCCAAAGGACTGGAGTTTCCTGCTGTCTTTATCATCGGCATGGAGGAGGGCGTATTCCCGCATAGCCGGGCCTTCTCGGACAACGAGGAGCTGGAGGAGGAGCGTCGTCTCGCCTATGTCGGCATCACGCGAGCCGAGCGGCAGCTCTATCTCACCTGCGCGCGGATGCGCACCCTGTTTGGCCGCACCAATGCCAATGCGCCTTCGCGCTTCCTGGAGGAGGTGCCGGAGGAGCTGAAGGCAGCAGGCGGCAGCGCGATCGGGCGCGGCCTTGGCGCAAGGCGCAGCTATGGCAGCGATAGCGCCACCGGCTTCGGCTATCGAAGTCCGGCGGGGCCTCGCGCGGGCGCGCCTGCGACGACGGGCAGTCGACCCGGCTTCGGCGGAGCGAGCGCCGCGCCAAGCGGCGGCTCAGTGCGCGTAACGACTGGGGGAGCCGCTGTGAGCGGTGGTGCGGCCAGTGCGGCAGGCAGCAGCTTCAGCGTGGGTGATAAGGTTTCGCACGGCAAGTGGGGTACCGGCACGATTGTATCCGTCAAGGGCGAGGGCAATGACATGGAGCTGCAGATCGCTTTCCCTGCTCCCGTCGGCGTGAAGCGGCTGCTGGCCGCTTTTGCTCCCGTTACCAAATTGTAATTATTCCTTACTTGCGCATACTACCCGTACAAATGAAAGTGCGACCGGCGGTCGGCCAGAGAGGCCGATGCCGGCCGTCTTGGCTTTTACATAAGCTACGATTACGTGCAACGCCTATAAAGACGCGAGAGGACGATCCTAATGGAAGCTGTGCTGCAACGGATGGAAGAGCTGATATCGCAGTTGAATCAGTACAATTATCACTATTATACGTTGGACAACCCGATCATCAGCGACCAGGAGTACGATGCCCTCTATGATGAATTAACGGCGCTTGAAGCGGAGCATGGCGTCGTCTTGCCGCATTCTCCGACTACCCGAGTCGGCGGCGAGCTGCTGGCCGGGTTTGAGCCGCATCGTCACCTCGCGAGACTGTGGAGCCTCGACAAGGCGCAGAACATCGAGAGCCTCGAGGCCTGGAATCAGCGCGTTCGCAAGGCCGTCGCGGATTATAACGCCAAGCATCCGGACGAGGAGCCTTTGCCTGATCCGACTTATGTTGTCGAGCTCAAGTTTGACGGACTTACGCTCAATCTGACCTATCGGGACGGGGAGCTGGTGCAGGCTGCGACCCGGGGCAACGGTACGGTTGGCGAAGGCATCCTCGCTCAGGTGAAGACGATCCGATCAATCCCGCTGCGTATCCCGTTTGACAACGGCACGATCGAGGTGCAAGGCGAAGGAATCATGCACCTGTCGGTACTGGAGGCGTACAACCAGACAGCAGCTGAGCCGCTCAAAAATGCCCGCAACGCAGCCGCCGGCGCCTTGCGCAACTTGAATCCGCGCGCAACCGCAGAGCGCAAGCTGAGCGCGTTTTTTTATCATGTAGGCTACGCTGACGGCGTCAGCTTCGGGAGTCATCAGGAGATGGTCCAGTTCCTGCGCGACAATCAGTTCAAGGTCAATCCTTACCTCGTCTACTTCTCCGATATCCATGAGGTGCAAGCGGAGCTGGAGCAGCTCGCGCTCAATCGTGCGGAGCTGGACTTCCTGATCGACGGGGCCGTGGTCAAGGTGACGGATGTTCGCACCCGGGAGGCGCTCGGATATACGGACAAATTCCCGCGTTGGGCGATCGCGTACAAGTTCGAGGCGGAGGAGACGACGACCATCCTCGAATCGGTCAACTGGGAGGTCGGACGGACAGGCAAGATTACGCCGGTGGCCCGGGTGCAGCCGGTCGAGCTGGCAGGCGTCACGGTTCAAAACTGCACGTTGAACAATCGAGGCGACATCGAACGCAAAAATCTGAAGCAGGCGCTCGGGACGCGGGTCTTTATCCGTCGCTCCAATGACGTTATCCCTGAAATACTGGGCAAGGCGGACGAGGAGATCGGCGAAGAGATCCCATTCCCGGATACATGCCCGTCCTGCGGGACGCCGCTGGAGGAGCGGGGTGCGCATCTGTTCTGCAACAACAAGCTCGCATGCCGTCCGCAGACGGTGGGCCGGATCACTCATTTCGCTTCGCGGGACGCCATGGATATCGACACCTTTAGTATTATGACCGCAGAGCAGCTCTACGCCGAGCGCGAGGTGCGGGACCCAGCCGATCTGTACGAGCTGAGCTTTGACGATCTGATCGGACTGGAGCGATTCGGCGAGAAGAAGGCCAACAAGCTGCTGGCGGCGATCGAAACCTCCAAGGAGCGGGAGCTGGCATCGTTCCTATACGCGCTTGGCATTCCAAATACGGGCAAGGCTACGACACGCATGCTGGCCGATCATTATCGCCAGCTCGATGCGATCATGTCGGCCACAGCGGAGGAGCTTGTGGAGCTGCCGGATATCGGCGCGATTGTCGCCGAGAGCATCGTCACGTTTTTCGCCGACCCTGTCATTCGGGAAAGCATCGAGCGGATGCGCCGTCTCGGTGTCAAGGCCGAAGCGGAGCAGCTTGTGGAAATAAGGGCGGATAGCGTCTTCTCCGGCAAGACGGTGGTGCTTACGGGGACGCTGCAGCAGATGACGCGGGACGAGGCGGCGAAGCGACTCGAGGCGCTCGGGGCCAAGGTGTCGGGCAGCGTGTCCAAAAAAACCGATTTCGTCATCGCAGGCGAGAGTGCGGGAAGCAAGCTTGCCAAAGCTAGGGATCTGGGCGTAACAGTCATTGAGGACGAGGACCAATTTATCGCCATGCTCAACCAATAGTTTTAATGTTTCTATAATAGCGCAGCGACGTTGGCAGTCGCTGCGCTTTGCTGTCGTATGGCGGTTGATGCCGACGATTTTAGGGGCAAGGACAAAAAAAATGGCGAAGGGGCTTGAAATCTGTTTTGGGCTGTGGTAAATTACTAGATGTCGCTTTTAAACCTTCTCTTTCTACGAGAAATCGCAGCAAAAGAAAAAAGATAAAACAAACTGTTGACATCTGGTTTGAAAGCTGGTAACATATGATCTTGTCACCGCAAACGTGACAGACAATCAAGTTCTTTGAAAACTGAACAAATGGATCGCGTCGATCCAAACCATAAGTAATACCGGCTTTAAGTAATGAGCTATTCAGCTTTCTATCATGGAGAGTTTGATCCTGGCTCAGGACGAACGCTGGCGGCGTGCCTAATACATGCAAGTCGAGCGGACTTGATGAGAAGCTTGCTTCTCAGATAGTTAGC
>Ga0160452_100447_pt1 | contig 28823 bp, 23 predicted proteins | sample HID1971I_E6MG_FD_108230 | JGI IMG/M metagenome (GOLD analysis project Ga0160452, IMG submission 108230) | Enriched millipede-associated microbial communities from UW Madison campus, WI, USA - HID1971I_E6 MG | ecosystem: Host-associated > Arthropoda: Insects > Digestive system > Unclassified ...
CTATTTTTTGCAACAGCACTTCATCCTCAAGCGGCTTCAGCAGATACTCCGCGACTTGATGTTGCAGCGCAAAATGAAGATATTCATAATCAGAATATCCGGTTAGGAAAATCACTTTACAGTTGGGCCAGTGCTTCTGAACGAGCGTGACCAGATCCAGGCCGTTCATACCGGGCATCTGTATATCCGTTACCAACAGGTCAATCCGGTTATTTTCGAAGACCGTAATCGCTTGCTTGACCGACAGAGCCTTCCAGACTCTCGTATCGGCCTCACGATGTTCCTCCAGCAGTTGGCCAACCCCGTAGGCAATATGAGGCTCATCGTCGACAACCAATATGTGAAGCATGCTACTCCTCCTCGCGCTTAATATCTATTCTCGCACGCAACCCGCCTGATTCGTCGGTTGCCAGCGTTAACCCGCTTGAACTGCCGAGGATGAGCTGGATTCTGCGGTGCACATTCCACATCCCATCGCTCTCTCTTGTATCCATATCCATCTTCAGCTGTGAGTTCCATGCCTCCATTTCCTCGCTGCTCATCCCGGTGCCGTTGTCCGAAACCTTAATCGTTACCTGTCCCTTATCCCCCAACACCTCTACCTTAATCCAGCCTTCCTCATACGTATTTCGATGACCATGCTGGTAAGCGTTCTCGATCAGAGGCTGGATAATAAGCCGAGGCACATGCCAGCCGTCCAGTTGCCCTTCCATATGGAAATAACAATGGATGCGCTCGCCAAAACGGATCTGTTGGATCGCTGCGTAGGTTTTGGCATGTTCGACTTCCTGTTGCAAAGGAATAAGATCCCCAGAGGTCCTTGTCAAAAATTTGAAGTAATCCCCCAGATGCTTCGACATGGCTGTCACCCCCTCGTAATTTTCTTCTTGCGACATCCGATAGAGCACATACAGGCTGTTGTACAAGAAGTGAGGGTTGATCTGTGATTGCAAATGCTTTAATTCCATCCTTTGATTACGAATGGTCTTTTCATAATTTTGTTCAATCAAGTGGTCGATCCGCTGCAACATATAATTAAATTGATAAACCATATAAGAAAATTCGTCGCTCTCATCGTGATTCACGACAACGGGCAGATTTCCATCCTCCACTCGCCTGAACATGCGCAACAAACGGGTCATCGGCCGATGGACCAGACGATAGATAAAATAGGTAAAAATCACTACGGAGACCGTTGCCGCAGTACCTAATATCCAGTACCATTTGCTTAGATTGGTTACTGGCGTCCAGATCGTTTTTTCATCATAGAGGGTGAGCAGGCTCCAGTTTAGAAAAGCGGATTTTTGCCGGTGAACAATAAAATCTCCGAACTGAAATTCACCGCTGTCTGCGGCCGCAAGCGTCGCAAGCGACTGTTTGTTCCATTCGATTTCTTGATTGGTGTCAAACAAAATGCTGCCGTTCTCATCGATCAGTAATGTGGTGCTGACCGCTACCGCGTTATTGTCCAATAAAGCCAGATCCTTGTGTAACTGGTCCAGATCAAATTCTACCGTCATTAAGATGTAGGGCCGCTTTATACTCGGGTAAGCAAGGGGTAAGAGAATGCGTTTGCCTTTGGGCAAAAAAAGTAACCCTTGACTCATCCTTTCAATCGTTTCCTCAAAATCCTCATGGTCAAGCGGAATCAGTCTTTCACGCGAGGACAAGGTTTTGTCAATCGTCGCCATCATGATGGAGGTCGATTTCACATATTTGCTTGACGAGTTTACCAATTGAAGCTTGGCATACAATTGATTGACTGTAGCCGTCCACTCGTATTGACTGAACAGGTCGCTTCTAAAATTCAAGGCTTGCAAATCGTTGTCATTGATAAATGATTTCTGAATGGAATGTATTCTTTCGATTTCTGATTCCAGGGCATTCATCATGTATTCGGTTTTCTGCTGAATCGAATCGGAAATCTGCGATTTGACAAGCGTTACGCTTCTATCGTTGATGACAGCGCTTAGAACAAAGCTTGGAATAATAACGATGGCCAGAGAAAGCAGCACTTTTGTATACGTTCCCTTAAATAAAACCCGGCGCACAACAATCCCTCCCAAATACCCATCCTTCAAAGACAAAAAGACACCACAAACGGGCGTCCTATTTCTTGTAAATTTTCACTGAAACATGTGACCAGGGCTGCTAATTTCAGCCATAATCCTCCTCCAATTGACAAATCATGTTAAGCACAAGCAAATTCCAATTCAAAAATCCTTTGTTTATTATACCTTCTCCCGTATCAGGATGATAATATTCATGCAAATCGCCATGCTTTGCAATATCATCGCCGAGAAGCTGTATCGCTTGAGCGGTTAATTGGCATGCTTCCTTTCGATACCCATATTGCATCAAGGCCTCGAACAAGATATACTGAACAACCATCCAGATCGGGCCCAGCCAATTGGAGGGATTGCCCGTTGCAACTACGGAATACATTTTTTCATGTCTTGCCAAGCTCCGAACCCCATTGGCGCTCATGAACGTTTCGGCGTTGAACATATGCTTGGTCACCAGTGAATGTGCTTGCGATGGTTCCGGGATTCCCGCCCACATTGGCATGAAGCTCGCCCAGGATTGAATTTTGATCGGAACCGATTTCCAGGTAACGCCAAGCCCCATATGATATCCGCTTACTCTCGGATTGGCCCAATACGTTTTGCAATTCACATCGACGGAATAATATATTTCCTCTCGAGAATCCCAGCACTCCTCCTGGATAAGCGTCCCCAGCGCATTTGCTTCGGCGGAATAATAGCTTGCCATCTCCTCGTAGCCGAGTGCGATGGACAACTCGGCCAGCGCTCCCAGCTCTTTGACCATGAACACATTCAAGAACAGGTTCGCTGATGAGTAGTGCGGTCGTCCAAAGGTAGCTGGATCGTTGTCTACGCCGATCATCACGTCGTCGGCCCACACAAACAGCTTGGATTCCGATTGATATACAGTCTTGTAGCATTCGTAATAGCTTCGGAACTGATCGAATCTCTCGCTGAGCCAGCTGTAATCATCGATTTCCTTGCTGATCATGACCGCATTCAATGCCAGACAAGGCTTGTGCATATTTACAGGGCTGCCATTGCGATACAACACTCTGCTGTCTGCATCCGAGTCGGCAAACAGCATAATCGGAATGTAGCCGTCTTCCATTTGGGCATCCAAAAAATTTAGAACACTCCCCTGGGCGTGCCGGATGTACAGCTCTTTTTCCCCAGCCTTAAGCGTTCCATTCCGATCCTTGAGCGTAATCATCTGCAATAGCGCTTGAACGGCAAAGTAACAGTCCCAATCCCACAAATGATGCGCATACACTGCCCCGGGCACAACAAAGGGGTGCTTCAGGTTTCCGGCAGGGGCATGCAGCATGTCCCCTCCCGCCTCCATTGCAAAACGTATGACCGCTTCCGATTTCTCCTTTAACGAACCTGACATCCACTGTGTGCTCATGCAAATTTCTCCTCTCTTAACCCTTGACACTTCCCAGTACAATTCCTTTTACGAAATACCGTTGCAAAAACGGATAAACCAGGAGAATAGGCAGGGAGCCCAAAAAGATTTGCGCCGATTTGACTGTCCGATTGGATATTTCCTGCATTCCTGTCAGGCTCGACTGCGCCATGACGCTAAAATCCTGCTGCATAACAACCGTTTGCAAATACGTCTGCAAGGGATAATTTTCATTCCTGTTCATTAAAATCAGACCATCAAACCATGCATTCCAATGATTAACCATGGTGAACAAGCAAACGGTAGCAATCCCCGGCATGGAAATCGGAATAAAAATCCGAAGCATAATCCTGAAATGACCGGCGCCATCAATAAATGCCGATTCCTCCAATTCCCTTGGCAGGTTACGAAAAAAGTTAAGCAGCAAAATGATATTAAATACCGCTACAGCTCCCGGGAGCACCAAGGCCCAAAGCGAATCAATCATTCCGAGCATACGAATGGTCATATACCACGGAATAAGGCCGCCGCTAATAAATATGGTCACTACAAAATACCAGGCGTAATAGCTTCTTGATTTGAAGTTTTTGGATTCCTTTGACAGAGGATAGGCCGTCAATATGGTGAGCGCCATCGAAAGGCTTGTCCCCAACACCAATCGCTGCACAGAAACGAAAAAGGCGTCGAGGAACTCTTTTTGACTTAAAATATGTTGATAGGCGTTAAAATTAAGACCAACTGGAAAAAACTTCACCATTCCGGCCGCTGCAACCGACGGCGCGCTCAATGACAGCGCAAATATATGGACAAGCGGCAAAATACAGACCAGCGCCAATGTGATGAGAAAAATATAGTTAACCCCGATAAACAATTTCCTGGATAACGACGGATATTCCATCTTGCGGGCCCCCTTTGGTATTAAAAAATACGATAGTTAACAAGTCGGTACGCCAGATAATAAGAAATGCCAACCAGCACCAGGCTGACCACTGATTTAAACAAGCCTACGGCAGTAGCAAGACCATATTGCACATCGACCAAGCCGATTCGATACACTCTTGTATCGATGATATCTCCGGATTCGTAGACCTGGGGACTATACAAATTGAATACCTGTTCGAAACCGGCGTTCAGGACATTCCCTAGCGACAGCGTAGCTACCAGTACAATGATGGGAAGCATGCCAGGCAGTGTAACATGGATCACCTGCTTGAACTTGCCTCCTCCATCGACATAAGCCGCCTCATACAAGGAGGGATCGATGGAGGTAATCGCAGCCAGATAGACAATGGTCGAGAAGCCAAACTCTTTCCACACATCCGAGAATACAAGCACAAATGGAAACCAGTCGTTGCTTCCTAAAAAGAAGATCGGCTGTACGCCGAACCAGCCCAGAAATTGATTCACCAAGCCGCCTTCTGTCGACAGGATATCGATAAGAATACCGCCCAGCAGCACCCACGACAGAAAATGCGGCAAGTAGATGAGCGTTTGAACGCCGCGTTTCACGATTCTGTTTTTCAGTTCATTTAATAAAATGGCAATGCCGATCGGGAGCACTTGGCCAGCAACAATTTTCATCGCGGAAATCGTTAACGTATTCCTGATAATGCGCTCAATATCGGGGAGCTCCAGCATATATTCAAAATTCCGCAGACCTATCCAGGGTGAAGAAAACCAGCCTTGGCTGGGGATAAATTTTTGGAAGGCCATAACGATTCCTGCGAGCGGAACATAACTGAAAATAAAAATAAGGATCACGCCCGGAATGAGCATCACATGCAGCGGCCAATTTCGCCATAATTTTGCCATATCATCGTCTCCGTTCTGTCTAGTGCTGACTTCATCATAAAGCATCCTTCGAATGCCCTACTACGGCAATCTGTTGCGTTCGTGATACTTTCTTGTCGAATCGAAAACTCTCACAGGAGCATAAAAAACACAAAAAAACCGACCGCTCGCTGCCTGTGAGCTGCCGGTTTTTTGTCGTCCCACGCTCCTGCATCCATTCAGGGCAGGCTCCTGCCGCCTTGTTATTGACTGGTCAAATCAAAGTCCCAAATCTCTGCTGTAGTCAGTGCATCGCCGTAGGACTCATAGCCAAAGTAAACGCTGCCCACCGCCGCCTTGCTCCAGTCGGGCTGAATGCCGCTCCAGGTCAACCCGCGCGCGACTGCAGCGATGTCAATCTTGAAGGAACGGGTATCGCCCGGGTTCATCATCGCTGCTTGCACCAGCGGATGCGTCGCGGGAATGCGATACATCTCGTAATCCGGCCCTGCGCCGTGGAAAATAATATGGGGGTCAGGGTTAAAATCTCCGTATGTGGTCACATAAGGAGCGATCTCTACGAAGCGCGGATAATTGCGTCCTCCCTCATAGGCTTCATTAAAAGCAAAGCCCAGGATAACTGCCGTCGAGGACTGCGATACCCCGTGAATGTTTGGAGGACCGGAGGAGGCGGCATTCGCACTCGTTTCAGGATCTAAAAACACGTCGGCATTATAATAAACACTTCCTGTGGAACCAATAACAGGAATAACATTCAATCCGCGATAAGCGCTCATTTGAAAGCCGATAAAATTAAGGTCCGGGTCCCACTTGTACGGGTTGTTAACATTATTCAGCACCCATTTTAACTTATACTTCGAGCTATCCTCCGGCAAGCGGCTCCATTGCTGGCCCCACCAGCTCGTATCTGCAGGCGTCCCCGCATTGAGCGCAGTGTAATCCCAGTAGTGGGAAAAATCGCCCCCGGCATCGGTATAATCATGGTATTGGCTGTCTGAGGCATAGACCCATACTTTCTTTGACATTCCAGAGTCCCAGGCAAAGCTGCCAGGAGCGGCTCCGGACAAATTGCCCGAAGCGCCTCCCCCAATCAAGACGGCCAGCGACATAGCGATAGCTGCTTTGCGCCAATTCAACTTCATCGTAGTCACCTCGCTCTTTCTTCATAGAGTGCTTTATAGATGCGGTACAAGAACATCGCTGCTTCTGCACGTGTTGCAAGTGCGCGCGGAGCCAGCTGCTCTCCCTTGCCCTTGATCAGACCCGCATCCACCAGTGCAGCAACACTCTCAATGGCGTAGTCAGAGATCTGACCGCGGTCCATGAAGGCTGCCAGTGAATCCAGGCCTGTACCCGTATCCAGCTGTTCCAGCCCTGTCAGAGCACGGACAGTCATCACCATCATCTCCTGCCGCGAGATCGGCGCGCCTGGCTTGAACTCGCCAGCATCGGTGCCTGTTACGATCCCGAGCCGCGCGGCCGTCCCAACCGTCTCGTAGTAATAGGCATGCGGCTCTACATCATCGAAGCTGCTTCCAGGCATTCCCGGAATGCCGAGCGCCCGGATGAGCAAGGTCACATATTCGGCCCTGGTTACATGCGCTGCTGGCGAGAACAGAGATTGTGCCGTACCGTTAACAATCCCTTTTGCAGCGAGTGCATGGATCGGTGAGCTTGCCCAGGCGTACGTGGCCAGATCAGAGAAGGACGTGGGCACATAGGCAATCTGGTAGCGGCCTGGCGCCGGAGCCTCGAATACCATCTCTCCCGATTCATCATGGTATCTGCCGCTTGCGATAGCATGACCTGCCCCCTGGCTGTCCACCTGCCGAACCGTCAGCAATTCCGCATTCCGGCGTTCAACTAATGCTGGACTGTAGGGGATGCGAACCAGAATCGGGTGTAGCAATGAATGCCACAGGTTAACCTTGTCGCTTGCCTCATACATCTGCCAGTTGTCCCAGTGTAACGTTTGACCATCCAGTTTCATATCCACCAACAGCTCCGGTTTAGCGCCTGTCTTCCCGGAAGCTGCTGCAGCGGACAGCTTGATCGTCAGTTGCTCTCCTGTCCCGATCCCCGCTGCTGCCAGCCGTTCTACGGGGATCTGAATGACGGCCAGTCTGCTCTTGACATACAGATCGAATCCTCCGCCCAAGTCAGCAACAACCTGCGCCGGGAGATCGATCTCGTAACCGGAGGCGCCTTGTACAGCCGCAATGTCCAGCGTAATCACACGTCTGCCGCGGTCGCTCTTCACCGCATATGCCCGGGCATCAGCAAGCGCATCCTCTTGTACCTCTGCGGTTGCGGTCCCATCCTTAAGCAAGGGTTGGACGCTTATACTCCCGTCTCCGTTCCCGACGGCCTGAGCGAGCGGCTGCTGTGGCCCAGTGGGTACAGAAATCACCGGAGAAACAGGCGTAGACGGCTCCCCGCCTTCTGACGGCTGAGGGGGCAAGATTCGCAATCCTGTGTAACGGTAAGCACGGTCCGCATCGGAGAGCCCGAAGTCAAGACGCTCCAGCATGGTCCAGCGATACGGATCTTGCCACGCATATGGCCGGGCTTCGCCCGTTGCTCTAACCTCTACCAAAAGCTCGGTTCTCAGCGAGCTGCTTTCGGCCCGCACGATGGCAATCCCAGGCTGTAGTGCTCGAATCGTTCCGTTAGTGGCTACCTCCACCACGCTGCCCTGGTCAGTGCTCCATAGGATCGGCTCGCTCGCTTCAGACAGATTGCCGTTGTCCATAAGCTCCTTGACCTCCGCTATCCACTCTTCGCCAGGCGCAAGCCGCGCATACGGCTGACTTGCGACCAATGCGGTCCGCTCCGGGAGCGTCTCCGCAGTGAAGCGAAACGCCAGATCGGCAACCGCTACCGTCATAGACGTACCCTGATGAGACAAGTACAAGTCGTTAAGTTCGATGGTCTGTCCGCGGAATGACGATACATTAATCGACACCTCTGTAAGGCTGCCGTCATTCGATAACGGATATTCATTGTAAAACGGGTTGCGGCTATCCCAGGAGCGAATATAAAAGCTCGCTTGCTGCCCATCCGGCGCTTCCTTCGTGAAGCCCAGCTTGCCCACCAGATATACGGATTCGGCATCCGGGATATGCAGCGTAGCTCTTCCGTTGATCGCTTCACTGGACGCCCCGCCCTCTATCAAGAGAACATTGCTGTAGGTCTGGCCATCTTCAAGCTCCATACGATCGGCAACATACGCGCCACCGGCTTCGTGAGACGACCCGAATGCAAACGGCTCGTACGGCTCCGACCACCATGCGCCTTCCTCAGCGAACACCTGCAGCAGATCCTCGTAGTTGTAATCCTCTACCTCTGGCGCGGCTACCTTTACATAACTGCGCGCTATGGAGTCTGCCGTGATCAGGGTGATCGTCGCCCGCCCGGGCTTAAGTCCCGTAGCCGTGCCGTCATCTGCCACCTGGAGAATATCTGGCCGGTCCACTTCCCACCGGGCGCCTGGCTCCGGTGTCCAACGCTCGCTGCTTCCGTCGGTAAAGTACTTGTTCACTGTCAGCACAGTGGATTCGGACACAGGGAGCAACGAATTACGCTCGCTGAAGGCTAATTTGACGAATTGCTTGTCCGCCTCCCGATCCTCGTAAGCCAGTCTCAAGCCGGTCATGTCGACCGCCGCAGTCCCGGAATCCGCTTTGTCGCGAATGATGAAATCCAGTCGAATTTGCTGCCCGGCATAAGCGTCCAGATTGATCTCGGCCGTCGCTCCGGAGGAAGTCGCAGCCAGATCGCTCTGATGGACGAACAGATTGGTCGTATCTCTGTAGCCCATCACAAATAATGTATTCGGAGTCCCCGGTGACGTGCCTTGCGGGTAGTGGAAGTCTGCCACGATCTTGACACCCGCTCTGGCCGGCACATCCACGGTAGGGATGGCGACACCTACTTGTTCGCCTTCCACTAGCGGTGCAAACCGGTACACCCCCTCACGAGCCTCGCCATCCAGTCCGATGGCCTGCTCTTGCAAGCTTGCAGTGCCATAGGCATTGCCAACTCCCAGCTCGAACGGGTTGTAGCCGTTGCCTGCCGACCAGGTGCTCCACACGGTGCCTTCCCTCTCCAGGTGGGTGAGCATCTCGACCTCCAATGGCGCCTTCACCACGATCGTCATCGTGCCCGTGACACCGCCCACATTCGCCGTGATTTGCGTCTGCCCTGTTGATTTGGCTATGATTGTACCTTCAGCATTCACCTCAGCTACAGCTGCATCGGAACTGGACCACTGTACCGCTTCGCGCATCTCATCCTCAGCGAAGTAATAGCCCTGTGGCGTAATGCCCATCACGGCAAGCGGAAGACGCGAGCCTGTCGAGATCTCCCGGGTCTGCGCTTCACGCTCGCCGGCTATCTTTAGCGAGTCGCTAACCGTCAAGACGGCCAGTCTTGCCAGCACGGGATCCGATGCTGCTGAGGTCGGTATAGACAGCTCTTCTTTCTCGCCATTGAAAAAGACAAGCGTTTCCGGCCCGGTCGTTGTAATCTCCAGCCATCCTTCTGGCGATGGCTGCACCATCTCGCCCCGCAATACATTGTATTGGGGCAAGCTGTCAGTAAAACGAATCTGTTCCGTTGAGGCCTCCGGTATCGTAATGAACGCAAAATCGCGATTGGCTTCCACCTGTCGATTATGTTCGCTGTATACATGAACGCCTGCCATCTTGGCGGCATTTCTGTAGAATCCCGGTGAAAGCAGGCGCGGCGCTCCAACCCAGATCGTATGAGTATCCCCGTCTGTCCGAAGCACGGCTGCAGCCTCGCCGTTCATGCGACCCAGCACCTCCAGCCCGGACGTCTCCGCAATGGTGAACGCCGGCAGAGGCTTCGATGCAGCTGCAAGCACTTCCCCTTCTGCAATCCCCTCCATCAGCGGCTGAGCGGAATGCTCCGTCAGGATGGAATAGATGCCCGCAGGCTGTTCGTTGATCGGCAACCCGGTAATCTCGCGTATCGCATCCACGCTTCTGCGGTCGAGGCCGTCATCGCCGCGAGACCAGTAGCCGGGCGCATACAGCCAGAGGACCGTTTTACCCGAGGTGTTCCATTGTTGCAATGCCCTCTGGTCCTTCTCATCCAAGGCATAGCTATTCGCCATAATATATAGCTTGTACGGATCGTCCTGGCCAGACAACAGGTCCGATAGCAGTATCACATCATAAGGCGCGCCTGCTTTGGACAGTTCGCCGCGCAAGAGGCGCAGCTCCTCGTTCAGATAAGAGGAGGAGACCGATTGAACCATCTGTGAAAACTCGTCCACTACGAGTGCGATTTCAGCCTTGGCAAGCGAACTGCCCGCACTTGCTTCGTTGCTGCCAGCGGTTCTTTTCTTCTCGACCAGATCGAGATTCGCCTGCGCCAGAGCGTTCATCTGCCCGATAGCATCCATCATCCGAGCGTTGTTGAAATTGCCATAACCCGTATCGTCGTACCACCATTGGCCAAAGGACTTCGTCAGCGTATAGCCGAAATTCCGCCACATCAGGGCCAGTGTCCCCTCGATATCCTTGGCCAGCGCTTCGGCTCCCCAATGATCGGAGCCGATGTGCGTCGCATAATCATCCTCGGCTACATAGAGCTTGCCGGCGCGCCGGATACTGTCCATGGCGCCGTGGGCCGTAGAATAACCTTTCAGATTGCGATGTACATAGTCAAACGGGGAAAAGAAAATATCCAGGTTGTCGCTCTGCAGCATGCGCTCCAGCGCCAACTGTCCTGACAGCGGACCGTACTGGCCAAAGGCCATCGTGTAACCGCTATAGATGGAGACAACCTTCCTGTCCCCCGTCTCTTCCTTGACAATGGCAGCTAGCTTGTCTGTAACCACCGCGATCTGTTCGTTGGAATACTGTACGTAATCGATGACCGCCCTACTGCTCTGAGCGTCCAGAAAATGATCTCCAGCCTGCTTGGCAGGAATCTCTGCTGTAGCAAACGAAACTTCGGAATCGTTCCAGGCCTCCTGAAGCTTCTCTGCATCCTGTTCATACGCAGCAGCCAGCCACGAGCGGAAGGTTGCCGTATTGGCCGCGCTGCGATCAAAGTCGCGATTAGCCCACGTGTCGGGATAAAACCACTCGCCCGTCGTTCCGGCAGTCAGCTGGTAGCCAATAATACGCTCGCCGACGCGACTAGCTTCATATTGCCGAATCTGCTCGCGCAGGAACAGCTCCGCACGATTCAGCCATTCCTGCGAGCCAAAGGAGACGGCTCCCCAAGAGGAAGCTGCATCTGCGTTGACTTCATCCGCATTATTGCTGTCAAAACCGAAAGTCGTATCGCTCCCCAACCACAGAACCGGCAGAAAGTACGCTTCTCCATCCTGCTGCGCTACCTTTTCCATACTCGGCAGCCAGACATCGATGGTAGGAAAAGCAGTCGTATGGCGGGGCTGATAGATATGAATGCCCGCCTCTTGGGACGATTGCGCGAATCTCGGATAATGGTCCCATTGTGCCCAGGCAATGAACGGCTGCGGCTTGTCATTAATGTGCAAGGTCGGATTGCCTTCGTACAGCCTTACGTCTGATGTGCGTACCGGCCCGAAGCCCGCGCTTGCTCCCTGAGCCATCGTCTTCGGCAGGGGCAGCAAGGCTGCAAGAGGCTGAAGCAAAAGTAATACAGCCAAGAGATATCCTGTTTTTTTTCTCAAAGCGAGCGCTCCTCTATGGTTGTAGTTGTGTTAGCTCACAGGACAATTGATGCTTCAGGCCGCCAGGGATCATGAAGCGATCGCCGTTAGGCAAGCATACCTCTGCTTCGGTTCCCGCCGGCACTTCGCAAGACAGCTCGAACCTGTCGTCTGCGGTGCGCTGCCAGTTCACGAGCACCACGCCTTGAGGAGTCGCAACCTTGCCCTCTGCTGACTTGAGCGGTCCAGGAGTCGGCGCAATGCAGATGCGGCTGTACCCCGGCCCACCAGGCTGCACACCAAGGATCTCTGTCGTAAATTCATATAACGGCACAGCTCCCCATGCATGACAATCGCTCCGCTGACTAACCGGGTCCTCCACCCATGTCGTCAGATTGAGCGCGGCAAGCTCGCGCCACGTATCCCATAACCCAAACGAGCGGTCATACATCCCTGTCTTGGCCAGCGCCCGGAATTGAAAGAAAGCCATCGCGTAAGATACCTTGGGCAAGGCTTCGTCTGTCATCACGACCTCAAGGATACGCCGGGCTTCCTCTCCCTCCAGAGCGCCGCACAGGACGGCCCAGATCTGACAGTGCTGGCTATATTGCTCCAGCCCCGGCCCGTCCTGATAAAGTCCGCGCTTATCCGACCAGCATAGCTGATTCGCGGCTCTGCATACTGCCTTGGCTCGCTTCCGGTATTCGGTGCTAGTTGAGACTCTGCCTACCACCTCATTTAACTCTGCCGCAACATTAAGCGCTGTCGCATACATGAAGTTATAGACGGTCATTGCGCCCGCTTCATTGGCGGCGGGCACGCCGGCCCGATCGCGCCATTCCTCGACCCAGTCCACGAACGGCCAATATCCTTCCGGCATTTTGCCTACCAATCCTTGACTGTCGACCCTGCTGCCAAACCACTCGAGCACCCCGTCGATGGTAGAGAGATAGGTCCGCACTAACGCTTCATCCCCAAAGTGGAGGTAATGATCATGCACCATCATGACCCAATACAGGGAGAAGCCAGGGATAACCTGAGGCGACACTGAGGGGTAGCGGCTCTGAAGCATCCCGTCGGGAAGCCGGGAGCTATGGAAATCATACATAGCCTTGCGAGCCAGACGGTCATCTGCACTAAGAACATACGTGAAGAGCGCCTGGAGCCGAGTATCCATCGTGTATTGCAGCTGCTCATAGTACGGACAATCCTCGTAGGTCTCATGCATGCAGCGTTGCAGCGTTCGTGCGCTGATCTCCCAAAGAGGCGTTAACGTCTCGTCTGAGCTCCGGAAACTCGCCTTGATCTCAAGCGGATACCCCGTTTCTCGATAACTGAAGCGGCATAGACGGAGCGGCTCGCCTGCGGTCTCAATCTCCAGACGAATGTAGCGAAAGGTTCGGAACCAGAAGGGCTCGTAGATTTCACGAGGCTCCCCCTCCCCCGTCTCTCCCGTACGTATCCCGACACCGCCTACCTTGTAGAGGTCATATTCGCCCACCAGGATGCCCGAGGCATCGTCGCGTTTTCCTTTTACTCGTCTGTTTATAGCTTCTGGCTTGCCGCTTTCGTAGCACTCCGCATACAACAGCTTCACCTGACTGTCCCGGCCGCCCAGCAATTCCAAGATAGGATAACCTGTGGTCAACTCGCCCGCATCCAGTTCAACAATGACCTTCGCTCCTGCAGGAACCTCTAATGCTTGCAAGACGGTATCTCCGGGGTTCTGAAAAAACGTGAAATTCGGCTCGGCCCCTTCCAGCCTGGTGATCCTTTTAAAATAGGCTGGCGTTTCGTACAGCGCAGGTATTGGACGGGGGGCCAAGCGCCATGGGGTCAAATGACCATACGTCTGATCCGCTACTGCAGATACGATTCGGGCAGGACGCCAGCCGGACTGTTGATTATAGATGCTGTTGTCAGAGCAGTCCTGCCAGCCCGCGATCGCGTCCGCCCCATTGACCCGCTCCATCCCGCCGACATAAAGCGTTTCCATAAAGCTTGGCACAAACGCGATTGCACGATCGGCCAGACAGACCCACCGTTCATCCGTATGCAACGACTCGATAAGGTTGCCGGTACCGTCCTGAACCGCGCCATCCAGCAAAAATGCTCCCCATAGCGACCGCCATACCGAGGCTGGCCCCCCATACCCGTCCACATCCAGCCCGTAGGGCGAATAGTGAAGCACCTTGGCCGCCAATACGTTGGTGCCCGCCCGCAGATACGCTGACACGTCCACTTCCTCATAATAATGCGTAGCTCCGTCTCCTTTGCATGGACCGACGGCAACCGATGTTCCGTTCACATACAAGCGGTATCGGCTATCCGCCGAGACGCGTATGTGAAGTTGCGCCCCCTCAGCCTCTGCAGCCGACAATTCGAAGCTGCGCCGAAAATAGACCAGTTGATGGCACCCGTGCTGTCTGCCCGCTTGCTGTTCATCCCATATCCATTTGCCTTGCTGATGCTGTGATCGCTGCTCCATTTTGTACTCCTCCTGGCATGTCTCCGTGCGATTCTGTAATACTTGCCATGGTTTATTTTTGCCGTCTGTCTGCATCGATGCTGCAGTTTACGATTTTATATTAATGGCTTTCATCGCTTACAACTATGAGAATGTGTTGCTTTTCTGATAATCTGTTGCTCATTTCGATAATTTAAATAAGCCATGCAGGGATCCCCCCCACATGGCTTATGTACATCTAGCTTCGCGGATTGCAAGCTACCGAATCTCCGACGGACTTTTGCCCGTATACTGCTTGAACTGGCGGCTGAAGAAAAAAATGTCCCGGTAGCCCAGCGCGTCGGCCACCTCGGTCACATTCATCCCGGCATGCATGAGCAGATGCTGGGCCCGATCGATCCTTGTCTGGATCATGTACGACTGCACCGACATCCCGATCAGCTGCTTGAAGCGGGTGGAGAAGTAGCGCGGCGACAGCTGCGCGCGCATCGCCAGATCCTCGATCCGGTGCGGGATGCCCGGGTTCTGGCGAATATAGTTGGCGATCTCGTGGATTGCCTCGGTCAGCTGATTGCTTACATTTTTCTCCACCGGACCGTCGATGTCCTGGCGGAGCAACATGATCAGCAGCTGCTTGAGGATCAGCCTCGCCTCCTCTTCGGCGGCGAACGTCTTGACGAGGAACAGACGTACATAACGCGAGAGCAGATGCTCGAAGTCGACCGTCTCCTGCAGCACCCGATAAGGCTTCGGCACCTCATCCACCGGCACGCTCACATCGAAGTGAATATACGTGAGGACCAGCGGACGCTGCGGCTCGTGCGTAGCGCTCGTGTGGTCCCCGGGCCGGAACAGGAAGCAGCTGCCCTTGCTCACCTGATAGGGCTTATCATTCAAGATCACCTCGCCCTTGCCGCTCCAGACGTAGAATAGATCATAATTGGCCAGCGGCTTTTCCCGCTTTTGCCAGCGCCATCCCGGCTCGCATACGATCTTTGCGAAAGCGGGCTTCAAGATTAACGTCGAAGGCTCTGAATGCAACATTCCCGACGGTACGCTCCTTCCGGACCTCTAGACTCGCACATGATAGGCCAGCTTGCAGGCCTGTCTTCTTTTGCCATCATACAATACTTCAAAAAGCGCGCGCAACTCGCAAAAATGTGATCGAAGTTATGTCGTTTGCAAATGATTAATGTTATAATACACCCGATAGGCACGGAAATGAGCTGGAAGGATGGAGTATATTTCATGAACTTACTTGCCAAGCAGTTGAACGAGACGCTTCAATCGGAAAATGCGCACATTTTCGACATGCTGTCGGGGATCGGCAAAGCCATTTATTTTCCCAAGGTAGGTATCCTGAGCCAGTCGGCGGAAGCTGCCGCCAAGGCCAAAAAGTACAACGCAACGATCGGTATCGCCACCGAGGGCGGACAACCGATGCACCTGAAGGCTATCCAAGAAACGTTGTCCGCTTACGAGCCCAAGGACATTTATCCATATGCGCCGCCTGCCGGCAAGCCGGAGCTGCGCAAGATCTGGCGCGAGAAGATGCTGCAGGAGAATCCATCGCTCAGCGGCAAGTCGTTCGGCCAACCGATCGTCACCAACGCCCTGACGCACGGCCTCAGCATCGTCGCCGACCTGTTCGCCGACGTTGGCGACGCCGTCATCATCCCGGACAAAAACTGGGAGAACTACGAGCTGACCTTCGGCGTCCGCCGCGGCGCGGAGATGATCGAATATCCGCTCTACAATGAAGAAAAACGCTTCAACAGCGCTGGACTGCGCGAAAAGCTGCTGGCTCAGCAAGGCCGCGGCAAAGCAATCGTCATCCTCAACTTCCCGAACAATCCGACCGGCTACACGCCAACTCGTCAGGAAGGTGCGGAAATCATCGCAGCGATTCAGGAAGCAGCAGAGGCTGGCATCAACGTCGTTGCGGTTACCGACGATGCGTACTTTGGCCTCTTCTTCGAGGACTCCCTGCATGAGTCCCTCTTCGGCCAGCTCGCCGACCTGCATCCGCGCGTCCTCGCGATCAAGGTCGACGGCGCGACTAAGGAAGAGTATGTGTGGGGCTTCCGCGTCGGCTTCATCACCTACGCCTCACCGTCTGAGGAGGCGCTGAAGGCGCTTGAGGCCAAGACGCTTGGCATCATCCGCGCGACGATCTCGAGCGGCCCACATCCGTCGCAGACCTTCATCCTGCGGGCATTGCAGGCGCCGGACTTCGACGAGCAGCGGCGCGTCAAGTTCGACATCATGAAACGTCGCGCCAACCGCGTCAAGGATCTGCTCGACAGCGGCCGCTATGGCGAGGTCTGGGAGTACTATCCGTTCAACTCCGGCTACTTCATGTGTCTGAAGCTGAAGGGCGCCTCGGCCGAGGCTGTCCGCACGCGTCTGCTCGATGCTTATGGCGTCGGCACGATCGCACTCGGCGAGACCGATCTGCGCGTGGCCTTCTCCTGTATTGAGGAGCTCCATCTCGAGGAGCTGTTCGATACGATCCATCAGGCCGTCCAGGACGTAGCGCAGGCATAAAGGCAGCGTCCGTAGCAGTGCGTCTCGGCGCTCGAACGCAAGAAAGTTTCGTTGGAGCGCACGCAGCGGCGCGTTTCGACGCTGGAGCGAAAGAAACTTTCGTTGGAGCACCCACGGCGGCGCGTTTCTTCGCTGGAGAGAAAGAAACTTTCGCTGGAGCACCCACGGCGGCGCGTTTCGACGCTGGAGCGAAAGAAAGTTTCGTTGGAGCGACCGCAACGGCGCGTTTCTTTGCTGGAACGAAAGAAAGTTTCGTTGGAGCGACCGCAGCGGCGCGTTTCGGCGCTCGAGCGTAAGGAAGTTTCTCTAATGAAAGCCCCTCAATCCCCGCCAAGCGGGAATTGAGGGGCTTTTGCATAATAACCATCCGACAACGCTCTGCTCAGCCAGCAGCTCAGGCAAACTTCCAGCCCCCGCCTGACATCGGGCTTGCTCACTCCCCTGACGCTACGGCTAGCCAACTACTCCCGCCGACACGCCAGCCGTCTCCTCCTGACGCTACGCTAGCCTCCAGCGCCCTGGTACTTGTTGACGCCGCGCATCCAGACGGCGTAGCCGAGCCAGTAGACGAGCGGGCCGACCGCCGGGACGAGCCACATCCCCCAAGCCGGCAGCAGCAGGCTGTCCTTGCCGAGCAGATAGGCAGCGGGATAGTAGTTGACGAAGGCAAACGGGACGACGAACGTGAGCAAGATCTGAATGAAGCTGCCGAAGATCGGCAGCGGATACGAGATGAACTCCTTGAGCCGGAAAAACAACGCGAACAAAAAACCGGTCCGCACCCAGACGAAGGCGGATGCGCCGATCGCCGACATGAGCCCGGCCTGGACCAGCGCCCCGCCGATGACGGCAAGCGCCACGTAGAGCACGCTCCACCAGCTCCAGGACACCTCCAGCACGGACAAGGCCCAGACGAGCACCGAGCCCGAGATGAGCAGATGAGCGATATACGCCAGATTAAACCCTCTGCTGATATGGTACAGATACGGGTTCAGCGGCTTGACGAGCAGCGCGTCGACCGTCCCGGCTTGCACCTGCCCCTCCAGTGATTGCATCTGTACGAAGGAGACCGAAGCGCCGAGCGCATACGTGAACAGACCAAAGCTATACAACAGCGCGATCTCCGGCCACGTCCAACCGGCGAGCGCCTGAAACTTGCTGATGAAGATCCACAGGACGACATACTCGCCCGCGTAGCTGATCAACTGCGCGATGATGCCGAGCAGGAAGTCCCCCCGGTAGATCAACCGCTCCTTTACGAGCAGCCGCAGCAGCGTACCTATTAATTGAATCGACATAACCTCTCAGCCTCTCCCCCACACGTTATCCACCTTGAACGACCAGACGACGGATGGCTCGATGCCACAGCCAGCTCGTCAATACGATCAGCGCGACCGCCCAGCCCAGCCCGATCCCCAGCATGCCCGGCATCTGGGCGGGTGTAATCTCGCCTAGATAGACAGCCGCAGGGATGAAGCCGAGGTACTGGAAGGGCAGCCACTCGGCGAGCGTGCGCCAGCCGTCCGGGAAAAACCAGAGCGGAATAAACGATCCCGCGAACACCAGCCGCAAGCCCGACATAATCCAGCTCAGCGAGAAATGATTCATCAGCCAGAAGGCCAGCAGCGACACCAGATACCCTAGCATAAAAGACAGCAGCACGGCTAATAGCAGGCAGAAAAGAAACACCAGCAAATGAAGCCCGCTCGCCGGCGGCAAAAACCCGAACCAGAGCACCGCGATCAGCAGCGATGGCACAACGGTAAACACGAGCTGATAGGCAGCTTGTCCGAGGCCGTTGGAGAGCAGATAGAGCGGATAGGATAACGGACGGATCAGCTCGCCGGCGATCGAGCCGGACTTCAGACTGGCATCGACCTGACCGCTAATATGGTGCAGCAGGAGCGTCAGCAGCAACGTATTAAGTATGCTGTAGGTGATCATCTGCTCCAGGGAGATGCCATCCATCCGGCCACTGCCGAGCACCGCACGCCAGATCTCGGTCTGGATCAGGATCGCGATCAGATTGCCGAGCAGCCGCAGCCACACCTCGGCCCGATAGCTGAGTTGATTGGTAAAAGCCTTCATTCCGAACTTGGCATAAGTTATCACGATCGCGCCTCCGTCAACTGATTTGCGTCTTGCGCTTGTCTTCCTCGGCCAACTGCTGGTAGAGACGGCGGATGACGCTGTCGATGTCCGCCCCTTCGAGCGACACATCCTCTACCGGATAGCGCTGCGCCATTCGGCTGATCAGCTCGAAGACGGCGGTGCCGCCTCGCGAGGTCAGGAATGTTTTGCGGACGCCCTCGTCCTCGATCAGCGTCAAGCCCTCGACGTCAACCTCGCCTGGGTCGTGGCGGAAGTCGATCGTCACCTGCTGCTCGTTGCCCAGCGTTTGCCGCAGACTGGCGACCGTCCCGTCGTAGACAAGATTGCCTTTGTTGACGACGAGGATGCGCGGGCAGATCGCTTCGATATCCTTCATATCATGGGTCGTCAGGATGATCGTCACCTTCTTCTCCCGGTTCACCGTGCGCAGGAACTCGCGGATGTGATCCTTGGCGACGATATCCAGTCCGATCGTCGGCTCGTCGAGGAACAGCACTCTCGGCTCATGCAGCAGAGACATCGCGATCTCGACGCGCATCCGCTGACCGAGGCTGAGCTGACGGACCGGCTTGTCCAGAAAATCGGCAAGCCCGAGCAGCTCCGTGCACAGCTCCACATTATCGCGATACTGACGCTCTCCCAGCTTGTAGATGGAGCGATGCAGGTCAAAGGAATCAAGCACCGGCAAGTCCCACCACAGCTGACTGCGTTGGCCGAAGACAACGCCGAGCTGACGGGCATTCGTCTTGCGCGACAGATGCGGGACATTGCCCATGACGCGCAGCGCGCCCTCTGTCGGGACGAGGATACCGGTCATCATCTTGATCATCGTCGACTTGCCTGCGCCGTTCGGACCGAGATAGCCGACGGCCTCTCCCTCCTCGATCGAGAAGCGGATGTTATGCACCGCCGTCTCCTCCGTGTATTGTCTGGTGAACAAGCTTCGGACCGCTCCTGCCAGTCCGGGGAACCGCTTGTACTGACGGTAGATCTTCGTAATGCCATCAACTTCGATGATCGCCATGACGCCCCTCCAATTGGATGATTCATCCATTATAACGTAGCTGCTGTCAATTGCCACCTTAAAAAAAGCTAAAAAACCGTCTCCTTCGACAAACGAAGGAAACGGTCGCAGTCAAGCTCCCCAAGGCTAGTCCTCGTCAGAGGACGCCAGCTGTCGCTGCGTACGGCGCGGCAGGAGCGCCAGGACATACAGCGCGGCCAGGATGAGAGCGGCAGCAGCAGCCGCGTACAAGCCCTGCCCGATGAGTCCGACAGCCAGCGGCAGCCACATCAGACAGGCGCAGAGCGCCGTCGTAGCTCGCACGATCCCGACTGCCGACGCCTGGCGGGTCGCCTCCGGCAGTGGATAGATGTGCCGCCATACCGCATGGCGATGGACCATCGTCATCGAGCGCGCCTGCACGCTGACGATGAAGACGAACAGCAGATAAGCCGCGGCCGCCCCCCACCCTTCCAGCAGTCGGCCGCTCCCCGTCAGATAGCCGACCAGGCCGCCCAGGGCGACGAGACGGGCGAGGATGCCGCCGATCTCCGAGCGCGCCATCGTATGGCCGAACAGATAACGGTAAGCATGCGTGCCGCTGTACGAGACGCGAGCCGCCAGCCAGCTCAGGTAGCGGCGCGGATGGACGCGCGGAGCCAGTACCGGCACATCGATGAATGCGCTCAGGAACCGGTAATACCGCCGTCTCGTCGCCTGCTCCTCCTCGATCAGACGCTCCCATGGGAAGCGATGCTGATGCGGCTTACGCAGCCATAGCGCATAGGCGATGCTGGCGACCGAGATGAACAGCAGCGATCGCCCCATCGTCATCCCTGGGTCGAACAGGATCGCGATCATCGCGGCATGCAGCAGCCAGCGCACGACGCGGGACGCCCAGCGCGCGCCCGGCCAGGCCATCCGCCGCTCCGTCCAGGCATGATGCATGTTGAGCAGCTTGAGCAGCGTCAGCACGAGCGCGATGATGCCTATCGTATAATCGTGCGCGACTACTCGATCATATAGCGGCCAGTAGACCGCCAGCATGAGCAGCAGCAAGAGCAGCGTCGCAGCGCCATTGTAGATCATCCCCCGCCGTATGTACGCGCCCATCTCCGACTCTCGCGGCATCAGGAATACCGTATCCGCCGGGTGCAGCCAGGTGCGCAGCGGACTCCAGCTCAGCACAGGCGTTAACAGCAGCACGCCGAACGCCAGCGCAGGGAAGCCCGGCGGCGGCTCGCGGAGCAGCGTGCCATAGCCGATCGACGCCAGGATGAGCAGGAGGACGACGAAGCCGGGGAAGCCGCTCTGCGCCATGAAGCGAAGATACGGGAAGATCTCCCGCCGGAATGCGGCTGCCCGTTCGCCCCACAGCTGATCAAGCGCGCGGCGCATCGCCGTCACCTGCCATCGCCAGTCGGTAAAATGCCTCTTCGAGCGAAGCGCCCGGCAGCCCGGTCTGCTCGCGGATCTGCGCCAGCGTGCCCTGGGCGGCCATCCGACCCTGATGGACGATCAGGAAGCGATCGCAATACGCCTCGACGGTCGCCAGGATGTGCGAGCTCATGAGGATCGCTGCGCCGCTGGCCTTGACCTGCACCAGCCGCTCGAGCAGCGAGCGGATGCCGAGCGGGTCGAGGCCAAGGAATGGCTCGTCGATGATGTACAGCGCAGGCTCGGGCAGCAGCGCGTTCATGATCATCACCTTCTGGCGCATCCCCTTGGAGAGATGACCGGAGAAGGCGTCCTTCTTCGGCTTCATATAGAACTCCTCCAGCAACCGTCCGCTCCGTTCCCGATACACCGCTTCGTCGACGCCGTACGCCATCCCCGTCAGCCGCAGATGCTCCTGTACGGTCAGCTCGTCGAAAAGCACCGGGTTCTCCGGGACATAGGCAAAGGCTGACCGGTATTGCTCCGGCGCTGCCTCCAGCGTCGTCCCGTTGATCCGGATCTCGCCCCGATGCGGCTTCATCAGCCCGAGGATATGCTTGATCGTCGTACTTTTGCCGGCGCCGTTCAGTCCGATCATCCCGACCATCTCGCCCGGCTTGATCGCGAAGCTCAGATCATGCAGCACCGGTCTGCGCGGGCTGTAGCCGCCGATGAGTCCGTTCACTTCCAATATCGTCTCCATGAGTTGCCCCCTCTCGTCCGACGTTTACGGCTCCTGCCGCTTAGCCTCCGCTGCGGCGTCGCGCTTCGCTTTCAGCCAGCGCGGCGCGCCTTTGTCCTTGGCAGCTTCCTTTTTGCGCGTTTTTTTGGCCGCTGGCGGGGCAGCCTTGCCGCTCGGAAGGGCTGCGGCGCGATCACGCCGCGGCTTGCCAGCGCTCGCAGGAGACGAAGCAGCCGTGCTGCTTAGCCGGACATCGGCGCTTTCGCGCTGCGGCTTGCCAGCGCTCGCAGCCTGCGAGGCATCGGCGCCGCGCACCCGCGCGCCCGGCTGCGTCGCAGCCGACTTGCCGCCGCCCTGCGCCTGTCGACCTTGCGATGGTCGGCCAGCGGCGCTCCGGGCGTCCGCCGCAAACTTGCCGCGCGAGCCTGACTTTGGTCGACCGACCGCAGCGCCCGCTGCCGCATCCTCGAGCACGCCTCGGCTCATCTCCTTGCGGTGGATGCGGATGCCGAGCTGCTTTTCGAACTTGGTCATGATGAACGTCTCTTGTGGCGCTACGATCGAGACGACTGTCCCCGCCCGGCCCATCCGACCGGTCCGACCGGCCCGATGGACATAGTAATCGGCATCAGGCGGCGGATCGAGGTTGACGACGAGTGGCAGGCCGATAATATCGAGACCTCGCGCGGCGATGTCGGTCGCCAGCAGCAGCTGGCAGCGGCCGTCGCGGAAGCGTGCAAGCGTGCCGGCGCGCTGCTGCTTGTCGGCATCGCCGTACAGCGCCTCGACCTTGAAGCCGGCGTAACTCAGCTTGGACTGCCAGTTGGCGATCTGATCCGTATCGTTCAGGAAGAGCAGCGCCGACGAGGGCTCCAGCAGTCGGATCAGCTTGCGAGCCGTCTCGACCTTGTCGCGCGTCTCGCAGACGAGGTAGAGATTGTCGACGGTAGCGACGACCCGCTGATCGGGACGGACAGCCACCTCGACCCGCTCCTTCATCCAGCGTTGCGTCAGCCTCGTCATCAGCTCGGGATACGTCGCGGAGAAAAAGCCGATCTGGCGCTGCGGATGGGTGTTGAACAGGATCGCCTCGACCTCGCTGGTCGAGCTCAGTCCGAATACCTGGTCCACCTCGTCGACGACGATCATCCGTACCGTATGCAGCTTCAGCTTGCGGCTTTTGTACAACTCATGGATGCGTCCCGGCGTGCCTACGACCAGTTGCGGACGGTCCTTCAGCTTCTCGACCTGACGCTTCAGCGCCGCGCCGCCGATCAGCGACTGCACGCCGACGCCCAGCGCCTCTCCGTAGGCGCGGGCGACGGCATAGATCTGCATCGCCAGCTCCTGGGTCGGCGCCAGCACCATCGCCTGCACCTCTCTGTCTGCCGTATCGATCCGCTGCAGCAGCGGCAGCAGATAGGCGAGCGTCTTGCCCGAGCCGGTCTGCGAGCGGGCCGACACATGCGACCCGGACAGCAGCGCCGGTATCGTCTCCGCCTGCACCTGCGTCGGGATGCGGATGTTATTGGACTCGAGCAGACTCCGCAGCTCCGGGCGGACGCCCAGTCCTTCCCATGTTTCATTCATTCCGATTATGCCTCCAAAGCGATTATTTTTTGTTAAGCCACGGGCCGGCGATCCGATCCGCCAGTCCAGGCAGCAATTGATACAGCAAGGTGCCGGCCGCCCCCATGAAGGGCAGATTGACCTCCCGCTTGCCCCGTTCAATGACCCGCAGGATCGCTCGTGCGACCCGCTCGGGCTTCATCATCATCCAGCGCACATTGTTGACATAATGGCCCTCAGGGTCGGCCGTGTCGAAGAACGGCGTCGCCACCGGCCCGGGATTGACGGCCGAGACGATGACGCCGCTACCGGCCAGCTCCAGACGCAGCGCGTTGGTAAAGCCTAGCACCGCATGCTTGGTCGCTGAATACGCGGTCGACTTGGGCGTGCCCAGCTTGCCAGCCAGCGAGGCGATGTTGACGATCTGTCCGCTACCCCGCTTGGTCATATAGGGCAGGACCGCCTTGGCGCAGCGGACGGTGCCCATATAGTTGGTCTCCATCATCTCCGCATAGCTCTCGATGCTGGCGTCGGCCAGCGTCTCGAATCGGGCGTAGCCGGCATTGTTGATCAGCACGTCGATCCCGTCATAGTCGGTTATAATCCGCGGGATGACCTCGTTCACCTGAGCATCGCTCGTCACATCCATCAGATAGCTGCCATGCTCGCCCCGCAGCAGCTTATACGCCTCGGTCAGCTTGCTCTCGCTCCGTCCGGTTATGATCGGCAGCGCTCCGTGATCGATCAGCATCTGGGCGGTCACGAGACCGATTCCGCTTGTTGCGCCTGTGAGGAGCACTTTTTTCCCCTGTATCATGTTAGCATCACCTGTTACCATATTACTGTACTTGCCCCCTGAGAAGCAAAAAAAGCTCCCGCAGGAGCTTCCAACATGATACTATGCAATCAGGACTTGAATGTCCAATTCTCCGATGCCATCCATAATTAACGGAATGGTCAGGGCTTTTTTTGTCTCGAATCTGTCGGAAAGCGTCGAACGCACGACTCGCGGCGGCGTGATATCGACCTTTACGCCTTGATTGTAGAGCAGCGTGCTCGCATTGCCGCTGATCATGTTGCCCAGCTCGGAGATCGCGCTGCTGCCGATCTCGTCGATCTCGCTAACGGTGAAGCCGCCCATCATCGCAGAGATGATCTTCAGCGCAACATCCTCTGTCAAGCCGAACACAATGTCACCGCTCATCTGCCCGGTCATTCCGATCTGGATCCAGATGTAATCCTCTACAAACTCGACATCCTTGATTCCAAGCTGTCCGGTCGCCGGCCGAATCATGACAACTTGCTCGATGACGATTCTGGCCGATTCAAGAAACGGATTAATATATTCTGCCTTCATAGTAGAGTTGCGCTCCTTTTCGACATACTTGGCTTATCAACTTCCTCTATTATACTCATAATACTAGGACAAGTATACTATCTTTTGCCAAAACAATGCAAAAACCGCCCTTATGAGGCGGCCCAAAAGCACTAATCGTGTAACTTTAGGAGGGGTTCGAGTTGCCTAATATATGGACTCATCTCATTTTCGGACAACAAGCGCTCCAGGAAATCGGCGAAAGCGGGCGTATTGACGAGCCTTCATTGAAGCGGCTATTCAACTTCGGCTGTCAGGGACCAGACTTTTTGTTCTACCACAACTATTTGCCGTGGAAAAAAAATCCGACGATGAACCGGCTCGGCAGCGCCATGCATAACCTTCATTGCGGACCAGTTATCATGGATATGCTCGATCATGTGGCCGGCCTCTCCGAGGAGGCCCCCGACCGTCAGCCCGCCGTCGTTTATGCGCTCGGATTCGTCCTGCACCATGTGCTCGACCGCAATATGCATCCCTTCGTGTTCAGCCGCTCCGGCTTCCGCAAGTGGGACCACCAGCGCTTCGAGGTGATGATGGACACGCTGATCGCCAAGCGGCTGCTAGGCATCGAGACCTGGAGGACCCAGGTATGGCGCGAGCTCGACTACGGTCTCAGGCTGCCTGACAGCGTGGTCGAGATGTTCGAGCAGACCGCCGCCTGCCATTATCCAGAGCTGGCAGCCTCCATCGAGGCTGAGGACTGGCAGCAGGCGGCGCGCGACATGGTGCAGGCGCAGCGGCTGTTCTATGATCCGACAGGCATCCGTCGCCTGCTCACCTTCGGGCAGTTCGAGGCGCTGGTCTACAAGAAGCGGCTGCCTCCGCTCGACATCCTCAATGAAAGCCGCCAGCCTTGGATCGATCCGACCAACGCCGCGATACGACACGACGAGAGCGCCTGGATGCTATGGGAGCAGGCGATGACAGAAGCCAAGGAGATCATCGGCGCTATCGTCGCCTGGCTCGAGGAGGAGCGCGCCGCCCGGATGCGGACGTCATCGGCCAACCTGGCTGCTCAGAGGAGCCATGTCGCTGCGATGATCGCCAACCGCTCCTACGAGAGCGGCCTTGACTGTGTGAGCGGACCGCCGATCCGCTTCGCGGATACGATCTGGCCGGACGGGGGCGTCAACATCAACGAGCCGAGGTCCACGGCAGGCTGAGGTCCATCAGAGGCTGCCGTGGCAGACGTCTCTGTCAGATCGCCTGCTGCGGATCGGCCGTGCCTCTGCGATAGCGGAGGCGGATCATCCGCAGCCGGTCGTAGAGCAGATCGACCGGCCTGTTCTTCAGCTCTTCCTCATCGTAGACGTGACTGAGCACCGGCTTCAGATAGCGGTCGCCGACTGCCGCCAGGGCGGCCCAGATCTTCTGCTGCTCGTCCTCCGGTACCGCAGATAGCTCCTTGTCGATCAGCGGCTCGATATCGTACCCTTCCCGCTCGAGCAGCTCCACACGCTCCAACAGCTCGCGGCGCGGCAGCTCCAGCTCCGTTTGCAGCTCGTCGAGCGTTCGACCGTCGCGTATACCATTCAGGATGGTGCGCTTCACTTGCTGGCGGTCTAGCTCCTGCTTGTACTTGTTTTCCTTTTGCTTGTACAGCCACTGCGTATAGGTCTGCGAGTCCAGCTCGTCCATTACCCAGTGCAGCGGGAACGGTCTCGGCTGCTCGCAGGTACGGGTGATCGCGAGCACCTCCTCCGCATAAGCCTCGTTTTTGGTCTCTCCCCAGCCGGGGATCTGCAACAGCTCTCCCGCCTGCTGCGGGACGAAGGCGCTGATCATCCAGAGCATGCGATTGGTTGCAATCACATAGGCAGCCTTCTTCAGCTCGATCGCCTTGTTGCGACGCCATTCGCGCAGCGTCTCGAACAATTCTGCATCCGCATACATCTCGCCGTAGCATTGAATGCAGGAGATGAGGCTGCCGGCGCCGCGGGTCGCCCCCCGATCATCGAGCATGCCGTCCATGACCGGCGTGTAGCCTGCGCCCATCTTGACCGCGATGCCGTGTCGGAAGGTCGCCACCATCTCCTCCCAGGACGCCCCGGCGAACCAAGTCTCGGCTTCCCGCTCGCCGTCGTCGTCGCGCCACAGCACATGCCAGACGCCCTGCGCCTCGCAGATCGACACTTGTCCGCTCCGCACCCGGCCCTCGGCAGTTTCTTGCTCCAGCGTATTCATGAATATAACTTCCATCTTTTTTGGCCTCCTCCGAAGGAATGTATCGAAAACCGACCGCCCGAAGGGATAACACCGCAGCTTCGGCCTATTGGACACAGGAGCACGCAAAAAAGCACCCCTCAGCTCAATAGCCGAAGAGGTGCTTCCTCATTCCGAACCTGTTTTCGATTGATTGCATCGTACCATAATCTATCTAACCTGGCAAGCCCTTTCTGGATTCGTGTATAATGAAGAGCATCTTAGGATGGAGGCTTGGAACATGCTGCTGAACGAATTTGATTTTTTGTCCGATCTCACTGAGGAGACGACCACCCGCTTCGTCACCTTTATTACGCCCGGTCTGACGCGCTTTGATCTGGCGATTACGGCGACGGCCAGATTTTATGGCAAGAAGCTGATTACTGATTTGCAAGCCGGCCGCACAGCCATCGTCGGCCCCGATGATCTCGAGGAGCCAGGCTATCTGGAGACTACCTTCCGCTTGAAGGAGGAGGAGGCCGAGGAGCTGAAGCAATTTTTGACGCTTGTCGTCGGCGTGGTGAATTTTACCGATTGATCGGTGGCACCCTAAGGGATGGCAATTGCCCCCATCCTGAGGAGGTTAAATGTATGAAAGAGAAAGAGCCCTTTATGCCCGAAGAACGAAGTCGCTACACCGATCTGTCAACGGTGGAGTCGCAACGTAACGACCTGACAGCCGAAGAGTTCCCCGAAGGGCCTTACGGCGCCGATCTGTTAAGCGAATCCCTCGGCAAAAGCTCGCCGTGGCGCGCCGACCAACGGCCGACGAACCGATTCGACTATGAGAACCGCCATCTGCACGAAGGACTGTCTCGTCACTTCGAGGGCGACAGCGGCGAAGGCAATGCCGATCCCGATCTAGTGGAGGATTAACTGCGTCCGCGACCGTAACGCTCGACCCGGCTGAGCCGGGGCTCTGCATGCTCCTGCGCTGGCGCCGTCTTGGGGCGCGGCGCAGGCTTGGCCGGGGCTGGCCGTTCGTTGCGCGGCGCAGGCGGCATCGCTTGCTTGCGCAGCTCCCTGACCTGCTCCTCGAGCATCTCCACACGGGCGTGCAAGGCATGCATCGCTTGCAGCAACCTTCGGACTTGGGACGACTCTGCATCGCCTCCCGACGCCCCGCCATTCCCCGCTTCCGACGCTTTGCCTTCCTCGCCCAGCAACGCTTCCAGCTCTTCCTTGGACAAATGTACGTTATCGGCCATAACAGGCTCCTTCTCCACTCGTGTTCTCTCTATCAACTTTCGCCAAGAGGACTCCCACTTCTCCAAGTGGTGAGGTGAATCGGCGACCTCTCGTCTAGCCCACAATATCTTCTTTCCTTTTCTCCTTTGCGACGGTATAATAAATAGGAACATACATTCGCTTATTGGATGAAAAGGGAGGTGACATCATGTCCGCGCAAAAATCCGACTACCGAACGTTTCAAGTGTGGATCAAGCCGGGGCATCCGTTATTTTCTTACCTCGATGAAACGTGCCAACAGGCGAAGAATTTGTATAATAC
>Ga0160452_100448_pt1 | contig 28773 bp, 14 predicted proteins | sample HID1971I_E6MG_FD_108230 | JGI IMG/M metagenome (GOLD analysis project Ga0160452, IMG submission 108230) | Enriched millipede-associated microbial communities from UW Madison campus, WI, USA - HID1971I_E6 MG | ecosystem: Host-associated > Arthropoda: Insects > Digestive system > Unclassified ...
CAGATAGCTGTGCGTGCGCGGCTCCTTGCACTTGTACTCCAGCGCGAAGCGGATGTCGGGATAGGCGCGGCATACTTGCTCCAGTCCCTCGCGCAGCCACTCCCGCTCCTGCCGGAAGTCCGCCTGCAGCGGATAGTCGTAGCCGTCCTGGCCCGGCCAGATGTTGATCAGGCCGCAGCCGAGCTTGCGGGCGATCTCCGCCGCCTGCATCGTCTCCTCCAGCGCTGCCGCCCGGATATCGGCGGCCTTTGCGGCGAAGCTGCCCTTGCCCCAGAGCTTCCGTCCGAACAGGTCGGGGATGATCGAGACGCATGTCAGGCCGTATTTCGCCAGCGCGCTGCCGACCTCGTCGACATTGCTGCTGTCGATATCCCAGCCGCCGACCAGCTCGATGCCCTGCACCCCCTCGATCGCCGCCGCCTGACGGATCATTTCCTCCTTGCCGGGCTGGTCCTTGTAGCCCGAGCTGAGGAATCGATCGCAGGTATTGCCCAGATTACCGAGTATTACCGAATACTTGTTCATAGCTGTCCTCCTCCTAAGTTATCCTCTTCGCGATCGTCTTCACACCGCGCTCGCTTCGAACGCATAACGTCCCGAGCCGATCTCCACCTCCAGCCGTCCATCGCGGAATGCGCAGCCGGTGACGCCGTGCGCCGCCCCCTCGACGAAGCGCCCTTGGGCCCAGATCGCTGCGCCGCTCTCGGTCAGCTGCACCTCTACCGAGGAGCCTGCGACAGGGAGGCTGATGAGCGCCCGGCTGTTGGCCGGCACATCGACCTCCAGGGCGAACCGCCCGGCGGTCTGCGTCCACTTGACCGCAAGCTCGCCCTTGACCGTCTTCAATGCCGCCTCGGCATAAGGCAAGGTCTGGACCGGATACGGCTTGATGACGAAGCGGTCGGCGCCGCGCGCGTCCTCGGCCAGGTTGATGCCGGCGAGGATCTTGTAGAACCACGAGCCGACATGGGCATGCATCGGATGGTTGCGGGAGTTCATCTTGTTGCTGATGTCGACCTCCCAGCGCTCCCAGATCGTCGTCGCGCCATTCTCGATCATATGGCCCCAGCTCGGATAGGTCGTCTGCGTCACGATCCGGTAGGCTGTCTCGATCTCGCCGTGCTCCGCCAGCGTCTCGAGCATATGCTTGGTGCACTGATTGCCGGTGCTCAGATGGCCGTCGCGGCTCTCGATATCCCGCACCAGACCGTCCAGCACGACGCCGATATGCTCCGGCGGCACGAGTCCGAACCGCAGCGCGATCGCATGCGCGCCCTGGCTGCCCGAGGCATAGCAACCGCTCGCTGCGTCGAAGAACTGCCGGTGGAACGCTGCCCGCACCTCGTCCGCCAGCGCCGCGTACCGACGCCCATCCTCCGGCTTGCCGAGCAGCGCGGCGATCTCCGCCATCAGCTTGGCGTTGAGATATAGATGAGCCGTCGAGACGAGCGCCCCCGGCGTCGCCCGGGAGATCGCCCCGTCGGCCTCGCCGTCCGCTGCGCAGTCGCCGACCGGAGAGGCCCAGTCGCCGTAGTAGCTCCGCGCTACGATGCCATCCTCGGCCTCGCGCTCGAGGCTGTCCGTCCACGCCTTCAGCCCGTCGTAATGTCGGCTCAGCGCGTCGAGGTTGCCATAGTGCCGGTACAGCATGAGTGGGATCGTCAGATAGCAGCTGACGAGGGGATCGGCTGGCCGGAAGCCCCAGCGGTACGGCGCCGTATCCGCGATTGCTCCCGTCTCGGCATCCTGCGTATCGGCGATATCGTTCAGCCACTTGGCATAGAAGCGAGACATGTCGAAGTTGTAGAACGCCTCCTCCGCGCGGGCCGTCGCGTCGTTGAGCCAGCCCATCCGTTCGTCGCGCTGGGGGCAGTCGGTCGGGATGCTATGGAGATTGCTTGCCTCCGTCCACCACACATTGCGATGGATGCGATTGATCAGCTCGTTGCCGCAGGCGAACGTCCCGATCGCCTCGACGGCGCTCCTGACGATCTGTACGCTCACCGCCTCGACGCGGGCGGCACCGGACTCCACGCACACCTGCACATAGCGGAAGCCGTGGTACGTGAATCGCGGCGTGTACGTTTCGGCGGCGCCGCCGCGCAGGATATACACATCCTTGGCCTCGGCGAGCCGCAGATTGTCCTGATCGATCGTCCCGTCGGGATACAGGCTCTCCGCGTAGCGCATCGAGACGACAGCGCCCGTCTCGCCCGTCACCTGCAGCTTGGCCCAGCCTGCGAGGTTCTGTCCGATGTCGTAGACGACGGTCCGCTCGTCGATCGTCGTCGCCGACTCCGGCTCTCGCTCATCCATCACCTTGATCGGCTCTGCCGTATGGGAGTGGAGCGCGCCACCCGGCCCCTCTACGAACGAGGCCATGATCCAGCCGGCGGCCGTGTGATTGTACCGCTCGAAGTCGTACGCGGGCGTATCCCAGCCGTCCTTCTCCAGCCGCGCATCGTACACCTCGCCGTCGAAGATGCCGTTGCGGACGATCGGACCGCGCGACACCTGCCAGCCTTCGCCCCAGTTCCACTTCGTGCTGATCTCCTGCCGCGTCCCGTCTGCGTAGTCGATATTCATCTGCACCCGCGCCTTGGGCGTGCCATACCAGCCGTTGCCGAGGATGAGCCCGACGACGTTGCGGCCGTCCTGCAGCAGCGGCCCGGCATCGTAGGTGCCGTACAGGACCCGCTTGTCGTAGTCGGTGACGGCTGGCGCGAGGACATGGTCGCCGACCTTGGCCCCGTTCATCCGCAGCTCGTAGTAGCCGAGTCCGGCGACATACACTCTCGCTCGGGCGATCTCGGCGGCTGGCTGCTCCAGCTCGAACTCATGGCGCATCAGCATCGACGCGCCGCTGAAGCCGCCGGCATGTCCGACCCACGAGCCCTGCCAGTCCGTCTCGCGCAGCAGGCCGAGCTCGAACATCGCCGGCTCGCTATATGTGCCCTCGCGATCCGCATAATCCCACGTCTTGACCTTCCAGTAGCAGCTCTGTCCGCTGGTCAGCTCTCGACCTGCATAGCGGATGCCTGCCGACAGGTCGGAGTCGACCCGACCGGTATCCCACAGGTCGCCGCGGTCCTCGCCCAGTCCGGCCAGACTGCTGGCGACGAGGATGCGATAGGCGGACTGCCCCTGGCCGCGCTCGCGATGGCGCATCGACCACGAGAGCAACGGCGTGGCGCTGCCCACGCCTAGCGGCTGCTTCGCATAGTCGCACAGCAGGTTGACCGTTGCGAACGGCACGTCCGCATGGACTTCATTTTTACTCATATGGGTGTCCCTCCAGGTTTGCGTTCTCTCTCCCTCTCAGCTTGCCGTCGGCACGGGGGTTTGGGAAGTTTAAGTTTGCGACTTTTGTTTACCGTGGCGGACTGCCGGAGTTTAAATGCGCGCACACGAGCAAAAACGACTTTCGTTCTCTTGGCACAACAAAGCCCGTGGGATCACGGGCTGTTTTTGGTGCGGTATTCGCTTGTCGTCATGCCGAAGCGGGCTTTGAACATCGTATAGAAGTAATTTTTATTTTCCCAGCCGATGTCCTTCGTAATCTCGGCGATGCTTTTGGTGGTCGTCGTCAGCTCGTGGGCGGCCCGGTTGAGCCGGATTTCATTCATATATTCCGCGAAGGTCCGTCCATACGTTTCCTTGAAAATGCGGCCAATATAGTCGCGGGATACGTTGAGCTCGCTGGCGACGCTCTCTTGGCAGAGCGCCGGGTCGGTGTAGCGGGTTTCCAGCATGCGGACGATTTTCTCGGCGAGCGCGTTTTTTCGTTTGAATTTTTTGGAGCGGACGATCTCGGTCATCGCCGCGAACAGCTCGCCGAACCGCGCGCCGACCTGATCGAGCGTCTCGCACGCCATGATCTCGCCCGTGAAGCGGCTGAAGTCAAGATCGAGCTTCTCGTAGCCGCGATTCTCCAGCTCATTGGCCTTCATGTAGAGGAAGTAGGACAGATAGAGCAGGTAGGAGGCGACGTCGTCATAGCCGTAGCGGACGATATAGGCGACGATCGCTTCATAATGCTTGAGGGCTTCCTCCAGCTTGCCCGCCAGCAATTGATCGCCAAGCTGCTTCTCCAGCGCGACCGGCCGCTCGAACCCGGACATCCGGCCCGGCTCGACGCGCTCCGGCGTCAGCACGGAGCGGTGACCGTAGAGCAGCCGGTATTTGGCCAGCTCCATCGCGCTGCGATAGGAGGAGCCGATCATGCCGAGCGATGGCACCTCGTAGCCGATCGCCGCCGTCAGGGACAGGCCGAGCCGCTCGGCGAACCAGCTCTGCACGCGCTCGGCGAGCAGGGCGGCCTCCGCTTCGGCCTTCCCCTCCACAGACGGCTCGCGTAGCTGCAGGATGAGGATCATCCGCTGATGATCGATGATGACCGGCTCGTGTCGGAATGCCTCGCCCATCAACTCGCCTGCGACATTGCCGACCATATAGCCGAACAGCTGTTGATCCTGCAGGCTGTACCTCGACTGGAACTCTGCCTCCCCGTCGAATGCAAAGCTGCATACGAAGGCGGGGCGCTCCGGGTCGAGCGCCAGCTGCCATCGCTCGAAGACGCGGTCGCTGCGGATCGTCGCGGGGTCCGCGCTCTCGTCGGTCAGCAGCCGGGACAGCGCTTGCTGCTTCTCGCGAATGCTCTTCTCCTGATGCGCGACCTGCAGCTTGCGGACCGACTCGATGCCGTCGTCGAACGCTTTGGACAGCAGGGCGATATCGCTCAGCTCCTGGCCGACGACGCTCGCCTCGGAGCCGCCCTCCACCTTGCCGACGATCCGGCGGATCGGCGAGTACAGATGGCGGGTGACGAAGTAGGTCAGGACGAAGCCGAGCAGGACGACGGCCAGGCAGACGGCGAACGTCACGAGCCGGACGCGGTCCATGTTCTGCAAGATGGACGAATACGGCGTCGTGCTGACGAACTTCCAGTCGAGGATGTCCGAGGAGACGAAGGTGACCAGTTCGTCTCGTCCGCTCGCTGTAGACTTGAAGTACCCCGACTTGCCGCTGGTCTGGTTGATTTCCCGCAGCAGCGCTTCGTCCTCGGCGGCGCTCCGGCCGCTCTGCAGGATGTCGGTCAACAGCCGGTCCCCGGTGGCGATTACGACCTGCTGGGTGTCGGGGGCGCCCTTCGTCTTGAGCGCGTTGATGACGCCTGCGAGGTAATCGACCTTCACATTGACGACGATCGCGTTCTGGATCTGGTCGCTGTTATAGAACCGCTCGTAGACGACATAGGTGAAGACGCCGGTATGCAGCTGATCGGCGCCGCGATAGCCGTTAAGCGGGATTTGTCTGGGGATCGGGTGGAAGGAATAGTCGGCCGGGAACTTCGCGCCCGTCAGCCGGTCGGCCATATCCCGGTCATAGAACTGGTCGGCGCTGGCGATCGTGTTCCACACGGTCGTCGAATAAAACTCGCGTCTTGCGCCGTTATACAAATAAACCGAGTAGATATAGGGAGACTGGTTGACCATCGTGTCGATATCCTTCATACGCGAGTAGACATCGTCGGCATTGACCGTGTCTCCATACATCAGCGGCAGGTTTTTCGGATCGGAGTAGATCGTCGCCGCGAAGCTGCGAGCGGCATCGTTCATATAGTTGGCGCTGTAGGAGATCTGCGACAGGATGTTCAGGTTGGCGTCGAAGGTAATCTGCGCCCCGGTCCGCTCGAAATAACGATTCAGGACGATCGACTGCAGCAGGATGACGCCGGCCACGAGGACCAACGTGTACAAGAGCATTTTTTTGTAGAGGCTATAAGAGCTGTTCAGAAATCTCATGGCTGTTGCCCCCCTTGTCCGGTAGCTCCATTATACGACAAAATACGACAAACTGGAGCCGGCAATACACGGGATTGGCCCGGTATATGCTGGCTCCACTTTAGCTCCGGGATCAGGCTGCCCCCAAAGGGTGGAGCGAATGATCCTTAATCGCATGACTTGGTTTAAGGACTACTTGGTCGCCTTCCAGGCGTCGAGCTGCGCTTGCATTTCCTTGATGATCGCATCGGCGCCGGATTTGTTCAGCTTGTCGAGGAATTCATCCAGCTTGGCCTCGGTGGAGGTGCCCGATCCGAGCTCCGGCATATATTGATCGAAGATCGCGGTGACGCTGGCTACCTGCGTCTTCACCGGCTCGGGGTTGAATACAAAGCCGACCAGCGGCGATTGCTTGGCGTTTTCCACGAATGCTTTTTGTGCAGCTACTTGCTCGACGCGGTCCGGGCTGTAGTCGTACAGCATCCACGGATCGCCGAATACCCAGCCGCCGCCGCTCAGATCGTAGCCGTTCGTCTCGGCCGTGATGCCGTCTGGACGTTTGACGATCTTGATGTCATTGGCGTCGTCTACGACTTCATAATGCTTGCCCTCGATTCCATAGGAGAGCAGGTTCAGCAGATGCGGATCGGAGTTGACGAGATCGATGAGCATCATCGCGCGCTCCGGGTTTTTGCTCGTTTTGCTGATCGCCGTCATGCTGATGAAGATGCCCGAAGTCGTAATTTCCGGCTCGGTCGTCGCGACCTGATAGATATCAAAGCCATAATTCGTTTTGAACGAGACATCCCAGCCCGGCGCCTTGTTGTCCACGATGCCGGCGAATTTGCCCGCCTTGAGCGGCGTATCCGAATCCTTGAGCGACACCGCATCCTTGTTGATGAAGCCGCGCTTGCTCCAATCTCTCATCTTGTCGACATAAGCCTTGAACTCCGGCGTCGCATACTGGTTCACCACCGTGAACGTATCGTCGCCATTGCGCACCGCGCCGGTCAGCTTGTTGTCGATGAATTGGAATGGGAGCGTATACATCGCCTGGTACGAGCGTTGGCTGTTGTCCATGCCGAGCGGGATGATGCCTGGCTCGTTTTGGACGATTTGCTCGTACAGCGGCTCGAAGTCGCTCAGCTGCTTGATGCCGTTTGGATCAAAGCCGTATTTGTCGGCCAGCTCCTTGCTGACGTTGATGCCGCGCTGCTGCGCCATCGCGCTGATGTTGTACGGGATCGCGTAGAGCGTGCCATCGATTGAGGCCGGGCCGAGATATTGGTTGAACTTTTCCTTGATGTGCGGGCCATACTGTTCGACCAGATCGTTCAGCGGCATAAAGGCGCCTTTGCCAGCGTTGGTCACATAGTTGTTGACGAAGGAGGCGGTGAACACCAGGTCGAAGTTTTCGCCGGTCGCCGTCATCGCATTCAGCTTCTGGTCAAAGGAGCTCCATTCGATAAACTTGATTTTGAGCGTCGCGTTGATTTTGTCCTTCAGGTAATCGTTGACCGCAGCCTCGACCTCCTCGATATCCTTCTGCTGCGTACCCATTACATACCAGGACAGCTCGACCGGCTCGAGCTTCGACGCATCCGTCGAGTCGCCAGGTGCGGGCTCGTTGGTCGAGTTCGAAGGCGGTTCGCCTGGCGGGGGCGTAGTCCCGCCGTTGTTGTTGCCGTTGCCGCAGCCCGAGACGATCAGCACCAAGGCCAATCCTGCCAGCAGAAGCCAGCTCCATTTGTTTGTCTTGTTGCGCATGCTGTTGTTCCTCCCTTTATGATCTCCATTATATACTCAACCGTAGAACGGTTTAAGCCGAGATTTTAGCACCCTCGCTACCCCTTGATCGCCCCGACCTTGAGGCCGGCGATGAAGTAGCGCTGCACGAATACGAAGGCAAACAGGATTGGCCCTGTCGCCAGCACGGCGATCGCCATGCGGGTATTTTCTCCGGGTAGCCTGACAGCCATGCCTGGTACCGGGTTGGCCTTGATGACCGACAGGTTCTGCATAATGTTGTAGAGCAGATATTGCAGCGGGAATTTTTTGCCCTCATCGACATAAAGCAAGGCCAGATACCAGTCGTTCCAGTACATGAGGATGATGAACAGTCCGACCGTCGCGATCGCGGGGAGCGACAGCGGCAGGATGATCGTGAACAGGATGCGGAATTCCCCTGCGCCCTCCAGCTTGGCGCTCTCGATCAGTGACTCCGGGATGTCGGCGAAGTACGTGCGCAGCAGCAGCACGAACCAGGGGACGATCACATAGGGCAGGATGAGCGCCCAGACGCTGTTTTTGAGATCGAGCACCTGCGTCACCAGCATATAGCTCGGCACGAGACCGCCGTTGAACAGCATCGTAAAGTAGATAAAAAACGAAAACTTGTTGCGGTACGCAAAATCGCTGCGCGACAGCACATAGGCCATGCAAGAGGAGAGCAACAGGCTGACGATCGTACCGACAGCGGTTACGAAGATGGTGATCCCGTACGCCGTGACGATCTGGGTCGGATCCGACAGGATGTACTGGTACGCGATGGTGCTGAACGCTTTGGGCAGCAGCGTGTAGCCATACTTGCCGATGGCCGCCTCGTCGGAGAAGGAAGCCGACAGCACAAGCAGCAGCGGGATGATGCAAGCGACGGCCAGCGCGATCAGGAACAGATGGATGATGGCGCGTTGCCATACGGGATAGCTTTTCATGGCGACTCCTTTCTAAAACAATGCTTCGTCCTTGTTGACCTTGCGGACGCACCAGTTGGAGATATAGACGAGGATGAGTCCGCATACCGCCTGATACAGTCCTGCAGCGGTAGCCATGCCTGCGTCTCCGAGCACGCGGAAGGTGCGGAACACATACGTGTCGATCACATCGGTGGTGCTATAGAGAGCGCCGCTGTTCTGCGTCACGTTGTAGAACAGTCCGAAGTCCGCGAAGAAGATCCGGCCGATCTGCATCAGCACCATAATCGTAATCAAGGGCGAGAGCAGGGGCAGCGTAATCTTGCGGATCTGCTGGAGCTTGGTCGCACCGTCGATCATCGCGGCCTCGTAGTATTCCTTGTCGATGCCCAGGATGCCGGCGAGGTAGATCAGACTGTAGTAGCCGACGTACTTCCACAGGTAGACGAGCGACAGGATGAACGGCCAATACTCCGGCCTCGTGTACCACTGCACATACTCGCCGCCCATCGCGCCGATCCATCGGTTGATCGTGCCGTTGTCAAAGTTCAGCAAGGCGTAGACGAAGTAGCCGACGATGACCCAGGAGATGAAGTAGGGCAGGAACAGGGCGGTCTGATACGACTTGACCATCCATTTGTTGCGCACCTCATTCATCAGCAGCGCTACGATGATCGCCCCGACGAGCGAGAGGAAGATGAAGATGGCGTTCAGATACACCGTATTGATCGTGCTGTTGAACGCATCCCGCGTCGCGAATAAATATTCGAAATTGCCAAAGCCGGCCCAAGGACTGCCGAGGATGCCGTCGGAGAAGTTGTACTTCTTGAACGCGAGTATCAAGCCGAACATCGGCAGATACGAGAAGACCAGCACGACGAGCGTCGCTGGCGCGGCCAGCAGCAGCAGCCATTTGTTACGGGCGAGCGTATAAAGGAATCCTTTTTTGGGGGGAAACGAGGTCGTTGGGTTCAGGGCGGTGTTATCCGGTACTGCCATGGTCGTCGGCTCCTTTCGGTTGGTCACGGTCTCATCATAGCCAGCAGCGACGGGGAAAGGGAAGTTTAAATCCACGACCATGGTTTGAATTGCTGTACTCTCGGCTTCAAATTGCCGGTGCACCCGCAAAAGCGCGCTAAAGACAGACAAATATAGGCCCCTTCCCCCGAATCCGGGAGGAAGGAGCCTATGAGAAGAGCATTATAATTGCTGATGAGATCAGCAGCGGGCTACAACAGCTTGCGCATGAATGCCTCGATATTGTCGGTCAGCAGCTTGCTATTGGGCAAGCTGGCGCTGGCGATGATGTCCTTGATCTGCTGGACAAACGAAGTCAGATCGATCCGGCTCGCTTGGTCGAACCGGTTGTCCACGGGCAGCTTGCCGACCGGCGCAGCGGCATCCTCCTGGTAGGCCTTCGCCCAATCCTGACGGGCGGCTGCCTTGCTGGCGAAGCCGGTCAGGATACGGCTCCAGTCCCCTCCGCTCACGATCGCGTCTTGCAGCTGCTGGAAGGTGTCGGGCTCGAACTTCTGCATCAGGGAGGACAGATCGATGTAGTCTTCCGGAGCGCCGACCGGCCGCTGCGCTGGTGTGACATAACGGACCTGCTGCGTATCCGGGTCTACCGTACGGGTAGTCGAGATCGCTCCGATCTCGCGGATCGTCTTCATGAACTCGGCAGCCTGGTCGCCCTTCATATACTGGTCGGCGACATACTGCGCTTGCGCGAGACCCAGCTCCAGCAGGGCGGCAGCGTCGTCCTCTGCAGCGACCTGCGTGATGAAGTTGGACTGGATGATCCCGTAGACGGCTTCCTTCACCTCGGCCGACTGATCCTGGAGCAGCCGCTGCAGCGAATCGTTGATCTGAGCCGTGCCGAAGTAGACCGCCGCATGATGGACGACATCGGAGGCTGCGAGCTGCCTGGACGCCGGGCTGATTTCCACCGTGTCGGTGGGATGGGACAGCCCAGGGATCGTGCCTGAGACCAGGGTCGGTTTCTCTTCGCGAGGCTTGGACGGGTTGTAGCTATTCAGGTCCAGCGGGATCGAGGGGTTAATTTTCATCCGTCAACACGCTCCTAATCGTAAGTTATCTTTTTATTATCGGCGTGTGGTTTCCTGTTTTTTACCTGTTTTTCTCATTGTGCTAGCTTCGTTTGCGGATATCGGACAACCTCTGCGTATCGCTTCGCTTCCTCCTCAAGTGTAGCAGTAGAGGAGTGATAGGATACGAAGGCGGGCAGAAACGTGCCATTACATCGATTAATCGTGCTCTGAATCGGTCGCATATATTCGCTTATGGTGAACCAGTTCCGTCCGCCAGCACGATATTCGCATTCCGTTCCGCCAGTAGTCGTTGCGATCATAAATTCCTTCCCTCTCAAATGTTCGCCCCCGGGTCCGAACGCCCAACCAAATGTAAGTACATCGTCAAACCACTTTTTTAGTAGCGGCGGACAACTGTACCAGTAGAATGGAAACTGAAAAACAATGCGGTCATACTCCACTAACAGCTGATGCTCTCGCTCGACATCGATACGCCAATCCGAATACTCATGATAAAGATCACGGATGTGAACAGCAGGGGACTTTTTCAATTCACGCAGTAACGCCTGATTTCTTTCCGAGTCGTTCAGATGCGGATGCGCGACAATGACCATCGTTTTCATTATCATCTTCCTTTGCTGTTTAGTTGTTGTTTTCAGCTCGGTCTGCATTCCTGTCACTTGCTTCCTCGATTATCCGGGATATTAAAGGAATAGAAAAGTACGCTTTTTATTCGTACCTAGTTCTGTCAAACAGACCATAAGTGGCACAGCGCCATCGAATGATAGTCCGAAATAACGTACTAAGTACGGAAATAAAGAGTACTGTTGGAGGGAGGAGGATTTTGTTACTCTTATGGTAGAAGATTTGTTTGTTCCTATGATAGCGGGGAGATGATTGTAATGCGGCTAGGAGCCCAAGAGGGTAAGACGACGGATGGGATTATAGCGACATTAGAAGCTATCGGAGGAAAGTGGAAGCCGTTACTTTTGTTTATTCTGCTGCATGAAGGGACCAAGCGATTCGGTGAACTGAAACGGATGCTGCCAGTGATTACGCAAGGGATGCTCACCAACCAGTTGCGGGAGCTCGAGCGCGATGGGCTCGTCGAACGTCATGTATATCAGGAGATTCCTCCCAAAGTGGAGTATAGCTTGACTGTACATGGCGAGACGCTTGCTCCGGTATTAACAGTGATGTGCAGCTGGGGCTTGACCCATCTCGAACGTTATAGGCTTGACCTGCCGTAAAGCCGCAGCGTCCCGCTGATGAAGATACGCTGGAGCACAGGCTCGCGCGGACCGTTCATTACATGCAGCAGAAGTATACGCAGCGGATCACCAGAGAGCAGCTGGCCAAGCAAACATCATGAGAATTCCTGCGTTTGCCTTCTTGTACTTGCTAGGTCACGCAGAAAAGACGCGATTCAAAAAATAGTCTGCTAGCAGCAGCGCTTCCAGCAGGAGCCCCAACCGTCAGGTTGGGGCTTTTCGTTGCACCTTACGTACAGTGAATGTCCAGAATCGATTGATATAATGGGACAGCAACATCAGAAGAGACAGGAGGTTTTATAGTTATATGGAACAATTAATGAAGCTCAGACGATCCTTGGCCATATTGCTAACGCTGGCCCTTATGCTGCCGTTTGTGCAGCTGCCAGTAACGCGAGCGGCGTTTGCGCCGCTCTATGACACGCTGAATTATGAGAATCCGCCGGTGGCGCCCGCCGAACGATCGCTGCCCTCCGGCAGCTATGTGGCGACGCCATTCCGGATCAACAACGCGTACGGCGAGATCGATGCGGTCATGCTGTACGCCAAATACGACAATACCGTACGGCCGACCATCACAAAGGCACAGATGTCGGTGGCGATCTACAGCGACAACAACGGCCGGCCGGGCTCCATGCTGAGCGGCGCATCCGGCAGCTATGAGCTGGATGATCAGATCGACATAGGCGGACCAAGCAATCCATTCAGTCTGTTCTATATCGAGCTGGATCAGCCAGGAAAGCTGTATCGGGACAACCAATACTGGGTCGTATACGGGACCACGGATACCGATGCGGCGAGGGTGAGTCTGGTTGGGGTCAACGAGCAGCCGCTAGCGGAGGGGCAAGGTACGAATAACCTCGTCACGGATACGCACCAGCCTGCCCGAGTGACAGAGAGCACTCGCGTCATGTACAGTCTGCAAAATGCCGGGACCGATATCGCGGTCACCGACTGGAGCAGCGCCCAGCGCACCGAAGGCCAGATCCTGCCCTTCATACTGGATGGCTGGGTATCCGAGCGGCATGAGAATCTCGAAGTACAGTACGTAACCGACACGACCGCACATGTGTCCTTTGGCCCATCGAACAATGCGACCCAGGTCACCCTGGAGCAGTCGATGGATAACGGGGCGACCTGGGTAACGGTGGAGGATGTCACGTTGGATCAATATTCCAACGACGTTACCGTGACCGGCCTGAGTCCGAGCACGACTTATCTGTTCCGCCTCGTCGTCAAGGACGGGTACAAGGGAGGCGTCTCCAATACGGCGCAAGCGACCACGCAGGCCGATCCCGGCTGGCGGCTGGTCGGCGACGCTGGCTTCAGCGGAGAGATGGTGCGCGATACGGAGCTGGCGGTCGACGAGCGCGGCGTACCTTATATCGCCTACGTCGATCAAGCCGTCACAGGCAAAATTGTCGTCCAAACCTTCACTGGAGCGGTCTGGGAAAGCGTCGGCGTCACCGCCTCCGAGGAAGAGGCGGGCAGCGTGTCGCTGGCGCTCGATCGCGAAGGGCTGCCCTACATTGCCTATATCGCCAACGATGGCTCGATGACGGTACGCAAGTATGACGGGACGGCGTGGGTCACCGTAGGCCAGCCAGGCTTCCCTGGTGGCGAGACAAGTCTCGTCGATCTCAAGCTGGACGCAATGGACCGGCCGTATGTGGCCTTCCGCGATATCGGCGGCGAGCTCGGCGGCGCTATCACGGTCATGAAGTTTGACGGCAGCTGGGAGGTTGTCGGGTCGAGGGAGTTCACCCCCGAGGCGAGCGTCAGGAGCTTGTCCTTGGCGCTGGCCAGCGATGGTACTCCGTATGTGGGCTACACCGCTGTCCCCGACGGCTTCTATGGCAGCTACAAGCCGTTCGTATACCGACTGGGCGATAATGGCTGGACGAACATCAGCTACGCCAACTTTGGCGATCCTCACTCAGCGGTTACGCAAATCACGCTCACGGCCAGTCCGATCGACGACGCGATATATGTCGCTTACGATGATACGTATACCAATAATCAAGATATTAATGCCAACCGTCAGCCTAGCGTAATCCGTTGGGACGGCAGCGGCTGGGACAGGCTGGGCGCTGCGGGCATCGCACCGAGAGCGGCTTCGCTGCGGATGGTCGTAGACCGTCAGGGCGTGCCTTACCTCGCTTATGCCAAGAGACAAGAGGGTACAGGGCCGGTCAGCGTGCTTCGTTGGAGCGGCTCGGCGTGGGAGGCGGTAGGGGGCGCTGATTTCTCAGGCGGTTCGGCTTATGATATATCCTTCGCCATCGATCCCGACGGCAGACCCTACGTAGCCTATGGCGATCAACGCGAGGGCGAGAAGTCGACGGTCAAGGTGTACCCGAAGCCGATCTCCAATCTGTCCGCTGCGCGGGCAGGCGACAAGGTCCAGCTCAGCTTCGACAGACCATCCGGCGCCTCGCAGGTGGTCGTGCTGGTATCCGCCGACGGGGGCATGACCTGGACGACCGCGACCACGGAGCAGCCGCTCGGGTATGACTCGGCTACAGCGACGGTGACGGGACTGTCGGCAGGCATCGCCTATCGGTTCAAGCTGCAGGTCACCGACGGCAGCCGTGCGGGCGACTCCAACACCAGCTCGGTCGCCGCTCCGCCAGCCAGCTCTGCGCCGACATATGTCGCGCCGCCAGCCAAGTCAGTGTCGCTGCGCGTCGTCGATGACCAGGGCAAGGAGCTGAGCGAGCCGCTCACCCGACTCGTGGGCTCGCAGCTCGCCCTCACCGGTCAGCTGCTCACGGCGGACGGCAAGCGTCTCAGCTACGCGCCGATCACGATCAAGAGCGGACAGCCGATCGAGCTGCCGTCGCTCGCTGCGGGGACGTACAAGCTCGCGCTGAGTGTCGTCGCGCCAAACGGCGACAAGCTCGCAGGCAAGATCGCACAGCTGACCATCGATGCTGCCGGCAATGCGACGATCTCCTCCGAACTGATCGATCCTTACGGTATCGTGACCGATGCAGTCACTGGCGAGACAGTGGATGACGTCCACATGACGCTGCACTGGAGCGATACCGAGCTTAACCGCTCCAAGGGCCGTACGCCTGGGGCGTTGGTCGAGCTGCCGATCCTGCCGGACTTCGCGCCTAATCAGAATCGCGACCCGCAATCGAGCACGGATGGCGGCAAATACGGCTGGATGGTCTATCCGGAGGGCGACTACTACCTGCTGGGCGAGAAGGAAGGCTACGTCACCTTCGACAGCCGCCTCGACCCGCGCAGCGAGCAGCATGGCGAGGACAGCTATATCAAGGAAGGCAATATCCATGTCGGCCAATCGATCGTCGAATATAGCTTCGAGATCATGCCGAAGACGATCGACTCCGGCACCCATGAGGCGTATATGAAGGGGTATCCGGACGGCAGCTTCAAGGCAGCCCGGGGCGTCTCGCGGGCCGAGCTGGCCACAGTGCTGACCCGCACGATGGAGCAGCGGCAGACAGACGTTAAGGGCATCGCCTTCAAGGACGTGTCGGCCGGGCATTGGGCGGCTGACAGTATCCGCACCGCATCGGCCGAAGGCTGGATGAAGGGCTATGCAGGCGGTGTATTCAAGCCAGAGGGTCAAGTGACGCGTGCCGAGCTGGCACAGGCGCTGGTCAACCTATATGGCTGGAAGTCGGCGGCGGGCGGCACTGCCGCATCTAGCGATACGGCCACGCACTGGGCGAGCGAAGCGATCGAAGCGATCCAGGCACAGGGCGTAATGGAGGGCTACGAGGACGGCGCGTTCCGCCCGGATCAGGCGGTCACGCGGGCAGAGGCGGTGAAGGTTTTCAACCAGCTGCTGAAGCGCACCCCAGGCCAGACGGTCGGCGTGCCGTCGGTATGGAATGATGTATCCGACACGAGCTGGGCGTACGCCGATATTATGGAAGCTTCGGTTACGCACAGCTACGTCCTGTACGCGACAGGCGTGGAGCAGTGGACGGAATAAGATCGGTGAACGGATAACGGGACGAGGCAGGTTATGACCTGCTTCGTCCCGTTTGGTTTGTCGCCTGGTGGATAGAGCGGTCCTCTCTCTCCTTAAGCGTCGACTCGCTTGCCGAGGATGATCAGGTCGCGCTCGACGCCGTCCAGCTCGGCGACACCGGGGAGATGCGCCCACTGCTCGAAGCCAAAGCGCGTGAGCAGCCGCAGGCTCGGGCGGTTATGGCCGAAGACAAAGCCGAGCAGCGTCTTGATGCCGAACTCGGGGCTGCGGTCGATCGCGTGCTGCACCATGAAGCGACCGAGACCATGGCCTCGGAAGCGCTCGTCGATGTAGACGCTGAGCTCGGCAGTGGCGTTGTAGGCAGGACGACCGTAGAACGACTGGAAGCTCAGCCAGCCGCACATCTCGCCGTCGATCTCGAACACCCATAAGGGGCGGAACGTCGGCGAATGCTCGTCGTACCAGCGCTGTCTCGAGGCGACGGTGACAGGCTCGGTGTCCGCCGTCACCATGCGGCTGGCGATGGTAGAGTTATAGATGGCGACGATGGCGGGCAGATCGTCGATGGCGGCATCGCGCACCGTGAGGCCATCGCTCTCTTCGAATCGGTACATAGCAATCACGCTCCTGCCATCAGTATAGTACGTTATATTGGGACGAGACAACAGCCCTAGGACTGGTTATCGCGTCCCCCAAAAAACACCCCTCACCCACAGCTGTTCTGTGGATGAGGGGTATTCTTCATAAGTCTTGGAAGGTTACCTTCTGCGGAAGGCCCCGCCGCGGGCCAGGGCGAAAAAAATGAGCAAGGCGATAATGGCTCCCACGATCGCAGGGATCACATGAAACCCGCCCAATACCGGCCCCCGCGGCCCTAGCAGCTCCGTACCGAGCCACGAACCGATAAAGCCGACAATGACGTTGCCCAACACGCCGCCGGGCACATCCCGGCCGATCAAATTGCCTGCTATCCAGCCGATCACGCCGCCGACGATGATGACCCAAATCAGATACATGGTATTGTCCCCTCTCAATAGGTTCTCTCCAAGGTATGAGGGAACAAGCCAGAAATGAACCAACTTCTAAAAAACGATACGAGTCCGATACATTTTCGAGATGCAGGGCTCTTCAGGACTCTTCCTCCAGACTAATGGGCCAGCGCCTCCAGATCCGGCTGCAATTTGTTCCGCAGCGCGTAGAGCATAAGGCCGCCTACGAGGAAGGCGACGATGTCGGCGATGACCAGCGCCCAGATGACGCCATGGAAGCCGCCCATCTGACTGGCGACATACAGGGCAGGGATGAGGGCAGCGCCTTGCACGACGGACATGACGAACGCAGCGGTGCCTTGCCCAGTCGCCTGGAAGATGCCGGTGAACAGCGTAGTGATGCCGGAGATGAAGAGAGACAGGAACGTCACATGCAAAATGTAGGTGCCGACCTCGATCAACTGAGCGTCCTGCGTGAACAGACCGATGAGGTTATCGGATACAAGATAGACGATGAGGCCGAAGAGGGCTGCCAATACCATCATCGTCTTGATCGTAAATGAAATCGTATGCCGCATGCGGAGCTTGTTGGCTGCGAAGGAAAAGGCGATCAGCGGCACGACGCCCTCGCATAACCCCATCAGGATAAATTCGGGAAATTGCAACAGACGGGATGAGATGCCGTACGCCGCCACCGACGAATCGCCATAGGCGACCAGATAATGATTGACGATGAGCGACATCGCCCCCAGGAAAAGGCTCATAATAAAGACCGGCACGCCAATTTTGAACACTTGGCTGAAGATGAGCCGGGTAGCCCGGAACCATCGCATAGAGACGGTCAGAAACTTGCTCTTGAAGCCAATATGACAAGCGTAAAAGGCGCTGGCGACCATATTGGCAACGACCGTAGCCGATGCTACGCCGATCACGTCCCAATGCAGCACGAAGATGGCGATCACATCAAGTATAATATTGACCACAACGCTAAGCAGCATTCCGATCATCGAGGTCATCGCGGCGCCCTCGGCGCGCACAATATTTTCGAGCGTGAAGAACAGGATGACGAAGGGAGAGCCGATCAGCATGATCGTCACATAGTCCTTCGTAAATTCAAACGCGTCAGGCGTGGCCCCGAGGCCATGAACGATAGGGTCGATCAACGGCAGGCCGACGGCTATGACGATCAGACCGAGAACAAGACTGCTGTACAATGCGAACGAAGACACATGCTTGACCGACGTATACTGCTGCTCCCCCAGCAGACGGGAGATGTAGGTGCCGCCGCCGACGCCCAGCAGATTGCCCAGCGCCATCAGGATGGAAAACAGGGGCAGGGTGAGCGCGAGCGCAGTTAGCATCGCTGTGTTGTTGAGCGTGCCCAGGAAATAAGCGTTTAAGATCGAATAAATTACGCTCATGGACGTACCCAGCATCATCGGGATGGCGAAGTGGGCTACTGCCTTGCGGATCGGTGCTTTTTCAAAGTAATGGAGATGTTCTGCATCCATGGAGATCGCCTCTTTCATTTATAAATGACAAGCATAATCTAACAGTGTTAGATTGAACCTTACAGTGTTAGATGATATCATGAGATTATGGACCTGTAAAGCACAAACTTACACTGTTAGATAAAGAGGTGGATAAATTGAAAAAACAACAGCCGCAAATCTCGGAGGATAAAATATTGGCGATGTCTTGGGTGCTTCTGGGCGAGGGGGGGATCGAGAAATTCAGTATGAGGCGACTCGCTGATCGATTGGGGATTCAGGCGCCCTCCTTGTACTGGCACTTCAAGAGCAAACAGGCGATCTACCAGCGTCTGGCCAATCAAGTGTCGCGGATGATCCTGGAATCGCACCGACCGCAAGGGGACTGGAGTGAGCAATTGCGCGGGATGGCCTTTGCGATACGGAGCGTGCTCAGCCAGTATCCCTGCTCCACGCAGCTTATGATGGCGACGCTGCCGCATGAGCCCGATATTATCCGCTTCAACAACCGGATGCTGCAGTGCGTCGAGCAGACGCCGCTCGAACAGGCGCACAAGCTGCAAGTCGTACTGACGCTGATGAACTATGTGTTCAACTTCGTCCTCGACGATTACGAGCATCAGCGCAATGTCGATGCACTCATGCAGGAGGAAGGCGAGTCGGCAATACCTGGCGATCGCGTGACGCGTCTCCTCGATACGATGGATGAGGACGAGGCGGGGTTATTCCGGAGCATGTACAGGAACAATCTGTTCGAGCTGATGGGGACCGACGAGGCGTTCGAATTCGGCTTGCAGGTCATCCTGCTAGGCGTGCAGCAAGTCATCCAGCAGCAGACGACGCAGTCATAGGTATACTGAAACGCGGAGCCTGGGCTATCCAACAGTGGATAGTCCGGGCTCTTTTCATGTGTAAATCCATATTTTATTCAGATCTTGTAGAGTGGCCCGTGATATATATAGTTTCAATTTGTAATAATTTGTCGATCGAAGGAGGATCGGAGTACCAGAGACAGGAATACCAATCCAACTTTAAAAAGGAATGATATGAAAATGCGCAGTAACACGAGTCAATTGAAGAGAATAGGAGTTGTTTTCCTGGCTTTTCTTCTTATCTTCACAGGAACAGGAGTGAATTTGGGCACGCTGGTCAGCTACGCGGCTACCTCGAGTGTATATGTGGCCAGCGATGGTAATGACAGCACGGGGGATGGGACACGCGAGGCGCCTTATGCTACCTTGCAAAAAGCTTATCTAGAGGTTGATGACTCCGGAGCCGCAAGAGGTCAATTGACCCCTGTCGTTGCTCCGCCAGTATCTCCGGGCGGGGTGCGGGACGGATTGATCTCCTGGGTCGATGTGGGGAAAAGCGCTGAGATTGAAAACGGCAATGTTACGCTTTTGAATGATTTGGCTGTTGATGAGAAGTGGACGCGTGTTGAAAACAATGCCAGCATTCCATACACGGCTAATTCGGTTAACTTTAACCCAGGCATTAAGATTACACCGTCATCTGCATTCTTCACCAAACCAACATTAGGCACTACTACGGATACAGAGCGTGAGGTCTTTTCCGTACAAGCGAGTGAGAATTATGCGGGATTCCCTTGGGATCTCGGCGGGAAAGGGTATAACAATCCAGGGGCTTCGCGCTACGGATATAACAGTGGTCAAAGCATTCGCACCTATTTCGGTTCAACTGCCAACAAAACGGTTGATGTGCAGGGAGCTGAACTGAAGAAGTCTCGTGTGATGAATATCTGGAGTTCGCAGAGCGAGGGATGGTCCTTTGCTTTGGATGGCAAGACTTTGCTGGAAGAGATTAACGGTCAAAACACAGCAAACTTCGAATATGCAGCAAGCAAGGTATATATTGGCGCAGGACATAATAGCCGATTCAACGGATCGATCTCGGAAATTATTGTGTTCAACAAAAAATTGGATGCCAACGATCGTCTCAAGGTCAACAGCTATCTGGCTCTTAAGTACGGTCTCACCTTGCCCACCGATTATGTAGACAGCAGCGACGGCGTCATGTGGACACAAGCTGACAGCAGCGACTATAGCAACCGTATCGCCGGCATCGGGCGTGACGATCAGGCAGCCTTGTACCAGAAACAGTCGCGCTCTCAGGAAGTCGGTGCCCATGTCACCATCGCAGTGGGAGATGCAGTTGCGGCATCAAACGAGGACAATCTGAGCCCGATCATCAACGACAGATCCTATATCGTATTTGGCGATAACGGGTTGACCACAAGCTTTGTCGATGCGGTCGATAGAGCAGATGAGCATCTGAAACGCACGGAACGTGTCTATAAAGTGAAGAAGACGAATTGGCTGGACACCAACCTGCTCACGGATGAGGATACAACGATCACCTTGCAAGTCGATCCCGTAGAGGGAGCGGTGGATGGTCCACTTTATGTGTTGTTCAGCGCGGACGATCAGTTTGATGCCGCCGACTCGTTCTATCTGATTGAGGACGGCAAGGTTACGATCAATACCAAGGATTTTGGCAACGTGTCGTACTTCACGCTTGCGGCGTTGGTGCCGACGCTTGAGACGGCTGTACTGGAGCAACCCGAGACGGGCGGCCCCCGCATCGTGCTGACATTGGACCAAGAGATTGGTTTGTCCAATCTGAATGGTTTTACAGTTACGATTAACGATACAGAAGTCGACATCAGTACAGTTACTTTTGAGGTTGACCCTGCTAATCAGGATCAATTGATTCTGAAGCTGCCAGTGGGAACCGTGGTGACCGATAACGAAGTGAAGGTCATTTATGATGGGACAGGCACATTGAAGGGAACAAACGGCGTTCCTGCGGCCCCATTTGAGCAGGTGGCAGCCGATGATTTTGCCTCCGCCTTGCAGATCATCGAGCCTAGCAGTCAGATTGTGAACGTCAGTCGGCCTGCTATAGGCGGGACATCCGTCCCCGAAGCGACCATCTCGATTGTCATCAAAGATGCAGAAGGTCAAGTGGTCAATGGCGCTGGCGGCACGGTCATCGCAGAAGAAGACGGGACCTGGAGCTTCACGCCTTCTATCGACTTGGCAGAGGGCACTTATACAATAGAAGCCAAGGCTAGCAAGGATGGCAAAACAGCCACCAAAACAAAGACGATGACCGTTGTGGACAAAACGGCGTTGCAATCGGAAGTCGATGAGATCAACAACGATCTTGAAGAGACGGATTACACGCCTGATAGCTGGCAAGAGCTGGAGCAGGCGTTGAACAACGCGCAGCAAGTGCTGGACAACGATGAAGCTACACAGGAAGAAGTCGACCAGGCGCTGGAAGCGCTGGAGACTGCACGTAACCAGCTGCAGTTGATTACGGTCCTGCCAACACCAGTAGCGCAGCTTAACGAACAGGGCGTGCTGAGCTGGGATGAAATTAACCATGCAGACACGTACGAAGTAACGATCGAAATCGATGGCGAGCAGCCGCGCGTCATTGTAGTAGATGAAGGGACTGAGCTCGATCTTTCCGGTTTGGAGCCAGCACTGGCACCGGGCACGTACAGCGTGACGGTCATCGCGAAGTCGAACAGCCCAGCGTACACGGATTCCGACCCATCGGAGGAAGTGACGTATGAAGTGCCGGAACCGGTTGTCGCTCTGGCGAAACCAGACGCGCAGGTCAATGACCAGGGCGTGCTGAGCTGGGATGAAATTAACCATGCAGACACGTATGAAGTAACGATCGAAATCGATGGCGAGCAGCCGCGCGTCATTGTAGTAGATGAAGGGACTGAACTAGATCTTTCCGGTTTGGAGCCAGCACTGGCACCGGGCACGTACAGCGTGACGGTTGTAGCAAAGTCGAACAGCCCGGCGTACACAGATTCCGACCCATCGGAGGAAGTGACGTATGAAGTGCCAGAACCGGTTGTCGCTCTGGCGAAACCAGACGCGCAGGTCAATGACCAGGGCGTACTGAGCTGGGATGAAGTTAACCATGCAGACACGTATGAAGTAACGATCGAAATCGATGGCGAGCAGCCGCGCGTCATTGTAGTAGATGAAGGGACTGAGCTCGATCTTTCCGGTTTGGAGCCAGCACTGGCACCGGGCACGTACGGCGTGACGGTCATCGCGAAGTCGAACAGCCCATTGTACACAGATTCCGACCCATCGGAGGAAGTGACGTATGAAGTGCCCGTCCCTGTTGTCGCTCTGGCGACCCCAGAAGCGCAATTAGGCCAGAACGATGTGCTGACGTGGGAAGAGGTTCCACATGCAGACACGTACGAAGTAACGATCGAAATCGATGGCGAGCAGCCGCGCGTCATTGTAGTAGATGAAGGGACGGAGCTCGATCTTTCCGGCTTGGAGCCGCCATTGGCACCAGGCACATACACGGTAACGGTTGTAGCGAAGTCGAATAATTCAGCGTACACAGATTCCGATCCGTCGGAGGAAGTGACGTATGAAGTGCCGGTACCGGTTGTGGCTTTGGCGAAACCCGAAGCGCAACTAGATCAGAACGATGTGCTGACGTGGGAAGAAGTTCCTCATGCAGACACGTACGAAGTAACGATTGACATCGAAGGCCAAGAGCCACGCGTCATTGTAGTAGATGAAGGGACTGAGCTAGATCTTTCCGGCTTGGAGCCGCCATTGGCACCAGGCACATACACGGTAACGGTTGTAGCAAAGTCGAACAGCCCAGCGTACACAGATTCCGATCCGTCCGAAGAAGTGACGTATGAAGTGCCGGTACCGGTTGTCGCTCTGGCGAAACCAGACGCGCAGGTCAATGACCAGGGCATACTGAGCTGGGATGAAGTAAACCATGCAGACACGTACGAAGTAACTATTGAAGTGGAAGGCGGAGAGCCACGCGTCATTGTGGTAGAGGAAGGAACCGAGCTGGACCTGTCGAGCTTGGAGCCAGCACTGACACCTGGCACGTACAGCGTGACGGTTGTAGCTAAGTCCAGCAACCCAGCGTACACAGATTCGGATCCGTCCGAAGAAGTAACGTATGAAGTCCCAGTGCCTGTCGTTGCTCTGGCGACTCCAGAAGCTCAATTGAACGAAGAGGGCGTACTGAGCTGGGATGAAGTAAACCATGCAGACACGTATGAAGTAACCATTGAAATTGATGGCGAGCAGCCGCGTGTCATTGTAGTGAACGAAGGAACCGAGCTGGATCTGTCTGGTTTGGAGCCAGCACTGGCACCAGGCACCTACAGCGTGACGGTTGTAGCGAAGTCGAGCAACCCGGCGTACACAGTTTCGGATCCGTCTGAAGAGGTGACGTATGAAGTCCCCGTCCCTGTTGTCGTTCTGGCGACTCCAAAAGCACAGCTTACCGAAGAGGGCGTGCTGAGCTGGGATGAGGTTAATCATGCAGACACGTATGAAGTAACTATAGAAGTGGAAGGTGGAGAGCCACGCGTCATTGTGGTAGAGGAAGGAACCGAGCTGGATCTGTCGAGCTTGCAGCCAGCACTGACACCAGGCACGTACAGCGTGACGGTCGTTGCCAAGTCGAACAGCCCGGCCTACACAGATTCCGATCCGTCGGAGGAAGTGACGTATGAGGTACCAGTCCCAGTTGTCGCTCTGGCGAAACCAGACGCGCAACTTGGCCAGAACGATGTGCTTACATGGGAAGAAGTTCCTCATGCAGACACGTACGAAGTAACGATTGAAATTGAAGGCGAAGAGCCACGCGTTATTGTAGTGAACGAAGGAACGGAGCTGGACCTGTCCGGCTTGGAGCCAGCACTGGCGCCGGGCACGTACACGGTGACGGTCGTTGCGAAGTCGAGCAACCCGGCCTACACAGATTCCGATCCGTCGGAGGAAGTGACGTATGTAGTTGCTGTTGTTGTTGACAAGACTGCGTTGCAGAACAAAGTAACCGAGATCAGTGATGATCTGACTGAGGGAGCTTTGAAGCAAGAGCAATATACGGAAGAGAGCTGGCAAGCTCTTCAGAAAGCATTGGAGGATGCCAAAAAGGTGTTGGCTGATCCAGACGCTACCCAGGCAAAAGTTGACGCGGCGCTGGAAGTGTTGGAGAATGCCAGAACAGGCTTGGTCAAGTCGGATGGGATCACCATCGTACCGTCGATCGGGACACTGAAACCGACAGGAACTGACGGTGTGTATGCTATCACTGTGGGCCATAGCACGAGCAATATTTCGTTTACAGTTACACCGGACGACCCGGATGTACAGATCACTGTTCATGGCCAGATCGTAGAGAACGGAGTGGCCAGCGGTCCGATCGCGTTAAATGTTGGCATGAATGAGATTACGATCTTGGTCAAAGGACAAGACGAGATCACGAGAACCTACAAGATTCAAGTGACTCGGGAAGCTGCGCCAGCTTCCAACCCGAATCCGATCTACTACCCTGGCGTTCCAAGTTCTCCGTCAAACGTGGAGCGGATCACTGTGGATGTGGAAGCGAGAGGAAAAGGCGTGGTCGCGAAAACCGAAATTTTGCGGACTACCAACGCTGACGGAACGAAGAGCGACGAAGTGGCCTTTGGCGCGACCGTAGCAGAAGAGTCTGTACGGAAGACGTTGGAGGCGGGAGCGACGACTGTGCGTATCGTCATCCCGGATGAAAAGGACGAAGTGAAGGATGTGCGGATCGACCTGACGGCGGCCGCGCTGGCAGTGGTTCAAAAATCGGGACTGGACCTGGAGATTTATACAGACAATGGTCTGATTACGATTCCGAACGACTCGCTGATCGGTCTGAACGACAACCTTTATTTCCATTTGATACCGATCAAGCAGGAAGACGAAAGAAAGCTGGTTGAACAACGGGCGAGAACAGAGAAGCTGGTCCGTGAACTGTTGAATGACGGCAATGTATACGTTGTGGATCGTCCATTTACGATCGAAACCAATATGCCTAGCCGTAAAGTATTCATCACGCTGCCGATGAACGAGAGCAACTTGCCGACAGCTAATTCGGAACGCGAAAGATTCCTGTCGGATCTGGCGATCTTTATCGAACACAGCGACGGCGAACGTAAAGTCGTAACGCCAGAGATGGGCGACTATGTGAAAGGCAAGCTGGGACTGACGTTTGGTATCGAGAAGTTCAGTACCTTCACCATTCTGAATCGGGATGCCGGTGCTGAGGACAAGCACGCTGCGTATATCATTGGTTATCCTGACGGAACGTTTAAACCGCTGCACGCTTTGACGAGAGCGCAAATCGCCGTGATTTTGCACCGTGTGCTCGATCTTCAAGCCGAGGGCGCGGGAGTCTATCCGGATGTATCGTCCAGCCATTGGGCGAGCGAAGCAATCCGTTATGTCTCGGGTATCGGTCTGATGGAAGGCATGCCGGATGGCAGCTTCCAGCCAGACAGAGATATCACCCGGGCGGAGATGGCCCTCATCATCGCGCGTCTGAAGGAACTTACTGGTGAAGCTAGCCATACCTTCAGCGATGTGGGAGCGGGACATTGGGCAGAGCAAGGCATTGCTCACGTATTCGAGGCGGGATATATGGAAGGCATGCCGGACGGCAGCTTCCAGCCGAACAAAATCCTGACCCGCGCTGAGGCGGTGACCGTATTTAACCGGGTGCTCGGAAGAGGTCCGTTATACGGTATGAACCAACCGACTTGGCCGGATGTACCTATGGATCACTGGGCGTTCCATCAGATTGAGGAAGCGTCGCAGGACCATAGCTACCAGCTTCGGCCGACTGGCGGCGAAACGATCCTGAAGTAGGATCGTTTAAGAAGCGCAATATAATAGCGAAACAAAAGAAAGGCGATGTCGAGGAAGTCCTCGGCGTCGCCTTTTGTGCGCTTGGCCGCGCAAGTGTTGCCCTTTGGGAAAATGCGGGAGGATACTAATCTCCCGACCAGCCCCGTCGCAGCGTGAACAGCTCGGTCAGCGCCTCGTTCGACAGCTCGGTGATCCAGCCCTCGGAGCTGGTGATGACGTTGTCGCTGAGCTGCTGCTTGCTCTCGAGCATCTCGTCGATCCGCTCCTCCAGGGTGCCGAGCGAGATGAACTTGTGGACCTGCACGTCGCGCGTCTGGCCCATCCGGTAGGCGCGGTCGGTCGCCTGGTTCTCGACGGCGGGATTCCACCAGCGGTCGAAGTGGAAGACGTGGTTGGCTGCCGTCAGATTAAGCCCGACGCCGCCCGCCTTCAGCGACAGGATGAAGACGCTCGGCTGTTCGGCAGGCGGCAGGTCGCGGGACTGGAACCGCTCGATCATCCGGTCCCGCTGCGCCTTGGGCGTGCTGCCGTTCAGGTACAGCACCGGCTCGCCGAGCTCGCGCTGCAGCACATCCTGGATCATCTTGCCCATACCGATGTACTGCGTGAAGATGAGGCAGCGCTCGCCCTCCGCTCGCAGCTCTTGGACCATCGCCAGCAACCGCTCGAGCTTGGCGGAGCGAGCGGCGATCGCCTCGGGCGTCGGCGGTGCCTCGTCCGGCTCCACAGCGGTATCCTCGTCCAACAGCGCCGGATGGTCGCAGGCCTGCTTGAGCTTCGTCAGCACGCCGAGGATCGCGCCTTTGCGCTGGATACCGTCCAGCTCCTTCAGCTTCTCGAGCAGCTCTTTGACGATCGTGTCATAGAGCGCCGCTTGCTCGGAGGTGAGCGGGACGTAGGTTTTCATCTCGTTTTTGTCCGGCAGGTCGAGCTGGATGGCCGGGTCCTTCTTCTTGCGCCGCAGCAGGAACGGCTTCGTCAGCCGCTGCAGCTCAGCCGTGCGCCGCGTGTCCCGCTCCCGCTCGATCGGCGCGGCGAACCGCTCCTGGAACGACTTGGCGCTGCCGAGGTAGGTCGGCACGATAAAGTCGTAGATCGACCAGAGCTCGGCCAGCCGATTCTCGACCGGCGTCCCGGTGAGCGCGATGCGATGGAGCGCGGGAAGGCTCTTGACCGCGATTGCTTGCCGGGTCTGGGCGTTTTTGATGTTCTGCGCTTCGTCGAGGCAGACCGCGCCCCACTGGAAGCGGGACAGCAGCTCCTGATCGAGCGAGGCGGTGGCGTAGGAGGTCAGCACAACGTCGACTTTACGCGCCTCCTCCTGGAACGCCTCGCCGCTCGGCCGTCTGGCGCCGTAATGCATCGACACGCGCAGCGACGGCGCGAAGCGGGCGAGCTCCTTTTGCCAGTTGCCGAGCACGGACGTCGGGCAGATGATCAGCGAGGGCAGATGCGTCTCCCCCATCGTCAGCTCCTTGGCGTCGTGCAGCGCCTCTTTGCTTGTCTGCTCCTTAACATGGAGCCGTTCCTCCTCGCCTACCCGCTCCTTAACATGGAGCAGGTAGGCGATCAGCTGTACCGTCTTGCCCAGGCCCATATCGTCAGCGAGGCAGGCGCCGAGGCCATATCGGCGGAGGAAGGCGAGCCAGGCGAAGCCATCGCGCTGGTAGCTGCGCAGCTCGGCGCGCAGACCGGTCGGCGGCTCGAGCGCCGGCCACTCGCGCTGCTGGTTGATCCGAGCGATCAGCCCGGTCAGATGCGCGTTCAGCTCGACCTCGAGCTGGACGCGCGCCTCATCGGCCTCAGAGGCCTGGTCGTTGCCGTCGGCCCCGTCTGCTGCATCGCCCGCCATCTCGCGCTGCGAGAGCAGATGGAGCTGCAGCACATCCTGGAAGCTCAGCCCCTCGCGCTTGTCCATCCCCTCCATCATCCGGCGGATCTGAGCGATCAGCGCCGGATCGAGGGCGATCCAGCGGTCTCGGAACTTCACCAGCCGCTCGCCGCGGGCGATCAGCTCGGCGAACTCCTGCTCGCTCAGGTCGGCGTCGCCGATCGAGATGCGCCAGTCGAAGCTGAGGATCGCGTCCAGCCCGAACAGCGACTTGGCGCCGTCGCCCCGCTTGCGCGACTCGTCCTCCGACTGCACCGCCGCGCGCAGCCGCGGCTTCTTGCGGCTGGCCGCCTCCCACCAGGCCGGCAGCAGCACCTGCCAGCCGGCCTCCAGGAGCTGGCGGCTGTCCGCATGGAGGAACTGCCAGGCCGCCCCGTCGTCGAGCGGCGCGCCCAGCACATCGTCGCCGCTCCGCAGTCGCTCGGGCGGCAGGCAGGCGCGCAGCCGCTCCAGCCAGCTGGCCGAGCGGCTGCGGACCGCCTCGCTCCAGGCGTCCGGCCACTTGCCGGTCGCCTCGCCGCTGCTGGCGAGCCGCACTCGCTTGAGCGCCGCCGGGTCGCTCTTGTCCTGCAGCACGAGGCGAAGTTGCCAGCGGGAGCGCTCGTCGCCCTCCCACGGCTCGATCAGCTGCAGCAGCGGGCGGAACGGCGCGACATCGGCCTTCCAGCCGATCTGCACGAGCCACGCCTCGCGGTCCAGTCCTGCCGCCGCGGCTGCCGCATGCTCGCGGGCGAATAGCGCGGGGAACTCGCGGCGCAGCTCCGCCTCGTCGGCCTCCGTGCCGTAGTAGCGGCTTGTCACCGCCGCCGAGTAAGCCGCTCGCAGCCCCTCCAGCGCCTCCTCGCTCCAGCCGCTCAGCTCGCGCTCCAGCTCGGCGCGCCTCGCCTCGCCGAGGGTGGCCGCGATAGACGCCG
>Ga0160452_100452_pt1 | contig 28393 bp, 27 predicted proteins | sample HID1971I_E6MG_FD_108230 | JGI IMG/M metagenome (GOLD analysis project Ga0160452, IMG submission 108230) | Enriched millipede-associated microbial communities from UW Madison campus, WI, USA - HID1971I_E6 MG | ecosystem: Host-associated > Arthropoda: Insects > Digestive system > Unclassified ...
TCAGATGATCCGGCACGTGGAGCAGTCGGTACTGCGCGCCTGTGCGCTTGGCCATCGTCGAGACGATCGTGTTGGCCTGGTAGTCCAGACTCTCGCCGAGTCCGCCCCGGGCCGGCACGAAGCGGATGCCGCGCAGCGGCGCGGGCGACACCAGGTGATTGGCCACATGCGCCATCGTCGTGCCGCCGGTGACCGCGATCACATCGCCTGGCTGCATATACTTCAGCATCGCCTGACTGCCCGCGCGGCCCAGCTCCCGCTTGGCCTGCTCCGAGCTATCTGCATCGCCGGGGACGATCGTCACCTGCCGGAGACCAAAGTAGGCGCGAATCCGCTCCTCCAGCTCCGAGAGCCCGAACAGCTCGCTGACGATCGGTTCGATCTCCTCGACGAGCTGACGGCCCGTCTCGCTGATGCGCACGCCGGAGGCCTGCACATCGAGCAAGCCAAGCGCCTTCAGCTCATCGATCTCGGCCCGCATCGTCCGCTCGCTCATCTGGAGCGAGCCAGCCAGCGCGCGGCGGCCGATCGTCTCTGATTGCTTCACCTGCTGGAGGATGGAGTATCGCTTACGGAAGATATCCAACATGTCCGGCAGAAGCTGCTGCTGCAATTCGATGATTTTGCGCATCTTGCACTTCACTCCTGTGGCCCCGGCCGTGGCTGCATCTTACCACATCGCCTTCCGGTTGGACGCTTTTCGTCCCGGCATATCATTTTTAGTCCCACTGTTATTGTAACGAATTTTCATTCCGCATGCAAGACTTGACATGAGGTTCCATTCCTATTTTTGCCCTGCCTGTCCGATTTATGACGCGGATCCTGTCTGTCCGTTTATCCCGACCCGTCTTGCGACTTATCTGAATAATCTTATTTCAAGCCAAGCCCTTGCTTTTTGAAGCGTTATCCCATATAATAAGTCTCGCTATCCTCGTTATGAGGGAGCTGATGATGTAATGCTATGCGCCCGTGGTCCAATGGATATGACGTAGGCCTCCGGAGCCTGAGATCGAGGTTCGATTCCTCGCGGGCGCGCCATTTACCTTCATTATTTTCACCCAAGATGACCGCAAGGTCTTTTTTTTATTGTTGGTTTGACTATCTTTGACTTTTGATTCGGGATGATTTATGATAAGACTATTCAAGATCATTACCACTTAATGTTTGGAGGGAGCTCGATTGGATATGAATTTCGTGCCTATGGTTATTGAACAGAGCAATCGCGGGGAGCGCGCCTATGATATCTACTCCCGCCTGCTGAAGGATCGCATCATCTTCCTCGGCAGCGGCGTCAACGATGTCGTCGCCAACTCCATCATCGCTCAGATGCTATTCCTGGCTGCAGACGATCCCGAGAAGGACATCAGCCTGTACATCAACTCCCCTGGCGGGTCGATCACGGCCGGCATGGCGATCTTCGATACGATGCAATACATCAAGCCGGATGTTTCCACGATCTGCGTAGGGATGGCCGCATCGATGGGCGCCTTCCTGCTCACAGCCGGCGCCAAGGGCAAGCGCTACGCGCTGCCGAACAGCGAAGTCATGATCCATCAGCCGCTCGGCGGCGCCGAAGGGCAAGCCAGCGATATCGAGATTCGCGCCAAGCGCATCCTCAAGATGCGTGACAAATTGAACCTCATCCTCGCCGATCGTACTGGCCAGCCGCTGGAGCGCATCGAGAAGGACACGGACCGCGACTACTTCATGAGCGCTGAAGAGGCCCAGAAGTACGGACTTGTCGACAAGGTTATCGAACGCATCTAACTCCTTCGCCGGATGCCCGGCGAATGTCGCAAGCCCCGCACCCCAGGTGCGGGGCTTGCTTATGCCCAAAAACTGACCAATCCAATACCACATTAGTATAGTTCTGTCAACAAAAATTCAAACCTTTGAATTACGGAAGACGCACTATCCATTTCATGGTAAGATGATTTACAAGCAAACCTCCCATAATCATACAACTCTAGGCTTGTTTTTGAAACCATTAAATGGAGTGCATATTCATGAGAATCTCGAATCCTTTTCTTACGATGCGCAACTTTATAAAGTCCAGCGAACCGTATGCTCCGCATGCCGCCACGGCATCGGTGGATTCGTCGGTTCGTTTTATTCCCGAGCGACAGACGGATGCGACCGCTGCCGGCTTTAAGGACAAGACTCTCCTCCTGAAGCCGCTCAACGACAAGCATCTGCTGGAAGTGTACCGCGAAGCCAAGGCGATGCGCCTGTCCGACGATTTCATCCGTCTGATCGAGCACGCACTGGACCAGCGGGGAATATTGCGCCAAGAGCTGCAACAGCAGCGCTAACGGCACACGCATACGTAATACAGAGAAGCTGTTCCTCTTGGCGCCAACGCCGGAGGAGCAGCTTCTTTTTGTCACGATCCCCCTGGAGATAGCTGAAGAGGCATACCCCACTCGGTGCTCCCGAGCCTTGGTATGCCTCTAGTACGCTCCTATCGATCCAGGCTCTCGCCCGCGGTCGCCTATCCGAGTCGAACTGCAAAAAAGCTCCTCAAGGGAGCCCTTCACGCGATGCCTGCACGGCAGCTCTGAGGGCTGCCTATTGGTTCTCCAGCTCTTCCTTGCTCACTAGTGTGACTAAAGCGGTTACAGCTTGCTCTGCGTCCGAACCTTCCGCACTAATGTGAACTTCGGTACCCGAGCTGATCGCTAAGCTCATAATCCCCATAATGGATTTGGCATTCACTTTTTTGTCGTCTTTCTCCACAAATACTTCCGAAGAGAACTTATTCGCTTCTTGCACGAAAAGCGCTGCCGGTCTAGCATGGAGACCTGTCTTCAATCGAACGACCACCGGATGCCTTGTCATTAAAACCATACCCCCTATAACATATTGCAAACCTAATTAAGTAATTGGCATTGTTGGATACTGCAAAATACCTAGTTTCAAGCCTTTTCTCACTATTATAGCATTATAACACTGTTCGCACTAGGTTGAAAAGTTTAGCCGTTTCTTATTTTTTCAGCGAGCTCGTCGAGCTTGCGCAGACGGTGGTTCACCCCGGATTTGCTCACCTTGCCTCCTAGCAGATCGCCGACCTCCTTGAGGTTGATATCCGGATGCTGGAGTCGGATGCGGGCCACCTCCTGCAGCTTCTCAGGCAAGCTCTCGAGCCCCATCTCCCGCTCGATGAGCCGGATATTGTCGATCTGCCGAACTGCGGCGCCGATCGTTTTGTTCAGATTCGCCGTCTCACAGTTGACGATCCGATTGACCGAGTTGCGCATATCGCGCATGATCCGCACATCCTCGAACTTGAACAGCGCCTGGTGCGCGCCGATCATGTTGAGCAGCTCGATGATCTTCTCGCCTTCCTTGATATAGAAGATGAAGCCCTTCTTGCGCTCGATACAACGGGCATTGAGGCGGAAGCGGTTGGCCAGCCGGACCATCGCCTGGCAGTGCTCCTCGTACATGCAGGCGATCTCCAGATGATACGAAGAACCCTCCGGATTGTTGACGGAGCCTCCGGCCAGGAAGGCGCCCCGCAGATAAGCCCGCTTGCAGCAGGATTTGCGGATCATTTCCTTGTCGATGCCCTGATTGAAGACGAACCCCTCCGAGACGATGCTCAGCTCCTGGAGGATCTCCTGGGCCCGCAGCGGCACGCGGACGATATAGACGTTGTTCTTCTTCAGCCTCATCTTCTTGCGCACCAGCAGCTCGGTATGGACGGCAAACAGCTTCTTGATCAGCGTATAGATCCGTCTTGCGATTGCGGCGTTCTCTGTGGACACATCGAGGATAACCTTGCGATTGGCCACATTAACCGATCCGTTCATCCGGATGAGCGCAGACAGCTCGGCTTTCTCACAGCAGCCGTCCGCTTCCACCATGGTCAGTTCTTTTTTGGTTTGAGCCGCAAAGGACAAGCTTCTCACCTCTTTCGTAACGTCCAGCCTTCGACAAGCTGATGGATATGATGACTGAGCCTGGCCGCGTCATGGCGCAGATAGGTATGGAAATAGACGAGCCGATCGGCAATCACCTTGTATCCCTCACGCCGCACGTCGTCGAGATCCAGCTTCACCGGCTTGGCGCCCTGCTCGGCGTAGCGATGCTGGATGTCCTGCGGGATGTCGCTATTATTAACGATCACATAGTCGAACAGATGGTGACCGACATGGTCCCTCACGGCCGCCAGATGATCGTTGACGCTGTAGCCGTCCGTCTCTCCGGGCTGGGTCATGACGTTGCAGACGAACAGCTTGATCGCATCGGATTCCTCGATCGTCTGCGCCAGCCGCGGCACGAGCAGATTGGGCAGGATGCTCGTATACAGACTGCCGGGTCCGACCAGGATCGCATCGGCCTCGCGCAGCGCCTGTACGGCATCCTCGAGCGGCTCGACATCGGGCGGCTCCAGATAGATGCGCTCGATCCGCTTGTTCGCCTTCGTAATCGCCGACTCGCCTGTCACATACGTGCCGTCGCTCATGAGCGCCCGCAGGACGATCGCCTGGTCCGCTGCCGGCAGCACTCGTCCGCGTACCGCCAGTACGCGGCTGAGCTCGCGGATGCCCGAGACGAAGTCGCCCGAGATGTCCGTCAACGCCGCTAGCATCAGGTTGCCCAAGGAATGTCCAGCCAATCCTGCGCCATTCTGGAATCGATAGTTCAGCATCTCCTCCAGGAGCGGCTCGACATCGGCGAGCGCGCTGAGCACGTTGCGGATATCGCCCGGCGGCGGGATCTGCAGCTCCTGACGAAGGATGCCAGAGCTGCCGCCGTCGTCGCCGACCGTGACAATGGCTGTGATATCAAGCGGTTTTTCTTTTAGTCCCCGCAGCATTACGGACAGACCGGTGCCACCGCCGATGACGACGATGCGCGGATTGGCTTTTGCCTTCGGTTGGGGAGCCAAACGCTTCACCTCGCTAGCTTAATGTCGGTCTCGTTCGGCATCGCGATGGCTGACCCGCACCACCTCGGTCTCGCTGCTGCCGAGCATCCGCCCCAGGTATTCGGCGATCGCCACCGAGCGGTGCTTGCCGCCCGTGCAGCCGATGCCGATGACGACCTGGCTCTTGCCTTCTTTGTTGTAGAGCGGAATCAGATAATTCAGCATATCCAGCAGCTTGACGAGAAATGTCTGCGTCTCCGGCCATTTCATCACATAGTCATACACTTCGGCATGCTGCCCCGTATTGGGACGCAAGTGATCGACATAATGCGGATTGGGCAGGAAGCGCACATCAAAGATCAGATCCGCATCGATGGGCACGCCATACTTGAAGCCGAACGAGGTGACATTGATCGAGATGCTCGGCTGCTCGTGGTTTGTAAACCTCGAGATAATGCGGTCCTTCAGTTGGGCCGGCTTCAGGCTGCTCGTATCGATTACCTGCGTCGCCCAGCCCTTCAGATCCTCCAGGAGACGGCGTTCCATACGGATGCCCTCCAGCGGCAACCCGCCCTCCGCCAATGGATGGCGACGGCGGCTCTCCTTGTAGCGCTGGACCAGCACGCTGTCCGTCGCATCCAGGAACAGGATCTCATAGCCGATCGTATAATGGTCTTTAATATAATTCAACGATTCGGAAAGCGCCGTAAAAAACTCACGGCCGCGCAGGTCGATGACGAGCGCTACCTTGCCAATCTTGCCCTTGGAGGACTCGATCAGCTCGGCGAACTTCGGGATCAGCACCGGAGGGAGATTGTCGACGCAGAAAAAACCGAGGTCCTCCAAGCTCTGGACCGCGATCGTCTTGCCCGCGCCGGACATCCCCGTGATGATGAGCAGTTTGGCCATGGATTCGCTTGTCATTGGTTCATTCCTCCTGCCGATGCGCCTGCGGCCCTCCTAATCGTCCTCAGCCAGGGCCGCAGCGCGCCGCATTACCTTGCGATTAAGCCTGCAGCGCCGACGACGCCGGCATTGTTGCCCAGCACAGCCGGGACGATCTCTACGCCTTCACGAGCCCGCGGTTGCGCCTGCTCGGCATAGACCTCGCGGATCTGATCGAACAGGTAGTCCCCGGCCTTGGAGACGCCGCCGCCGACGATAAACCGCTGCGGATTGAGCACGACCGCCACCGTCGCCATCGATTTGCCCAGGTAGTAGGCCGCCCGGTTAACGATACGGATCGCTACCTCGTCCCCCGCCTTCGCCGCATCGACGACGTCCTTGGCCATGATGTTCTCGACGTTGCTCAGCGAGGTCCGATCGCCGCGCTCGACCGCATCCTTGGCCATACGGATGATGCCGGTCGCCGAGGAGACGGTCTCCAGACAGCCCAGCTTGCCGCACCCGCATTGGATCGCTTCGACATCCGGCACGATATTGATATGGCCCAGCTCGCCGGCCATGCCGTTGAAGCCTTCGACGACGCGACCGCCGACGATGATGCCGCCGCCGACGCCAGTGCCGAGCGTATAGCAGACGAGATTCGACACGCCCTTGCCCGCACCCGACCATGCTTCGCCGAGCGCTGCGACATTGGCGTCATTGTTGAGCTCGACCGGCTTGCCGGTCTTCTCTTGCATGATCGCCTTCACGTGCACATTGCGCAGATCCAGATTGGCCGAGAAGGTGACGATGCCGTTCGGGATATCCAGGAAGCCGGCGATGCCGACGCCGATCCCTTGCACATCGTCCCAGCTGTACGAGGATTGGTCGACGATCGCCCGCGCATACGCCGCCATATTGTTCAGGATCGCTTCCGAGCCTTCGCCCGTCGGTCCTTCATACGTTTTCAGGAGCGTTCCTTCTTCGTTGCAGATACCGGTCTTGATCGTGGTGCCGCCGACATCGACGCCCACATAAATCTTCTCTGACATGAGATTAGGCCACCTCTATCAATTCATATATTCGTAATCGTACATGAACAGCCCGATTGAGCTTCTGTACCCACTATAAGCCAGCGAAGCCCTTCGGTCAAGAAACCGCGCCCGCTACGGCCCCCCGCTACGGCAAAAGGGACGGAGCCGCTCGTGCAACGGCGAATCCGCCCCTTCGGTAGGCTGAGGGTTAGAGCGATTGGCTCCAGTCGTGGACCATGCTGCCCTCGAGGAATTTCTCGCAATCGAGCGCCGCCATACAGCCGCTGCCGGCTGCCGTGATCGCTTGACGATATTTGTGATCCTGCACGTCGCCGCATGCGAAGATGCCCGGTACGTTCGTCTCGGTCGTGCCTGGCTTGACGACGAGATAACCGGTCTCGTCCGTCTCCAGCTGCCCTTCGAGGAACTTGGTGTTCGGCGTATGACCAATCGCTACGAACAGACCGTTCGTCTCGATCGCCTCCTCCTCGCCCGTCTCGTTGTTGCGGACCTTCAGAGCAGTCACGCCGAGCGGCCCCGCATCAACTTCCAGCGGCGTCCGGTTGAGCTGCCAGGTGATCTTCGGATTCTCGCGCGCCCGGTCTTGCATGATCTTGGACGCCCGCATCTCCTCGCGACGATGAACGAGCACGACCTCGGAGGCGAAGCGCGTCAAGAAGTTGGCCTCCTCCATCGCCGAGTCGCCGCCGCCGACGACGACGATTTTTTTGCCGCGGAAGAAAAAGCCGTCGCAGGTCGCACAGGTGCTGACGCCGCGACCAACATTGTCACGCTCGCCGGGGATGCCCAGGTATTTTGCCGATGCGCCGGTCGAAATGATCAGCGTCTCCGCCTGCAGCTCGCCATGCCCCTCCACCTGGAGCGTGAACGGACGCTTCGAGGTGTCGACCTTATTGACCCAGCCGGTCTTGAACTCGGCGCCGAAGCGCTCGGCCTGTTTGCGCATATTGGCCATCAGCTCGGGGCCCATGATGCCGTCAGGGAAGCCGGGGAAGTTCTCGACCTCCGTCGTGGTCGTCAGCTGGCCGCCGGGCTCGGGTCCTTCGATGATGAGCGGATTGAGGTTGGCGCGCGCCAAGTAGATCGCCGCTGTCAGGCCTGCGGGGCCTGTGCCGATGATAATAGATTTGTACATGTCTGATGACCTCCTGACGTTATCGTAGTGCGTCCTGCGAAGGCGCCGCATGTCCTCTGACGTGCGGCGCTCGCTGGTAGATCGATTTATGGCTTCTTGACCTCGTCAAAGGCCGGGAAGACGGATTGCATTTTTTTCTTGATCTCGCAGATCTCATCGATCCATCTGGCGTGCTTGCTCACTGTGGAGATGGAGGTGCCGTAGCGCTGCGCCACCTCATGGTACGAGATCGTCCGCCGATGCATCTTGGCTGTCAGATACTCGAGCGCCGCCGCCCAGGCCTCCGCGCGATGAATCTTGGGGACCTCGGGATAGAGCCGCGAGAGGAACTCGACCCACAGCGTCAGCAGGTCGTAGCGCTGGATCATGTCGTATTGCTTGCTCATGCGGGTCAACGCCGCCTCGAGCACCTCCTGCCACTGCGGCATCCAGACCGGCAGCCGCGAGGGCATGCGATTCGCCTCGACGGTCGTGCGCTGACCTTCCAGCACAGCTTCCAGCGCCTCGTGCACGCCGATCGACCGGAGCACGAAGATGGCGATCCGCTTCAGGTCGTCCTCCTCGTCAGACTCCAGCAGGAAGGCCTGTAGCGCGTCCTTGACCTCGCTGTCGGCGATCAGGCCCAGCGCCTGGATGACCTGCAGCTTGGTATGACGGTCGCCATGGCGCAATGCCCAAAAAAACGACGAGCGCACGAGCGGGTCGCGCTTCAGATGATCGGGCAGCGTGCCGCCCGGCGATGTCTCCCACTGCCGGAACTGCTCCTCAAACGGCAGATGGTAATGATAGCTCGACGGCGGCGGCTCCTCGCCGCTGCGGATCTGCGCAAGCTGATCCATATAATAGCGCGGGATGCGCGACGCAGGGTCGAGCTTGGCCGCCTGTCGCCACAGCCGCTCAGCCTCGTCGTAACGAGCCAGGTTGACGGCGGCAACGGCATTGTAATGGTACAAGCATGGGTCCTGCTGCAGCTCGACATCCTTGAGCAGGCGTCGGAAATGACGATACGCCGACTCGTGTTCCCCTAATATGCCCATCGTCGTCGCCAGCTTAAACACATGCTCCTGATGGAAGGGATACGTCTTGCGCAGTTGCTCCACGAGCAGGCCCAACGTCTCCTCATCCCCGGCATGCTGACGGAAGATCGCCAGATTGCAGAGCGCATGCAGGTTTCCCGGCTCCGCCTGGAGCACCTCTTCAGTCGCCGTCATGCCTTTGTCGAACAAGCCCATGTAATAATAAGCAAGCGCCAGATTGTTGCGGGCAGCGAGGAAGTCGGGGCGCTTCTTGACCATCTGCTCCAGCATCCGCACCGCCTCGACGAACTTGCCCTCCTCGAGCAGCTTGCGCGCTTGATCATGCTCCTGGAAGCTCTCCCTGGACTTGATCGTCGCCTGGCGTGGCGGCCGCTCCAGCTCGTAATGGAGCAGCTCCATCATCTCCTCGGCTTCCTCGAGGAACTGCCCTTCCTCGTCTTCCTCGAGATACTTGACGAGCGCATCCTCCGCCGACTCGTAGCGCTCCAGATTGGCATAGTTGTTCGCCATATAGAAGTGGCACTCCGTCATCGTCGGCTCCAGCTCCTCGAGGATGCGACCGAGGATGCGATTGGACTCCTCGTATTGCCCCATCTCCGACAGGATGCCCGCCATATTGCAATGATTGACCGGATTATCCGGCTCGTACTCGACCGCCCGCCGGAAGTACTTCAGTGCCTTGTCGTAATGATATCGATCCAGAGAGCGTACCGCCCGTTCGAAAAAAAACGTCGCGTCCAATTGAATCGAGATCACCTTGGCGCGACCGCCCGCAGCCAGTCGTTTCTTCCCCTTCACCTGCAAGACACCTCCCGGCACTTCGAATTTGGTACGATTATACCATAGCTTCCCGCCGCAATACACTACAGGACGCACAGGCGAGTCAGAATACGTCCGGAGGATGGACCAGCGTCCTTCCCCGGCAGCCCGCCTACCCCCGCTCACGCCAAACAGCAAGCACGAACGATGCTTGCTGCCGGAGTGTCTTTGCAAGAGGAGGCCTGCCGGCTCAGCGGTGCGCGCTGCCGATGGGCCAGTCCTCTAGATGCCTGCGTTTTTGAACAGCGTGCTGATCGAGCCGCCTTGCATGATGATGCGCGTAGCCTCGGCCAGCATCGGCGCCACGGTCAGCACCGTGAAGCGATCGGAGCGGGATGCTGGCAATTGGATCGAATCCGTGACGATCACTTCTTTAATATTGGGATGGTCCAAACGCTGCAGCGCAGGTCCCGAGAACAGCGGGTGCGTCGCGCACACATAGATATCCTCGGCGCCGCGCTCCTTGAGCCCTTCGACAACGTTGACGATTGTCGTGCCGGTATCGATCAAGTCCTCGATGATGATCGGGGTCTGACCCTCGACATCGCCGATGACATGCGTGATGACCGACTCGTTGTGCGCCGGACGCTTCTTAATCATGATCGCAAACGGAGAGTCCAGGTAGTTGGCCAGCTTCTCCGCCGTGGACGCCCGCCCGGCATCCGGCGAGACGACGACCGGGTTTTTGATGTTTTTCTTCTTCAGATAGTCGCTCAGGATATCCAGCGCGGTCAGATGATCGACCGGGATGTTGAAGAAGCCCTGGATCGCCGGCGCGTGCAGATCGATCGTGATGACGCGGTCCGCTCCGACCGTCGTCAGCACATCCGCCACCATCTTCGCCGAGATCGGCTCGCGCGGCGCTGCTTTGCGCTCCTGACGGGCATAGCCGTAGTAAGGCACGATGATGTTGACCGTACGGGCCGAGGCGCGTTTAGCCGCATCGATCATGACCAGCAGCTCGACGAAGTTCTCGTTGATCGGATGGGAGAACGACTGCACGATGAAGACATCGCAATTGCGAATCGTTTCTTCATAGTGGACATAGACCTCGCCGCTTTTAAAACGGGAGATTTTGATCTTGCCGAGCGTCTGTCCGAGCTCTGTACAGATCCTTTCGGCCAGCTGCTGGTTCGAGGAACCAGAGAAAATTCGCAACTTATCGCTAAACATGATACCCTCCTGAGCGTTTGAACCGTTGTATTCTTCTTGCCTGCACCGCTTCATGACGTGCCGTAACTTTAGGCGCGGTTTGACCCGCGCATTATTCAACATCTATTATACATGCTAGCGGCCAATTTTCAAAAGCGGATCATCTCGCGCCGCCGCTTGCGGAAGGTCGCCAGCTCCGTAAAGCCAAGCTCCCGCAGCAATTGCCGTCCTTCATCCAAATATTGGCCGAGCCGCTCCGGCTGATGCGCATCCGAGCCGAGCGTCAGCGGCAACCCGATATCTCGGGCGTAAGCCAGCATCTCCCGCGAGGGGAACATCTCCGCGCACGGCGTGCGCAGCCCCGACACGTTGAGCTCAATCGCCAGATCATGACGCTTCACGCAATCCAGCGCTGCCCGCTCAAGCGCCGTCACATCCTCGTCCGGCTTGTACCCGAACCGCTTGATCACATCGATATGGCCGATGTAGTCGTACAATCCCGTCACTGCCGCCTTCTGCACCGCATCATAATACTGCTCGTACACCTGTAGCCGATCTCGGCCCTCCCAGCCCGCCGTCTGCCGGAAGTCGGTAATGTCCCACTCGCCGAGGAAATGAACGGAGCCGATCACATAATCCCACGGATAACGAGTTACGATCGCCTCGATCTGCCGCTCCCAGCCTTCGATGTAGTCGCCCTCCAGACCAACGCGGATATCGATCTGGCCGCGGTACTTGGCCTGGAGCTCGAAGCACTCCTCGACGTAGCCGGCAAGCTCTGCCATCGGCATCGCCATCTCCGGGTAGTACGTAGCCGGATCGACATGCAGCAGCGGCATATGATCGGAGAGGCCGAGCTGATCCAGCCCGATCTCGATCCCCCGCTTCACATACTCCTCCAGCGTGCCTACCGCGTGGCCACAACGGGCATGATGCGTATGATAGTCAATGTTCATCGCATCTTGTTGGTCGTCGGCTTGCCGTGCCGTTGACCGAGCTCGCGCATGACATCGTCGAGCGACAGGCCGCGTTCCTGCATCAGCACCATCAGGTGGAAGAACAGGTCGCTCATCTCGCTGCGCAGCTCGTCGTTATCCTGATTCTTGGAAGCGATCACGACCTCAGTCGCCTCTTCGCCGACCTTCTTCAGGATCTTGTCGATTCCCTTCTCGAACAGGTAGGTCGTATACGCGCCCGCCGGACGCTCGGCATAACGTTGCGCGATCGTCGCCTCCAGTTGATTGAGCATCGCGAAGCGATCCGACGCCTCGCGCGGGTCCGCAGTCGCCCCCGGCACCTCGATATCGTTAAAGAAGCAGCTGTAGCGCCCCGTATGGCACGCTGCGCCATTCTGCTCGACGCGCACCAGCAGCGTATCGCCGTCGCAGTCGTAGTGCATCGAGCGGATCTTCTGCGTATGGCCCGAGGTTGCCCCCTTATGCCATAGCTCCGCCCGCGAGCGGCTCCAGAACCACGTCTCCCCACTATCGATCGACCGCCCCAGCGACTCGCGATTCATGTAAGCCATCATCAATACTTCCTTGCTCACCGCATCCTGCACAATCGCCGGCACCAAGCCGTCTGCGTTCCAGCTGATTTGCGCCAGCAATGTCTCCCGATCTGTCGTCATCGGACCTCTACTCCCTTCTGCAGCAGATCATCCTTGACCTGTCTGATCGTCAGTTCCTTGTAATGGAATATCGTCGCCGCCAGCCCGGCATCGGCCTGGCCTTCCTCGAATACCTCGGCGAAATGCTCGATCCGGCCTGCGCCGCCGGAGGCGATGACCGGGATCGACAGCGTCGATGACACGGCCTTGGTCAGCCCGATATCAAAGCCGTCCTTGGTGCCATCCGCATCCATGCTCGTCAACAGGATCTCGCCCGCGCCGAGCTTCTCCACTTCCTTGGCCCAGGCCAACGCCCGAATGCCTGTCGCATTGCGGCCGCCGTGCGTGTAGACCTCCCACTCGCCCCATTCGCTGTTATACTTCGCGTCGATCGCCACGACGATACATTGCGAGCCGAACTTGCGCGCTCCCTCGGAGACGAGCTGCGGGCTGCGGATCGCCGCCGTGTTGATGCCGATCTTGTCGGCGCCGGCGCGCAGCAGCCGCTTCATATCGTCAACATGGCCGATGCCGCCGCCTACCGTAAACGGGATCGTAATCTCGCCCGCCGTCCGCTGCACCACGTCGACCATCGTCGCCCGGCCTTCGTGAGAGGCCGAGATGTCGAGGAAGACTAGCTCGTCGGCCCCCTCGACATCATAGGTTGCCGCCAGCTCGACGGGATCGCCGGCATCGCGCAGATTGACGAAATTCACGCCCTTGACCACCCGGCCGTCCTTGACGTCCAGACAAGGGATAATACGTTTCGCTAACATGACTTTACCACCTCCAGGATCGAATTCATGATGAGCAAGACCTTGCTCTATATAGCCTGCAGCCGCGTCGCTTATCGCTGCGCCACTTGCGGACTGCCGGTCAGCGCCAGGAAGTTGTCCAGCAGCCGCATGCCGAGCTCGCCGCTCTTCTCCGGGTGGAACTGCATGCCGAATACCTGGCCGCGCCCGACGATCGCCGTCACATCCTGATAGTAGTCCGTCGTCGCCAGCAGATCCGCCGGGTTGGCGACTCTTGCGTGATAGGAGTGGACGAAGTACACATGCCCCTCCGTCAGTCCGTTGAACAGCGGGCTCTCCTGGCGGAACGTCAGCCGGTTCCAGCCCATATGCGGCACCTTGTAATCGCCTCTGAACCGGATCACCTCGCCGGGCAGCAGGTCGAGCCCCGCATTGTCGCCGTGCTCCTCGCCCTTGCTGAAGAGCAATTGCATGCCGAGGCAGATGCCGAGCAGCGGCTTGCCGCTATCTGCGTAGAACCGCGTCACCTCGTCCAGCCCGGTATTGCCCAGATTCTGCATTGCGTCTCCGAATGCGCCGACGCCCGGCAGGATCGCCCCGTCGGCTTCCAGGATCTCCTGCGGCTCGGCGGTCACCCGCACCTCGTAGCCGAGGCGCTCGACGGCTTTACTGACGCTGTGCAGATTGCCCATGCCATAGTCGATGATCGCGATCATGCTAGAGCACCCCTTTCGTCGAAGGCACTCCTTGCACGCGAGGATCGATCGAGGTCGCTTCGTCGAGCGCCCGGCCGAGCGCCTTGAACACCGCCTCGATCATGTGATGCGTATTGTGGCCGTAGTGGACGATGACATGCAGCGTCATCCGCGACTCCAGCGCCAGCTTCCACAGGAACTCATGCACCAGCTCCGTGCTGAAGCTGCCGACCTGCTGGGACGGATACTCTGCCCGATATTCGAAATGCGGGCGATTGCTCATATCGATGATGACCTGAGCGAGCGCCTCGTCCATCGGTACGAATACGCTCGCGTAGCGCTTGATGCCGCGCTTGTCGCCGAGCGCCTCGCGCAGCGTTTGGCCGAGACAGATGCCGATATCCTCGACCGTGTGGTGGTCGTCGATATCGATATCGCCGTTCGCATCGACCTTCAGATCGAACAGGCCGTGCTTGGCGAACAGATCCAGCATATGATTGAGGAACGGCACGCCGGTCTCAAGCTCGGTTACGCCAGTGCCGTCGACGTTGAAGGACAGCTTGATATCCGTTTCATTCGTTTTGCGCGCGACCTCGGCCGCGCGGCGATGTTGCTCCGTCATCTTGATCCCTGCTTTCGATAAGTATATACGCTGCTATAGTCGTGCTAGCCCCGCTCCTGGCGCAGCCGCAGCTCGATCGCCCGGGCGTGGCCCTCCAGCCCTTCGTGACGGGCGAGCGTCATGATTGCCTCGCCGTTTGCCAGCAGCGCTTCCTTGCTGTAGTGGATGAGGCTCGACTTCTTCAGGAAGTCGTCGACATTGACCGGCGAGGAGAAGCGAGCCGTGCCGTTGGTCGGCAGGATGTGATTGGGCCCGGCGAAATAGTCGCCGACCGGCTCCGAGCTGTACGGACCGAGGAAGATCGCCCCGGCGTTTTCGATGCTGCCCAGCAGCTGCATCGGATCGGCAGTCATCACCTCGAGATGCTCCGGCGCCATCTGGTTGATGACGCGCACGCCCTCGGCGAGCGACTCGACGAGCAGCACGGCGCCGTAGCTGTCGATCGACTTGCGGGCGATCGTCTCGCGCGGCAGCGTCGACAGCTGGCGCTCCACCTCGGCCGCCACCGCTTCGCCCAGCGCCCGCGATGGCGTCACCAGCACAGCGGAGGCCATCTCGTCATGCTCGGCCTGCGACAGCAGGTCGGCAGCCACATAGCCCGGATCGGCCGTCTCATCCGCCAGCACGGCGATCTCGCTGGGTCCGGCGATGCTGTCGATATCGACGACGCCGAACACCGCGCGCTTGGCCAGCGCAACATAGATATTGCCCGGTCCGGTGATCTTGTCGACCGGCGGGATGCTGTCCGTCCCGTAGGCCAGCGCAGCTACCGCCTGAGCGCCGCCGACTCTGTACATCTCCTCCACGCCAGCCTCTGCCGCCGTGACGAGGATGTACGGGTTGATGCCCGGCACGCCGCCAGTCGCGGGCGGCGTCACCATGACGATCTCCGGCACGCCGGCCACCTGGGCCGGGATGACGTTCATGAGCACAGAGGACGGATAGGCCGCCTTGCCGCCAGGCACATAGACGCCAACGCGGCGCAGCGGCCGGATGATCTGGCCGAGCAACGTGCCGTCCGGCTGAAGATCCATCCAGGAGTTGCGCTTTTGCTTCTCGTGGAAGGCGCGGACGTTCGCCGCGGCGGCGCGGATCGCAGTCAGGAACTCCGGCTCGACCTCGCTGTAAGCCGCCTCGATCTCCTCCGCCGTCACGCGCAGCGAGGCCGCGTCCAGCTTCATCCGGTCATGATCCTCCGTATAGCGCAGCAGCGCCGCATCTCCCTCGTTGCGGACGTCGGCGACGATACGGGCGACGGCTTCATTCTGTTCCGGCGAGCCGTACTCGACCTCGCGGCTCAGGTTAAATTCGCTAGCTGGCATGATCCGCATGCCGATTTCCCCCTTCGCTCTCTTGCGTATCTTCAGACATGCTGCTGCTGCGCCGAGATCGTCCGTTGCAGCCGGTCGCATAGGCTTTGGATCGCCTCGTTTTTCATCCGGTAGCTGACGCGGTTGGCGATCAGGCGGCTCGTGATGCCGAAGATCGACTCCATCTCCACCAGGCCGTTCTCCTTCAGCGTCTGCCCCGTCTCGACCATATCGACGATCCGGTCGGCCAGTCCGATCAGCGGGGCCAGCTCGATCGAGCCGTTCAGCTTGATCACCTCGACCTGCTGTCCCTGCTCGCGGAAGTACTGCGAGGCGACATTGGGATACTTGGTCGCGACCCGGGGATGGATCGACGGCTGCCAGTCCGGCAGACCGATGACCGACATCCGGCACTTGGCGATGCCCAGATCGAGCAGCTCGTAGACATCCTTGTTTTCCTCCATCAGCACATCCTTGCCGACGATGCCGATATCCGCCACTCCGTACTCGACATATGTCGGCACATCGACCGGCTTGGCCATGATGAACGCCATCTTCACCTCAGGGATCTCGATGATCAGCTTGCGCGTATCGTCAAAATCGCTCGGGATCGGCAATCCCGCTTCCCGGAACAGCTTGGAGGCCTGCTTGTAGATGCGGCCCTTGGGCATCGCCACCTTCAGCAACTCTGTCTCCTGCTCTCTCATCGGCCTGCTCCTCCTCTCGTACGGCTGTCCAGCGACAGCACCTCGTCGAACGCGCCCTGCTCTCGATCCCAAGCGTCCCAGTCGCTCACCTTGCTGGTCACCGCGATCTCGCCTGCCGCTCTGCGCGCGCCGGCTGCCGTCAGCGCCTCGGCGCGGCTGTCGTCGTCATAGCCGATCAGCACGCGTCGAGGCCCTGCCTCGCGCTCGCCCTCCACCAGATCGAGGATACGCGTCGTCTTGATCGCGAAGCCCGTCGCTGGCGCAGGTCTGCCGAACTGCTGCAGCAGATTATCGTAGCGCCCGCCGCTTACGACAGGGAAGCCCAGGTCGGCCGCATAGCCCTCGAACGTCATCCCGGTATAATAGGAGAAGTCGCCGATCATCGTCAGATCGATCAGCACCTGATCGCGCACGCCGTACGCCTCCAGCACCTCCCAGATCTGACACAGATGGCGGATCGAGGCTTGCGCCGTCGCATTGCCGCTTAGCTCCAGTGCTTGGCGGCATACCTCTTCGCCGCCTCGCAGACGCAGGATTGCCTCCAGCTCGCGGCGCGTCGTCTCGGGCAGCTCAAGCTGCGCCAGACGCTCGCGGTAGCCGACATAGTCGCGGCCGAGCAAGCATGCCTTCAGCTGCTCCTGAGCCTCGCTCTGGCCGCTCAGCATCTCCTCGAATAGTCCGTTCAGGAAGCCGACATGGCCGATCGCGATTTTGAACCGTTTCACGCCGGCTGCCTGGAGCGATGCGATCGCCAGCGCCACCATCTCGGCATCGGCCTCCGGCGACGCGTCCCCGACCAGCTCGACGCCCGTCTGGAAAAACTCCGCCTCACGCCCCGCCTCTTCCTCGATCGAGCGGAACACATTGGAGTGATAGGACAGTCTGAGCGGAAACGCGACCTCCTTAAGCAGCGAAGAGACGACGCGAGCGATCGGCGCCGTCATATCGGAGCGCAGCACAAGCGTCGTGCCACGGTTGTTGAGCAGCTTGAACAGCTTCTGATCGGACGTCGAGCTGGCGACTCCGACCGTATCGTAATATTCCATCGTCGGCGTGATGATCTGCTCATAGCCCCAGCTCGCCATACAATCCAGCACCTGGCGCTCGACCTGGCGCAGCTTGGCGACCGCATGCGGCAGATAGTCTTTGGCGCCGATCGGTTTTTCGAATACTTTTGGTTTCGACAAACAATTCACCTTCAATTCGCTTTAGTTGGTTAACGTGCTACCATGCTACCAAAATAAAGAGTTTAGACGTAATATTATCATGAAATGCCTTGCTCCGTCAACTATATCCCCGCCTGCTTGAACAACTCGGTGCAGCAGACCATCGGACGGTTGCTCAAGCCCAGGCTACACTGTCCGGCGTAAGATAATGAGAAGCACGATAGCCACCTAACTAAGCCATTGCCACCAAGAAACCTGCGCGGATCGTCGGCAGCGACGTGTATTGACGCTGATAGCGAAAATAACTTTCGTTGGAGCACTGACGTCGGCGTGTTTCGGCCCTGCAACGAAAGAAACTTTCGTTGGGACACCTACAGCGGCGCATTTCGGCACAATAGCGAAAGAAACTTTCGTTGGAGCACTCACAGCGGCACATTTTCGCCCCATAACGAAAGAAACTTTCGTTGGGGCACCTACAGCGGCGCATTTCGGCCCTGCAACCAAAGAAAAAGGCCGTTTGCAGGGTCATCCCGCAAACGGCCTTTTTCTGGTCTTCACCCAACTCGCAACAATGGCTAATGAGCTGTGCATCTCCCGCAAGCAGCACGTCTAAGCCTGCTGCTAGTCTGGAACTGCTAACCATCAGCCTGTCCCGACCGTTGCTCCTCTGCACGCTCTGCCAGCGCTGTCTCATTCTGCCCGATCACCTGCATCGGGTTGCCGCCCACGAAGGCATAGGCCGGCACATCCTTATGGACCAGCGAGCCTGCGGAGACGATCGCATGATCGCCGATCGTCACGCCCGGCAGGATCGTCGTATTGGCGCCGATCATCACATGATCGCCGATCCGCACATCGCCGAGCCGGTACTCGCGGATCAGGTACTCATGTGTGAGGATCGTCGTATTGTAACCGATAATGCAGTTGTCGCCGATGCGGATGCGCTCCGGGAAGAAGACGTCGACCATCACCATCAGCGCAAACGAAGCGTGACGCCCGACCTGCATCCCGAGCACATGGCGGTAAATCCAGTTTTTCACTGGCAGGATCGGACAGTAGCGAGCGAACTGGATGGCGATAAAGTTGCGCACCGCCTTCCATGGGCTGACCGTCCGGTACACTTGCCAGAGCGCGTTGGGTCCCTCTACCGGGTACCGCTCAACGTTTCTCAAGCGGCTCCCGCTCCAAACCGGCCAGTGTGAGCAGCTCCCGCATATCATGGATGATATAGTCTGCTCCGGCCTCGCGCAGCACCGCCTCGCCCTTGAGCGACCAGGCGACGCCGACCGAGCGCACCCCTGCCGCCGCCGCAGACTGGATATCTACGATGCTGTCGCCAACCATCAACGCCGTCTCCGGCAATGCGCCGAGTCGCTGCAGCGCCAGCTCGACCGGCTCGGCGTCCGGCTTCGGCCGCTCGACATCGTCGAGCGTGACGATCGCCGACATATAGTCGCGGATGCCGACATGCTTCAGCCCGCGCTCCGTCGTCATCTGCATCTTGGTCGTCACGACGCCGAGCTTGAGTCCAGCGGCATGGAGCCGCTCCAGCACGTCATTGACATAAGGGAACGCCTGGACCAGATCGTCATGCAGCTGCAGATTAACCGTCCGGTACGCCCGGATCAGCTCCTCCACATCTTCAGCCCCCGAGAACTGCTGCAATTGCACAGCCAGCGGCAGTCCCATGCTGGGGATGATATGCTCGCGCGTGAAGTCCGGCGGCACAATATCCTGCAACGCATGCAGGAACGATTGGATGATCAGCTCGTTCGTGTCCAGGATCGTTCCGTCCAGATCGAATAATACGGTTTGAAAGTTTGGCATGCCGTTCTCCTTGTTTCCATTTAAATTCTACTCATTGTTCTGCTTTTTATCCTTGGCGTTTGTTGGGTTGTTCGTCGCGTCGTCTGGGCGATCGCCAGCCGGCGATTCGCCGATATCCTCAAGGACTGTTATTACTTCGTTTTTCTCCATCGTGACGAGCGGATCGGACTCTCGAGCCTCGGTTACGACTTCGTCCGCTTCATGCGTTTGCTCCGAGCCGTCCGCCTTGGTGGAGACGATCGGATCGAGGTAACGCGCCGATGCCGCGCCCGTCGCCCGCCGGATCACGATCATCGCCACACAGAGCAAGATGATGATCAGCGCGAGCAGCTGCGAGATGCGGACATTGCCGTATCCCGGATCCAGCGCGCCTGCAGTGAAGACGCCAGTCATCGGCGACCACAAGCCCGAGATCATCGACACGAGCCAGTCCGGTCCATGGAAGGCCAGACTGTCGGTGCGCAGACCTTCGATGAAGAAGCGACCGATCGAATACCAGATGAAGTAAGAGAAAAGCAGCTCGCCTGCTCGCAGGAACCGTTGACGACGCAAGACGAACAACAGCAGCAAGCCGACGAAGCTCCATACCGACTCATAGAGGAAGGTCGGGTGACGGAACAGCCCGTCGATATACATCTGATCCACGATCCAGGACGGCAGATGCAGCGTCTCCCGCAGGAACGATTGGCCGACGGGCTCGCCATGCGCTTCCTGGTTCATAAAGTTGCCCCAACGACCGATCATCTGGCCCGCGATCAGCGAAGGCGCGCAAATGTCGGCGATCCGCCAAAAGTTATATCCCTTGTAGCGGAAGTAGAAAAACCCGCAGATCAAGGCGCCGATCAGCGCCCCATAGATCGCGATGCCGCCATTCCAAATCTTGAAAACATCGAGCAGGTTGTTCTGGTATTCATCCCATTTGAACGCTACATAATAGATGCGAGCGCCAATAATGGCGGATGGGACGCCAAGAAGCAACAAATCCATAAAGAAATCGGGCGCGATGCCAAAACGCTTGCCTTCCCTGACCGCCAGCAGCAGCCCGACCAGCGCGGCGCAGCCCAAAATGATACCGTACCAGTTGACCGTAAGCGGCCCCAGCTTGAAGGCAATCGGATTCAGACTCAAGAGACCGTGACTCATCCAGTTCATGCTTCCTTAAGCTCCTTTACTCGTAATCGTCAATATCGTCTGCGATTGTCTCGGTGAGCTTGTTGGTGAACTGCAGCGCCGCGTTGTAGCCCATGCGCTTCAGTCGGTAGTTCATCGCTGCTACCTCGATGATGACCGCCAGATTCCGGCCCGGACGGACCGGCACTGTGATCAGCGGCACCTCGGTGTCGATGATGCGCGTCGTTTCCTCGTCGAGTCCGAGACGGTCGTATTGCTTCTCTTGCTGCCAGTTCTCCAGCTTGATGACGACGCTGATCCTCTTGCTGCTGAGCACTGCGCCCGCGCCGAACAGCGTCATCACATTGATGATGCCGAGTCCACGGATCTCTAGCAGATGACGGATCAGCTCCGGGGCCGCGCCGTGCAGCTGCCCATCGGACATCTGCCGGATCTCGACGGCGTCGTCGGCGACGAGCCGGTGGCCCCGCTTCACGAGCTCAAGCGCCGTCTCGCTCTTGCCAATGCCGCTGCTCCCCGTGATCAGCATGCCGATGCCGTAGATATCGACCAGGACGCCGTGGATCGTCGCGGTTGGCGCCAGCTTTTTCTCCAGGAAGTTGGTGATCCGGCTGATCAGGCTCGTCGTGGCGACTCCGCTGCGCAGCACCGGGATCGACTTCTCCTCCGCCCGATCGAGCAACTCTTGAGGCGCGCTCAGGCCGCGCGTCACGATGATACAGGGCGTCTCGGGATCGCACAGCCTCTCCAGTCGATCTACCCGTTCCTCAGTGTCCAGCGTCTCCAGGAAGGCTAGCTCGGTCCGCCCCAGGATTTGTACACGCTCATTGGGATGATAGTGAAAGTACCCCGCCATCTCCAATCCGGGACGGTACAGATCGTCAACCGTTATGCCTCTCTTTAGTCCGTCTTCGCCAGCGAGCAACTCCAGCTGGAATTGCTGGACGAGCTCTGACACCTTCACTCTCTTGGGCATTCCTTGGCCTCCTTACATCCGGCTTTTGCCGGGTTTCGCTTGTCATGTACGCGATAGCTTCAATGTATCCATCGTATAGGAATTAGGCGCCGAAAGCAACAAAAGCTGCTGCATACTGCCGCCAGTTTTACAGTAAGGAACGCTTCGGGCGAGTCCCTTCGGGGCGACAAAAAAGCAGCCGCCCGGAGATCCGGACGGCTGCTTGGGTATAGGATAAGGGGGGAATTAGCTTTCGAATACGTTCAGCTCAGTTGTGATATCGAACATATGAACCTTGTTCATATCGATCGCCAGCTTGACGTTGATGCCGTCAGTAACAGTCGAGCGGCCGTCTACACGAGCGATAACTGTCTCGGAGCCCAGACCGTTCAGGTACAGGTACTTCTCGTGACCAAGGTTCTCGGATACTTCCACGTGCGCGTTGACTACGCTGTTCGGGGAAGCTTCGATGAAGACCGGCTCATCGTGGAAGTCCTCAGGACGGATGCCCATGATCGCTTCTTTGCCGACAAGGCCTTTTTCACGAACGATCTGTGCTCTGCCTTCAGTCAGAGCTACGTCGATGCCGCTTGTTTTGAAGCGGATCGATCCGCCTTGCTCAGACAGTGTGCCCTTGATGAAGTTCATCGAAGGCGCGCCGATGAAGCCAGCTACGAACATATTGACCGGACGGTTGTACAGCTCTTCCGGCGAAGCCGTTTGCTGGATGAAGCCGTCTTTCATAACGACGATACGGTCGCCCATCGTCATCGCTTCGATCTGGTCATGCGTTACGTAGATTGTTGTTGTTTCCAGACGTTTGGTCAGCTTGCTGATCTCAGCGCGCATCTGACCGCGGAGCTTGGCGTCCAAGTTGGAGAGCGGCTCATCCATGAGGAATACTTGCGGTTCGCGTACGATCGCGCGGCCCAAGGCAACACGCTGACGCTGACCGCCGGAGAGCGCCTTCGGCTTACGGTCGAGCAAATGCTCAATATCGAGAATTTTGGCAGCATCGCGAACGCGCTTATCGATGTCTGCTTTTTTGAATTTGCGAAGTTTCAGACCAAATGCCATGTTTTGATATACGTTCATGTGCGGGTACAAAGCGTACGATTGGAATACCATCGCGATGTCGCGATCTTTCGGGGCTACGTCGTTTACGAGACGCTCGCCAATGAACAGCTTACCTTCAGAGATTTCTTCAAGACCGGCAATCATCCGCAGTGTTGTCGATTTCCCGCAACCGGAAGGTCCTACGAGTACGAGGAACTCCTTGTCCTTGATGTCCAAGTTGAAGTCTGTAACCGAAGCCGTTTCGGAACCGGGATATTTTTTGAAGATGTGCTCTAAGCGTACGCCTGCCATTTTGTTTCCCCCTAAACATTTGGTGGTTTACTTGTCACTATCTATCTTAGCTTAGTCGTCCGCAGATGACTATGCACATACTTTACAAAAAAACTACTTTCTTTTCGTCACTTTATACAATAGCAATATGATCTTCACCAATACTGCGTCGCGGAACAACCGGACATCCAGCCCTGTCTCCTGCTTCAGCTTGTCGAGTCTGTACAACAGTGTGTTGCGATGGATGTACAGTTTTTTGGCGGTCTCGCTGACGTTGCAGTCGAGGCGGAAGAACGTCTCGAGCGTCATCAAGATCTCCGGCTCAAGCAGTACGTCGGAACGGTTGAGCAATTGCTCCATGTACTCGGCCCTGCGGGAGTCCGGAATGCTGTTGAGCAGCCGTTCCAGATGCAGCATCCAGGGCAGGTGTACATTCTCCCCGACATGGAACTTGCGGCCGAGGAATACAGTCTCTCGCAGCAACGATGTCGTCTCGACGATCATCTTGGCCGGACCGATCGGCTGTCCCACCGCCAGATGGCACTCGCCGACCCACTCGCTCGCCAGCATGCCGTGTAGCCCCGAGCACATCGAAGCAAGCAGCTCCAGCGTCGATTCCTCTTCGCCGTCGTTGCGGTCCTCCGTCTCGGCGTCGCTGAGCAGCGACATCGGTCCGAGGATGAGCCACTCCTGTTCCTTTAGCGGGATCAGCATCACCTCTTCGATAAAAAACGAGTTCAGCAGCTTCTCTAGCTCGGCATACGTATTGCGCAGCCGCTCATGCTCGCTGACGAGCAGGAACGGAATCATGTCCGCATATAGGCGACCGCCAAAAGTCAGCGACTCCGGCACCTGTTCATGCAAATTGCCGCTCTCAAGCTGCATGGCCAGCCAAGCTCCGAGCTCCTCGGCTTGACGCTCCGCCTCCTGGGCCGCCTGCGGCGCGGCAGGCTTGACCGGCTTCATATGCTCGATTGTCCAGGCCAGCAGCCGACGCTCCGTAATGCTGACATGCTCGAGCTCCAGCTCGATGACCTCCACATGGGCTCTCTCCATCCGGACCGCATACCAGATCCGACCGCCAGTCACCTCGACATTCGCTCCCGGCGAGGGCTCCAGCGGCGTCAGCGCGCCGCTCTCCAGACTTGCATTGTTCCACTCCTGCAGATCGATCCTCAAAACACGCAACGGGCTGTTCAGGATCTGCTCCAGTTGTTCTTTCCACTGCGCAGTGCTCATGCTTGGCTATGCTCCTATCCGCATCGCTTAGGAATGCCCTTTTAGGCCATTGTATCACAAACGAAAGACCGGATTAAACCGCGCCCTCCTCATCCCCCTCGACAGGCAAAGGAATGACGAAGGAGACAACCGTGCCTTCGCCTGGCTGGCTGCGGAGCGACAGCCCTTGACCGTACCGCTGCTTTAGCCGGCGATCGGTATTGTACAAGCCGATCCCCCCTTGCGGCGGCTCATCGCCGCCTACAAGCTGCGCCGCCTTATGCTCCGGCATCCCGACGCCATCGTCGGCGATCTCCAGCAGTACGCCTGACGTTATGCGTGTCGCGCGCAACGTCACGGTGCCGCCCCGCGAGCGGCTCATCAGACCGTGCCGCACCGCATTTTCGACCAACGGCTGCAGCGTCAGCGGCGGCAACGTAAGGCCGACCGCCGCTTCAACATCGAGCACGACCGACAGCCGCTCGCCAAACCGTTCCTGCTCGATGTACAGATACGCCTGCACCAGCTCCAACTCATGGCGGAACGGCACGACCTCCTTGACGTTCAGGAAGTTGAAGCTGATCCGCAGATAGGCTGCAAATGCCTCGATGAGCGCCTGCATTTTCTCAACGTCAAACTCACTCAGTGCCGCAATCGAATTCAATGTATTGAACAGGAAGTGCGGCTGAATCTGGGCCTGCAAATAGGCCGCTTCCAGTCGCAACGTATCGTGTACGGACTGTTTGAGCGCGGTCAGCGAGCCTGCGCGGAAGCGCAGCTCCATCGCTTCTACCGGCTTGGTCACATAATCGTTGGCGCCAGCCATAAATCCTGCGGAGACATCCTCCGGACCGCTGCGGGCGGTCAGCAACAGGATCGGCAGCTCGAACAGCCGAAACCGCTCGCGTACGCGCCGGGTCAGCTCGTAGCCAGACATCCCCGGCATCATCACATCGACGATCATCAGGTCCCAAGGCTCCGAGGCCGCCAGCGCCAACGCCGCCTCGCCGCTCTTCACCGTATGGACATGACAGTGCTCGTGCGCCAACAGTCCTACGAGGACCTTCAAGTTGACAGGATCGTCATCGACAGCGAGGATGCGCAGCTGCCGCGGGCTGCCGTCTCTGCGCTCCAGCGGAGACCAGATCGACACAGCGGCCTGGTCTCGCTCGTAGGGAGCCGACAGGATAGGCTGCGGCTCCGGCACCGTCTCCTCTCGTATCGACTCGCCCCAATCTCCGCCGGCAGCGAGCGGGAGCCGCAAGGTGATGACGGTGCCCGTGCCTGGCGTCGACTCGATCTCCAGTCCGCCCTCGTGCAGATGCGCCAATTGGCTGGCGATATGCAGCCCCAGTCCGATGCCGCCGCTCGCCTCCCCAGGCCTTCCCTGCACATACCGCTCGAAGACGCGCTCCAGCAGCTCGTCATCCATCCCGCGCCCGGTATCCGCTACACGGATCAGCGCCTGTTTGCCCTCGCGCTCCGCCGTCACGGCGACCGTGCCTCGGTCGGTATACTTGACGGCATTGTGCAGTAGATTGAACAGAATCTGCACCAGTCGATTCTCATCGGCATAGACAGGCGGGAAGTCAGTCGCTACCTCCATCCGCAGCTCGACGGGCTTGTCATCGGTCATAAAAGACAACATATCCAATACACCCGCTGCGGCAGACTGGATCCTCACCGGCTCGCGACGCAGTACGATCCTCCGCTCCTGCAGCCGCACCGCATCAAGTAGATCGCCCAGCATATGCGTCATTCGGCGACTCAGAGTGATGAGCAGATCCATGTCCTTGCGACTCTGTTCGCGCATGACCGCCCCTTCCTTGTCTACGACTGCCTGAGCGATGTTCATGATGCCGTGCAGCGGCGTTCGCAGCTCGTGGGATGTATTCGCCAGGAATTCATCCTTTTGCCGGTCCGCCAGTCGCAACTGCATATTGAGCCGCCGCTTCTCCTCCGAATTGCGGAAGTATCGCTTGAACCAGTAGGCCGAAAAGCAAATCAGCGCCCCAACCATATCGACAGGATAATAGATGCCTCGCACCTGTTCTTGGTTGACGAATACGCCCCATCCTACGCTGGAGAGGATGCAAAGAGCAGCCAGCAACAGGTAGATGGCGTCGTTAACCCGACGAGCCACCAGCTTGACGATAATGCCAACCACCCCTGCAAGCGGCAACACGTAAAGCAGCAGCATCGGATGAAAGTTCGCATAGACATAATAAACCGAAGACACGTCGCCAAAGAGGATAAACGCAACAAAACCGGCTAACGCCCCGGCGTAGAGTCGAAAAAGCAAGCCTGGCTTGCTAATGGTCGCAAAGCTGAAAGCCAGCAGCAACATAAAAAGGCTGACACCCAGATAGGCCAACAGTCGAATTTTAAGCAGCCAGGTGTAATTGATTGGCAGCCAGAGCTGTAAAATCAAATCGTGATCGGCAATAATGGACAGTCCTACCATACATAATAGACCAAAAAAGATAAGCAGCACGGTATTCCGTCGATTGAACAAAAACAAGATCCCCGCATAGAGCGCGTGCAGCAGCATAACGACAAAGGCAATTAATTGAAAGCCGATGGAATACATCCGTTCATTGTCAATGGTCGCTTGGCTGCCAAAACGAATCGGACGAATAATGCCTCCCCTGCTGGGTTGGTCGTAATTCGCAACACGCACGAGCAGCTCGAGTGTATCTTCATCGGGCACGATACTCGCCGTGTACGTGATGTTCTCCGGACGATAGGCAGACTTGGTTTCGGCGACCTCGCCGAACATCGTCTCAGGTCGCCCATTGATCTCCAGTTGCGAGGCAGCCTGTATGCTCTGGACCCATAGCCCGTACGGCTCGTGAAATTCCGGGTTCAGATGGATGAGCAGACGATACGTGCCGTAGCCATAAGCATCGGCTTGATCCGAGTCCGCGAACCCTTCGCGCCAATCGCCGGGCACGCGCAGGTAGACCGGCTGGGGCGCGTCTGCCGAAGCCAACTGGTCACGCGTCAGCAGCTGCTCCGGGTAGAATGCCCACTCCCCATCCAACTGAATCGAGGACTCTTCCGCAAATGGCCACGAGCGTAAATCCAGCACGCCTTGCTCTGCAAAGGGCTGGTCTGGCAGCTTGTTGGCCTCGTACCAGAACCAACGAAGACCGCACAGCAGGGCCACAAACAACAACAGCAACACAATTGCGCTGCGTGTAAACAGACGTTTGGTCGATTTCATGACTTGTACATTCGACAACAAGCGACATATCCCTCTTCTCGTGAGCAGTAAACACAAAAAAACCGTTCCCTACGGCGTGAACCGAAGAAACAGCCTGATAAACAAAACAGTGAGCCATGAAGGACTCGAACCTTCGACACCCTGATTAAAAGTCAGGTGCTCTACCAACTGAGCTAATGGCTCTCGGAATAAAAAACTGGTGGAGGATGATGGATTCGAACCACCGAACTCGTACGAGAACAGATTTACAGTCTGCTGCGTTTGGCCACTTCGCTAATCCTCCATGAAGCCATACATGGTGGCTCGGGACGGAATCGAACCGCCGACACGAGGATTTTCAGTCCTCTGCTCTACCGACTGAGCTACCGAGCCTTGCATAGATAAAAAATGGCGGAGCTGACGGGATTCGAACCCGCGGTCTCCTGCGTGACAGGCAGGCATGTTAGGCCTCTACACCACAGCTCCAGGAAAAAAGCAAAAAAAATATGGTGGACGCTGACGGGATCGAACCGCCGACCCTCTGCTTGTAAGGCAGATGCTCTCCCAGCTGAGCTAAGCGTCCTTATGTAATTGGTAGCGGCAGAGGGGATCGAACCCCCGACCTCACGGGTATGAACCGTACGCTCTAGCCAGCTGAGCTATGCCGCCACAGATACATAATGCCAATCTGGGCTTGTCCCAGATAGCGATTCAGCGTTTGCACACTGAAAACTGGATGCGAAAGTGAAGCAAAGGTTAATCTTAGCTGAGTGTGGTTAGGATAAGCCCTCGACCGATTAGTATCCGTCAGCTGCATGCATTACTGCACTTCCACCCCGGACCTATCAACCTGGTCGTCTACCAGGGGTCTTACATACTGGGAAATCTCA